>JGI24705J35276_12238567_pt1 | contig 26921 bp, 23 predicted proteins | sample TergutNt197P4_FD_35276 | JGI IMG/M metagenome (IMG submission 35276) | reverse complement strand
GTCGGTCGCTCCCAGCGCACTGCAACCCGCCGAATAAGTGTCATGGCGGCCGCGCATGTCGCGGCCGCCACTTCTTTAGGACGGAGACATCATGACAACTGTGCTCCAGACCGTCGCAGTGGGCACTACACCAGGACTTCCGGCCTACGTTCCCAGCGGAAACGAATGTGCGTTGTTCGAACATGCTTGGCAGCGTCGTTTGCCGGTTCTCCTCAAGGGGCCGACGGGCTGCGGCAAGACGCGCTTCGTGTCTCATATGGCCGCGCGACTGGGATTGCCGCTTCACACGGTTGCCTGTCATGACGATCTCACGGCCGCCGACCTCACGGGGCGCTACCTGCTCAAGGGTGGTGATACCGTGTGGACCGACGGGCCGTTGACCCGGGCGGTGCGGGAAGGTGGCATCTGCTATCTCGACGAGGTGGTGGAGGCCCGCAAGGACGTCACCGTTGTCTTGCATCCGCTCACCGACGACCGCCGCATTCTGCCGCTTGAGCGCACTGGTGAGGAACTCGCCGCGCCCCCAGGCTTCATGTTGGTGGTGTCGTATAATCCCGGATATCAGACCCTTCTGAAGGCGTTGAAGCCTTCGACGCGGCAACGGTTTATCGCCATCGAATTCGGCTTCCTGCCGCCTGAGCAGGAGATCCCCGTGGTCGCCGCCGAAAGTGGGTTGCCGCAAGATCGCGTGCAGCCGCTCGTTCGGCTGGCCGGACGCCTGCGGGCCCTCAAGGGGCACGACCTGGAGGAGGGTGTCTCGACGCGGCTTATTGTCTATTGCGCGACCCTGATTGCCGCTGGCACTCCAGTCGCCGACGCCGTTCTTGCCGCCATGATCGAGCCGCTGACCGATGATTCGGATGTCAAGGCGGCGCTGCTCGAAGTCGCCCGCGCCGTCATCGGGTGAGGGGCCCCCCATGCTCGAGTTTCTCGAATTGGAGGAAACGGTCGGGCGGGCTTGGCATCGGCTCATCGGCGGAACTGCGAGCTACCCGGTTCATGCTGATTACGCGGTGTCGCTGGACGATGTCCGGGTCCAGATTGCAGTTATGTTCCGCGCTTTTGGCGGCGAGACGGGCGTTCAGATTGCGAATGCGAGCGCCCGCAAATCCGGTCATCGGCTCGGGTGGCGGCAGCGCATTGCCCTCGGCGATGAACGCCTTGACCAGCCTGGGCGAGATACTGCAACCGTCTTTCTTCCTGATCGCATCGCGATCTATGAGGATCGCGAACTGAACGTCTGCCTCTATCGTTGGCTGGCAGCCTGGTTCGCAACGGCGCCGGTTGAACCGATCGTGGAACCCGACCCGCTGCGGCGTGACCTTCTGGTCTTGCGGCGGGCAGGCGAATCTGCCGATTCGGTGTTGAAGCGGTTTCCCGGGCTTGCCAGCAGTTACGCGCGACTCACCGCAGCGACAGCAAAGGCTCGGCCACACCGGTCATTGCCTCGCGTCGAACAAGAGATGGAGCAGGTTGTTCTTGCCATGCTTGGTGGCGGTGAGCCGCCGTCGGGCAAGCTATGGCCGGCCATGACAGGTGCGAGTGATCTGCCGGCAAAGGCGCCGCCGGGATATCGCTCCATCTTGCCGTGTCCGTTGTGGGGCGATTGCTGGATACGTGAACTCTCTGCCCCGCGCAAAGACGACGACGAGACTTCGCAAAACCCGGATTCAGCACCGTCAGACAATCGCAAACGCTTTGCGGCCCGCTCGCCCGATGAAGATCCCAACCGCCGCGATCCTCTTGCGCTCAACCGCTTCGAAAAGATCCTCTCGATGGCCGAGATGGTCAATGTCGATCGTCCCGACGACGATCGGGAGGACGAGGACGCGAAGAAGGCGGCTGACGATCTCGAAGAGATCACCGTCTCGCGGCGCAGCGGCAAGCCTGCGAGCAAACTTCGGTTCGATCTCGATCTGCCTCCGGAAGCCGTCGATGCGTCGCGTCTCAACTCCGGCCTCACCTATCCCGAATGGGATTATCGCAACGGCGCATATCTGCCAGATCATTGCCGCGTGTTCGCGACCGACGCCTCCGAGACCGGTGAAAGCTGGGCTCCGGACGACACAATGCGCCGCCACATCCGACATGTACGGCGGCGGTTCGAGGTTCTCAGGCCGCGCCACGAATTGCTGCGCGCGCAGGTGGACGGACACGACCTCGACCTTGATGCGTTAGTGCGTGCGCGTTGCGACCTCCGGGCCGGCGGCGGCAGCAGTGAGATGGATCGTGTGCATGTGGCGATGCGCCCGCAAGGACACGATCTCGCCGTCACCTTGCTGGTTGACGTGTCGCTCTCGACCGATGCCTGGGTCGATAACTATCGCGTGCTGGATGTCGAGAAGGAGGCGTTGCTGGTGCTTGCCCATGGGCTTGCCGCCTGCGGTGATTACCACAGCATATTGACCTTCACATCGCGACGGCGCGCCTGGGTGCGGATTGAGACGGTCATGGCGTTCGGGGAACCGATGAGCGGGCTCGTCGAACGCCGCATCGGGGCTCTCAAGCCCGGCTATTACACCCGCATCGGCGCGGCGGTGCGCCATGCGACGGCCGAGCTTGCCAAGCAGCCGCAACGCAAGAAGCTCTTGCTGGTGCTCACCGACGGCAAGCCCAACGACATCGATCACTACGAGGGGCGGTTTGCGGTTGAGGATACCCGCAAAGCCGTGCTGGAGGCGCGGCGGCTTGGTATTGCCGCGTTTGGCGTGACCGTCGACGCGACTGCCCAGTCATATTTCCCGACCCTGTTCGGCCGCGGCGGCTACGCCATCGTCGGCAACATCAAGCGACTGCCCGCGGCTTTGCCGGGGATCTATCGGCAATTGGTCCACTGAGCCGGATCTCCGGCAAACCCACGTCGCTCAAACCCACGTCGCTCAAACCCACGTCGCGTAGGAAAACCGCTACGCTTTTCCGGATCTATTGTTCAGACAATGATATCATCGACAGGTGGAATCTGGCGCGCGCCGCCGGTTGCGCCGCGCGGTTTGGAGTTTGGCAGTGACCGATGATCGGCCAAGGGGAAGGGGGCGATGAGATGCTGATCAGTTGTGGTGATGCCTTGATCGACTTCGTGCCGACAGTCGCCGCGGATGGACGTGAAGCGCTCGCACCGATGGTCGGAGGCTCCTGTCTCAACGTCGCGATCGGTCTCGCGCGGCTTGGCGCGCCGGCTGGCTTTGTCGGCGGTATCTCCACCGACATGTTCGGGCAGATGATCAAGGAACATGCGGCGGCATCGGGCGTCGAGCTTCGCTTTGCGACGCGGAGCGATCGCCACACGACGCTGGCCTTCGCGCGCATCGTCTCGGACGAATCGTATTATGCTTTCTATGACACCGACACCGCGTCGCAGCACTGGACCTACCGGCGCGGCACCATTCCGCTTGAGGCGGTCGAAACCGTCCATGTCGGCTCGACAACGCTGGTAAACGACAAGTGCGCCGCCAGCACGCTGACGTTGGTCGCGGTTGCCAGGGAGTCGGCGACGATCTCGTTTGATCCGAACTGCCGGCCCAATCTCGTGAAGGACAAGCGGTCCTATCTCGCGCGAATGAACAAGTTTGTTGCGAGTGCGGACATTGTCCGGATGTCAGATGCCGATTTTACCTATCTCTACGGCAATGCCCGCTACCAACAGAAGGCTGATGAGATGCTGGCGCACGGCGCCAGCCTCGTTGTCATCACCTGTGGGATCGATGATGTTGTCGCATGGCATCAAAATGTAGGGCAGATCGAAGTTGCCGCATTCCCGGTGAAAGTCGCAGATACGATCGGGGCCGGCGATAGTTTCCAGGCGGCTCTGCTGTTTGCGTTACGTGAGCAGGGACGCCTCGCCCGAGAGGAACTTGGCGGCCTCAATGCCAACGAGCTTCGCCGCGCGCTATCCTTTGCGGTCAACTGCGCCGGCCTGACCTGCACCCGCCCGGGTGCCGATCCGCCCTGGAGTCGTGAGCTCATGTAGGCAAGGGCCCTGGGGCCGAAGCATTTGGGGCCGAAGCATCCTGCGGAACTGGACAGGGCAAACTCGTATTGGCAGAGTTTTGCGGTATCTTGATGCGTGGCGTTCCCAACGAGCCTGTCCACGGAAATGAGTGACGATCTCTGTCTTCTATCGGCGGTCGAGCTCCGCGCGCGTCGTTTCCGGGCGGACGCGGGGCCGCACACGATCTGTTGTCCCGCCGGTCCCTTTGGGGCGAAGTCGTGCAGTGAAGCGCTTTGCGTCGGGCGCCTGGGGATGCGCCGTGACGGCGGGGGTTAACAGGGAGAAACCTCCATGCAGTTCATATCCAACTGGCGCATTAAGGACCGGCAGAGGTTTTTCGCGCCCCTGTTGCCCGAAAGGGCATATTGCTTCGACATCGGCGCCAACTATGGCGAGTATACCGCCGCGTTCTTATCTCTCGGCGCCCGTCGCGTGGTCGCGATCGAACCTCAAGGTTCTCTGGTAACATTCATCGAGGCGGCATTCTTCGAGGAGGTCAGATCAGGCCGCGTTGTCACTCGTTCCGCAGCGGTCGGTGCTGAGCAGGGAAAAGCCAAGTTGTTCATCGGGCCAGACCCGGCGCGGACCATGTCCAGTCTTTCCCACGCGTTTGTGGACACCTCTCGCGCCAATGGGCAAGCATGGGAAGATGCTCCAGTGGAGGTCGAGGTTGTGACGCTTGATTCGTTGATCGAAGAATTTGGGGTGCCGAACTACATAAAGGTTGATGTAGAGGGATTCGATCTAGAGGTGTTGCGCGGATTGTCACAGCCGATCAGTCTCGTATCCTTCGAATTCAACACACAGCCATCTCTGATTGACATAGCCGCTGACTGCATCAAACGATTACAAGGGCTTGACCAGTATGAATTCAACTATCAGGTTGAAGCGCCGGATGAAACATCTCTGCAATTCGACCGCTGGGTTGATGCACCGGTGATGATCTACACCTTACGTCATGATCTGGCGCGGCGGACATCGTTCGGTGACATATTCGCGCGCAGGGTTTGCCGGATATAATTTCGCCCGATTGCTATGTGGATGGCCCCCGTGCCTGGCTGCGACGGCCTGCCAATCGGGCTTCGGTTCATGGGCCGCCTCCCGGCCGACGCGGAGCTTCTGTCGCCCATTCTATGCCTTTTCTGGCAAGACCAACCCGCTTTGAAACGCCAGTTTCACATATTCTTCTTCAAAATATGAAGAGGAATCCCATGTCTCTCCTTCTCTAAGCCTCTTGAACGTCCGCGCGATTTTGCCGCGCCAAGGCGTGCTCTTGACGTAATTCGTAAAGAAGCATTGTGCCTGCTCACGGGTTCCGAAACACAGTATGAACGGCAAAGGCCTCGCGTCGGCGTCGCGAATGCCTGGGAATTCGCCGCCATGGGTCGTCAAATGTTCAATGGCGTTGGGACGATCGGCGAACAGCTCGAAGAACGGCAAGGCGTGTTCTTCCAGTGATTGACATATGCCCTGAAGCGACGAGCGACGCTGCAGGCCAGCCACCTGCCACTCGATAATATCTGATGATTTATGCGGCCTGCGTAATGAACCGGATAGGATGCTGTCGAACAGGAACAGGGCGTAGTTGCGATTGCGTTCGGCAACCCACTTCTTGAGTACTTTGCTGGTGACATCGAGATGGACCGTCATGCGGACATCCTTGCGGGAGTTGTAGCGACACGGCGCGAAGCTGACCTCGAATGCTGTGTCCTTATCGGCGGCCGCCTTTTTCCAAGTCGTTCCCGCCTTGTTTGGCTTGAAGCCGCGCGGCGCAAGAAGCTTCCCGATTTCCTGGCAAGCCTGAAGAACCCGCGTCTTGGGATCAAGACTGCTGTTAGCCGGATCAGCAGACCAAGCCTGCCACTCGTCGAACCGTTGATCGAGCATCGGCTTCAAGCGATCGAAATTCTCCCAGCTATTCTCAACGTGATAAACGGTCGGATATTCAAAGCCATGTTCGGCGGCATAACGGTTGAAGACATCGCGATAGTCCGCCAGATAACTGCCATGGTGTGTTGCGAACGCCGACTTATTGTAATAGTCGGCCGCGAAGGCGTTTCCTTGGTCGTTCAGATCCTCATCCCAGAATTTCTCATCGCAAGCCTCAATGAGGAAATCGAGGCCGGTGATCTCTCGACGCAAGAGACGCTTGATCATTTCGGCAGATTCTTCACGATGAAATTCCCCTGCCATGCCGCGGCAAAATGCCCATGCCAGGAACATGCCTATGTGTGTGCCGCCATTGTTATCCGGCAGACCGGCGGGAAACTCACCGCCCGAATGCCAATCGATCCTGTCATATGCCATCGTGATATCCGCAGTAATTTCTGCGCTTATAGTCGGGCGGCGGACCGATTCAAGCGGCCAGGCTTGCCGAGAAGCGGCTTTGTCCGCAGCCGCGGCCAGCCTGTATTCCTATCGCTGGCAGCTGACCGGCATGGCGCCAAGTTCGACATTCTTCTGCAGAGGCGAGGTGGCTGGCTGCGGCAAACCGGGTTCTTCCGGTGACGTCGAATTGACGTGGCTACCTGAACTGATAGCTTCATCTTCGTCGAACGCGCTCTGGCCCCACTCGATCTGCTATCCCGCCGGAGGGGAAAAGTCGTGCAGCGGGGGCTTGCGTCGGGCGCCTGGATATGATGGATGGCGCGCCACAGTGACGGACTGAACCCGAGAGCGTATGAGCGTATTTGTCTTACGGCGGCTTGTGACGTTGCTGGCGACGCTGGTCGGCGCATCGCTGATCATTTTCCTTGTGCTGGATGTCTTGCCCGGCAACGCCGCCCAGATGTTGATGGGGCCCGACGCCTCGCCTGAGGCTGTTCGAGCGCTCACCGTCAAGCTCGGCCTGGACCAGCCGCTGGCCTATCGTTACGTACTGTGGATCAAGAGGATGGCGGTGGGCGACCTCGGCAACAGCTATGTCTACACCACGCCAGTCGCCGAGCTGATTGCGGACCGGCTGGTGCTGACCATTCCGCTTGCGATCATGTCCATGTTGTTGACCGTGGTGCTGGCCCTTGCCGCGGGCATCTATACAGCCGCCAATCACAACAAACTCGGCGATGTCGGGGTGATGTCGCTGACGCAGGTCGGGATCGCGCTGCCCAATTTCTGGTTAGCCATTCTGCTGATCCTCCTGTTCTCGGTTAAGCTGCAATGGCTTTCCGCGGGCGGATTTGCGGGCTGGGACGAGGGTATCTGGCCGGGCGTCAAATCGCTGCTGCTGCCGGCCATTTCGCTTGCAGTGGTGCAGGCTGCGATCCTTGCACGCGTGACGCGCTCGGCGGTGTTGGAAGTGTTGCGCGAGGATTTCGTGCGCACTGCGCGCGCCAAGGGGTTGGGCAGGCGGGAAGTGCTTTGGCGGCACGTGTTGCGAAACGCCATGATCCCCGTCATGACGGTGATGGGCCTGCAATTCGCCAATCTGCTCGCGGGGTCGATCGTCATCGAAAATGTTTTCTACCTGCCGGGGCTCGGCCGGCTGATCTTCCAGTCGATCGCCAATCGTGACCTGATCGTGGTCCGCAACGGCGTGATGCTGCTGGCGGCCATGGTGGTCATCGTCAATTTCGTGGTCGATGTGCTCTATGCCTTCATTGACCCACGCATCAAGGTGCATGAGCTGTGAGTGATCCGCTGGCCACGGCAGTCAGCGGGCCGACGACGGGACGCGCGCGACCGGCGAGGGGCTTCTGGCGCCGCGCGCTGCGCCATCGCAGTTTCATGCCGGGCGGCGGGCTTGTCCTTCTTGTGGTTGGTTCCGCCCTGTTGTCGCTGGTCTGGACTCCCTGGTCGGCCTACGACATCGACATCGCCTCCAGGCTGCAGTCACCATCTTCAGCACATTGGCTCGGCACTGACGCCTACGGCCGCGACGTCGTATCGCTCCTGCTCGTCGGTGCGCGATCGACCATCCTGGTTGGCATCATAGCCGTCGGAATCGGGTTAAGCGTCGGCGTATGCCTGGGGCTGATCGCGGCGGCGCGCAAAGGCTGGATGGAAGAGTTCATCATGCGCCTGACCGATTTCACCTTCGCCTTTCCCGCCGTGCTCTCCGCGATCATGCTGGCCGCGGTTGCCGGGCCCGGCATGGTGACCTCGATAACCGCCATCGGCATCTTCCAGATCCCCACCTTCGTCCGCATCACCCGCGGCTCGGCCAATGCGATCTGGGTGCGCGAATTCATATTGGCGGCGCGCGCATCGGGGAAGGGTGGTTTTCGCATCACCATCGAACATGTGCTGCCCAATATTCTTTCGGTTCTGATCGTGCAGGCGACGATCCAGTTTGCGCTCGCCATTCTCGCAGAAGCCGCGCTTTCCTATCTCGGGTTGGGCACCCAGCCGCCGCAACCGTCGTGGGGGCGCATGCTGAACGACGCACAGACGCTTCTGTTTCAGTCGCCCATGCTCGCAGTCTATCCGGGCGCTGCGATCGCCATCGCGGTGCTTGGTCTCAATCTGTTGGGCGACGGATTGCGCGATCTGCTCGACCCACGTCTGGCGCGGGAGCGTTGAGTGAGCACTGGCGCGCCCCTGATCGAGGTTGAAAATCTCGGCGTCCGGCTCAACACCAGCTGGGGCCCTGCGCAGGCTGTGCGTCAATTGAGTTTTTCCCTGAGGCGCGGTGAAACATTGGGGCTGGTCGGCGAATCCGGTTGCGGCAAGACTGTCACGGCGCTGGCTCTGATGGGCCTGTTGCCGGACGGCGCGCTCGTGAGCGGAAGTGTCAAGCTGGATGGGCGGGAACTGGTGACATTGTCCGATGCCGACTACTGCGAGCTGCGCGGCAATCGTATGAGCATGATCTTCCAGGAGCCGATGACGGCGCTCAATCCGGTGCACACGATCGGACGTCAGGTGGCCGAGCCGCTCAGGCGTCACAAGAGATATTCGGCGGCGCAGGCGCGGAGAGAGGCGGTGGCCCTGCTTGATCGCGTCGGTCTTCCCGATGCCGCGCGACGTGTCGATGCCTATCCGCACCAGCTCTCCGGCGGTCAGCGCCAGCGCGTCACCATTGCCATGGCGCTGGCCTGCGAGCCTGATCTGCTGATCGCCGACGAGCCGACCACCGCGCTCGACGTCACCCTCCAGGGACAGATCCTCGACCTGATCGCTGATCTCGTCGAAGAGCGCGGCATGTCGATGATCCTGATCTCGCACGATCTCGGCGTTATCGGCGAGAATGTGGAGCGGATGATGGTGATGTATGGCGGTACTGTCGTCGAGAGCGGACCGACGGATGAGGTGTTCAGGCGTATGGGGCATCCCTATACGCAGGGGTTGTTTCGGGCCCGCCCGCAGCTCGGTGCGAAGAGGGGGACAAGGCTGAGGACGATTGCCGGCATCGTTCCGGAGCTTGTCGATTTGCCGACGGGCTGTGTGTTCGCCGATCGCTGTCCGATCGTTGAGGACCGTTGCCGGGCGGCCCTTCCGCCCGTGGTGGAGGTCGACACCGGCCATGGAGTGCGCTGCCTGCGCACAGACGTCTCAATGGAGGAGGCCTCAGGGGCTCAACCCGCATGACCACTGCATCCCAAGAGTCGCCGCTCCTCGACGTGAGAGATCTCGTGCAGCTACCGCTTGCCGCGCGAAAGCCTGTTCTGTCCGCCTGGCCAAGTGCTCGCGCTCAACGGCGTGAGCGCGCAGGTGATGGCGGGAAGAAGTCTCGGCATTGTCGGTGAATCCGGTTCGGGCAAGTCGACTTTCGCGCGCCTCGTGATGGCACTGGAGCGGCCGACATCGGGTTCCGTGTCACTGCTCGGCCGGGACCTCAATCGCATCCCCGCAGATGAGGTGCGTCGGGCGAGGCGCGATTTCCAGATGGTGTTCCAGGACCCCTATGGCTCGCTCGATCCGCGGCAGACGATCGCGCGCATTGTCGCTGAGCCGCTCACCGCGCTGGAACGAATTGACCGCACCACGCTTCGCGCTCGCGTCTCGGCTACGCTGAGACAGGTGGGCCTGCGCGATGCTGATATGGAGAAGTATCCGCACGAATTCTCCGGCGGGCAGCGGCAGCGCATCGCGATCGCGCGAGCCCTGATCACGCAGCCGAAACTGATTGTCGCGGATGAGCCGGTGAGTGCGCTCGACGTATCCGTGCAGGCGCAGGTGCTCAATTTGCTGCAGGACCTGCAGGAACAGTTTGCCTTGAGCTACATCCTCATCAGTCACGATCTCGCCGTCGTGGACTATCTCTGCGACGAGGTCGCAGTCATGTATCTCGGCAGGATTGTAGAACAGGGCAGCCCCGAGGATCTCTTTGAGCGTTGCGCTCATCCCTATACGCGCGCATTGCTGGAAGCCGTCCCACGAGCCCGTGTTGAGGGTGTGCGCCGCCGATCGCTTGACCGCAGATCTGGTGTTCAAGCGATTGCCTCGCAGTCGGTTGCCGCGACAGGATGTCCCTATGCTCCACGCTGCCCGTTGGCCGACCAGCATTGCCGTGCGGCCTTGCCTGAGCTACGCAAGGTTGGACCGGCCCATCTTGCCGCTTGCCACAACGCCGAGGTGGTCATGGCTTCGCCAGCTCTGCCAACGGGACGTTAGCGTCTGGTAACAATTGACGCAGATCAGAGCGCGGTTCGGATCGCGTAGTCACGTGTGTCTGGGGAGGATAGTGCGTGTTCAGGAAATTGATCATCGTTGCGATAGCTGCTGCATTCGCCGCACCGCTGCCGGCTCTGGCACAAGGCAAGAAAGACAGCGTCGTCATGGGTATGACGCTGGAGCCGCCGGGGCTCGATCCCACCACGGGGGCGGCCGCAGCTATCGGCGAGGTCACGCTCTACAACGTCTTTGAGACCTTGACCAAGGTCAATGAAGACGGCTCGGTGTCGCCATTGCTGGCCGAGAGCTGGCAGGCTTCGCCCGACCTGAAGACCTATACGTTCAAGCTGCGCAAGGGCGTCAAGTTCCAGAATGGTGAGCCCTTTCATTCTGCCGCCGTGAAGTTCTCGTTCGACCGTGCTGCAGCACCGACGAGCACCAACAAGGACAAGAGCCTGTTCCAGCGCTTCGAGCAGGTCACAACGCCTGACGCCGACACCGTGGTGATCGTTCTGAAAAATTCCGAACCGGACTTCCCGTTCCTGATGGGGCAGATGACGGCTTCGATCGTCGAGCCGAAGAGCGCGCCGACTGACGCCACGCAGCCCGTCGGCACGGGGCCTTATCGGCTCGGCGCCTGGGTCAAGGGGGCGTCGATCACCCTCAACAAGTGGCCGGACTATCGCAATGCTGATGCGATCAGGCTCAACAAGGTGGTCATCCGATTCATCTCTGAGCCCGCAGCGCAAGTGGCCGCACTCCTGTCCGGCGACGTCGATGTGTTTCCGCGCGTTGGCGCCGCACGCAGCCTGGCGCAGTTCAAGGCGGATCCACGCTTCACGGTGCTGATCGGCGCTTCAAGGGCCAAGACCATCGTCGGCATCAACCAGCGGAGGAAGCCGCTCGACGATGTGCGGGTTCGTCGCGCCATTCTCGCCGCGATTGATCGCAAGGCGATAATCGATGGCGCGGTGGACGGTTTCGGCACGCCGATCGGCAGCTTCTACACTGCGGGATCGCTCGGTTACGTCGACACTACCGGCGTCAATCCCTATGATCCCGAGAAGGCGAAGAAGCTGCTTGCGGAAGCCGGCATCACCACGCCACTTGAGCTCTCGCTCAAGCTGCCGCCGCCGCCTTATGCGCGGCAAGGTGGAGAGATTCTCGCTGCCCAGCTTGCCAAGATCGGGATCATCGCCAGGATCGAGAATGTGGAGTGGGCGCAGTGGCTGTCGCAGGTCTTCGCGGGCCCGCACAATTACGACCTGACCATCGTCTCGCATGTCGAACCGTTCGATCTCGTGAAGCTGACGGAACCCGATTACTATCTCGGCTACAAGTCGGAAGCGTTCAACCAGCTCTACAAGTTGATCGTGACGACTTCCGATGAAGGAGCCCGCGCCAAACTACTTGGCGACGCCCAGCGCATGCTGGCGACTGATGCTGTGGCGGGCTTCCTGTTCCAGCCGCAATGGATCACGATCACCAACAAGAAGTTGAAGGGGGTCTGGAAAGAAGTCCCGCAATTTGAAAACGATCTTTCGGCCTGGTCGTGGGAGTAGCTCACAGCCGAGCGTAAAGCTCTCACATCTCTTGGCTGGACTTGCGTGAGCGCAGACCAACGCTCACGTCAGGCGGCGAGGCGACCAGCCTCAAGCTGAAATTCCAAATCTTCGATGCGCTGCGCCAATCGTTCGCGGGTGAACGGGTCGGTCGGTTCCAGGGCCAGCCTTCGGGTTTGCGAAAGCTTGTCTTCCAGTTCTTTGCGCTCGCGGCGGGTCATCTTCAGCACTCCTGTCGACAAGGGGCTTTGGCGGGTCAAATTGGTCAACAGAAGTTCACAACTCGTTAATGCTGAACCCGCTGCCCGCCCCTTTTTTCGGGCGGCCTTGATCGGCAAATCGCCTCAAATTCCATTCATCTGTTCTTGCATCTGCCCTTACATCTGCTCTTGGCGAGGAACTTTGTCCCTCTGTATGATCGCTTGTGCGGGCAGCAAGCCGCCATTCAACTCGTATTGACGACGAAAGACCTTTGGACATGACCCGTGAGGAGCGACAACTACGTGCAGCGATCATTGCGAAATGCCGGTGGATGAACGCATCGGGCCTGAACCAGGGCACGTCCGGAAACATTTCCGTCCGTTACAAGGACATGATGCTGATCACGCCGTCGGCCACGCCCTATGACGCCATGAAGCCGGAGATGATCGCCGCGATGCCGCTGGAGGGCGACTATGGTTCGTGGGCGGGACCGTTGCGGCCATCTACCGAATGGCGTTTCCATCTTGATATCCTGCGCGGCCGGCCGGAAGTCGGGAGCGTGGTGCACACCCATTCCACCTATGCCACAGCGCTCGCCATCGCGCGCAAGCCGATCCCGGCCTGTCACTACATGATTGCGGCGTTCGGCGGAAACGATATCCGATGTGCGGGCTACGCGCGTTACGGCACCGGCGAATTGTCAGAGCTCGTCCTCGCCGCGCTCAAGGACCGCAACGGCTGCCTGCTCGCCAATCACGGCATGATCGCTGTCGGCGCCGACCTTGACAGGGCGATGTGGCTTGCTGTGGAGCTCGAGACCATCGCGCGCCAGTATTATCTCTCGCTTGCGCTCGGTTCGCCTCACATCCTCAGCGAAGGCGAGATGGCGGAGGCGGCGAGGGGATTTTCGACCTACGGACTGCAATCGCATGAGCCGAGGAAGATCAAGGCGCGGGCCGCAGTGAAGTCGGCTCGGCGGCGGACGTGATACGGTGCGAGCTGTTAATGTCATTTGAGTCAAATTGTTCGAGAATGAGCAAGCGTTTGCTGAGCCGTTTCCGATAGCCTCACAAACGACCGCCAGTGGTGGAGGGGGTTCACCACCGGCTGGAGTGGCCGGAAATTCCGGGCTGAAATGACGATTACGCGAGTTCTGCAGGAACGCGCGCAGAAGCTCCTGCGCATCGAGTCCTTCAATCAGGTCGTTCGGTATGCTGGTTACGTGACCGCGCTGGCCGTCTTCTCGTCCGTGCTCGTCGTTGGTTTGGCGACGTATTGGACGCACTGGCGGATTTTCATTCTCTCCATCAGCATTGCCGGTGCCATTCCGTTGCTCATTGCGCCGCCACTGGCGCTTCTGGTCCTCTATGTGCTGTGGCAGATCACCCGGGCGATCGATCAGATCAACGACTTCATTCGCTACGATCCGCTGACCGGAGTCTTGACGCGTGGATACTTCCTTGATCTGGCCCAGCGGGCGTTCTATCGGGGTGGCTTCTTCTTCATGCTGGATATCGACCATTTCAAGAAGATCAACGACGATCATGGGCACGATATCGGCGATGAAGCGCTTAGAGTGTTTGCTGCAGCGATCAAATCGGTCGCGCAAGATGACTGGCTGATCGGCCGCCTTGGTGGCGAGGAATTTGGGCTGTTCGTGCCTGGCGCCGGTCTCGCGACGGCGACTGTCATCGGCGACAAGATCTGCGCGGCAGTCCGCAACAGAGGCGAGTATGTCGCCGGCAAGCGCATCGGATTGACCGTGAGCATCGGCTGCTCGGCCTGTGTTGTCGGGCAATCGCTGGATGATTTGATGAAGACCGCCGATATGCGCCTCTACGATGCCAAGCGCAGCGGCCGCAACCGATATGTCATCGACGGCCTGAGCACCGAATGGGCTCACGACGGCGGCCTTCTGGCCATCGATCCGGCCCGCAATTCCGCAACCTTGACGCCGGCATAGGGAGCGGCCAGACAGGCAGCCGCGATTTCAATCGCGGTTTGCCTAAGGCCGAGCGGTGTGTGATGCTCAGTTGCCCAAATAGTATGTGATCAAAGGTGGATTGTCTCGATCATCCGGTTTCGAAGGATCGTTCGGTTTCATGTGCCTGCTATAAACGCTCAGTTCCAGTTCGGGTGCCGGCGGCGTGTATTCCTTATCGATGAGGATGAACTGGGTGTTGCGGAGCTCGTCCGACTTGAGCTGATAAATCAAGTTGTAGAATCCTTCGAACTGCTCCCGGTTCTCCCGCTCGCTAATGTTTTTCATGGGAGAGTCGATGATTAGAATCTCAGGCAAAGGCGCCCCAATCTGAACCGCTAGCCGATGCATCGCTACTGCAAAGCAACACTTGAACAGGGTTTTCTTGCCGCCGCTGCTTAGGGTGGCAAAGCTGGCGATCGTGCTATCGGCAAGACCGGGAGAATGGAGCTCGGGTAGATAGGTATTCGTCGGGATTTCAACCACATTATCTCCGCTGATACCGGGAACCTCGGACCGAACGAGACAATCCAAAAAGAGTTGTTTCAGGGTGTTGATATTCGTCGCGTCTCTTTGGGCCGCCTCCCGCGCTTCCTTCAGCCGGAAACGGAGTTTGATTTCCTGAGCTTGAATGTTGGCGACTGCTTGACGTTGCGCCTCCAACATTTGCGGGAAGCGTGACATGGCGCACAAGCCGTCGGCTTGCTGGAGCAAGGCAGATCGTTCGCGCTCCTTGCTAAGCAAGGATGATAAGTATGCGGAGTCAAATCGTTGAGACGCTTCATTTCTCTCGCGTTCGATGCGTCTCTTTTCGAGTTCGAGCGCCTCCCGATCTCGACGCAATGAATTAAGCGAGGCCTCGTGCCTGCGGATGATCTCGCGAAGCTCCTCGGAGCGAGACTTGATGTCCCGTTGAACCAACGCATCGTCGCCGGAGTTAGGAAGGTCGTCGATTTCTGTTTGACCGCAAACCATGCAGGTCCCATCCGGTCGCTCGGGTAGAACCTGCGTACACCGGGGGCACGAGTGGAATTGTACGCCCGCGAGCACCGCCCGAGCGGACTGCGAACGGCGAAACTTCAACGATAGGGTCTCGATCTCGTGGAGATGGCGAGTATCCCTGTCCTTTGCTCTTTGAAGCTCGGACATGGCTTGGTCCAAAACGGCCATCTGCAGAGCAATCGCTTGCGCTTGCGACTTAAGCCGGTCGACAGCGTGTTCGGTCGTTCGGTCCGAGACCGCCGCGGCGCGCTGTTGGTTGATCTCGGTCGATATCGCTTCTGCAGCGTCGCGGAGTTGGCGAACACGAGCGCCGATTTCAGTTTCGGATTCGACGCCAACGTCTCGAAGAACGAGAGCGAGGCTCTCAATGCTGGCCAGCATTGCTACGCGCTCGCCTCTTAAAGAATCCAAACGGGCTTCGAGATCCAAGATATGGTCGTCATGGTAGCCGGTGACGTATCGAACGACGTCGAGGCTCGCAAGTCGTGCAAATTGATTGCCGCTATCCAGGTGAAAAAACGAACTGTCGATCTCATCCTGGTCGAGATAGCAGTACCAAAGGAGATTTCGCATCGAGAGCCGTTTGGTCTCGCTTTCCGCCCTGGCCTTGCTCTTTCGGACCCGCGGAGGCGTGATCGAAGACATCCAAAAAATGAGGTCGGAGAGGTTCTCAATGCCGGTTCCCGGTACGATCTCTCCGTGTGCGTCGCGAGCAGGGACGGCGGCTTGAGCCGCATCCTTTTCTCCCCATTTGGCGACAACCGTATTGGAATCGCGGGCGCGCTCTAGCTCAAGTGGCCCTCTTTCCAGTCTAAGAATAAGGGCGGCCGATACGAATTCATTCTGAAGGGCCGGGGACAGCTCGATCTTTCCGCCCAGGCAATAGTCGATGAGACGGGCGATGCTTGTCTTTCCTGCGCCCATCTGTCCCCAAAAATAGCTGATCTCTCCAAGAGGGATTGTAACTTCCTCGTTCTTGAAGGTCAGGATTAGAGATATTAATTTGAACTCCAAGGGAGCCTCCAGACTACAAACTGATTTCGTCGCCCCATTTCATGTTGGTAATTTCTGGGATCGCTTCGTACACGAAGTCTTTCAGACGTGTCGCCGACAAGGAGCCCACCGCCCTGATGGTTATGTCACTGCGACGAGCAAGCTCCGTGAACAATGGATTGCCCTTGATGGATGCCGCCAGCGTGCGACCAGTGTCGGTGAGGCCGATCACGTTTGTGCTACCCTCGACGGCAAGCCGAACGAGCCCGCGTGAAGATAAGAGGCCGAGCCATCGGCGATAGCGTGCATCCCAGGGACCGTAGCGAAATCGGATCATCTTTGATTCTATAGATGTCCGTTCGCGCTCTTGAACGGCGACGTCTTGGGGCGATTTGTTGAGCACGACGAGCACGCGTTCAAGGCATGTTGGATAACGCAACAAAAAATCCATTTTTGCGAGCTTGGTGATCCCTTCTACAGCTCTGGCTTTCGTGGCGATTGTCGTTCTTCTTGCGTCTGCACTGGCGAGAAGTAACAGGAGGCGAGTCAGGTGCAGGTTGTCGTCATTCTCAGAGTCGACTGCCGCCTTGATCAGACGCAGACTCATGATGGATCCCCCTCGACTGGAAAGCGAGGGCTCCACCAGACGACACATTCGCGCGTGAGCAGGCCGGCCATGCCGATCAAACATTCGTAGGAGTGATCGCCAATCATGGCAGTCTCTTCGCGAGCTATTCGACGCAGTCGATCCTGCACATCGATCATCATCGCAGGACCGTAGGCCGCATCAGCTCGACGTGCCCGAAGGTGAGCTTCTTGACATTCACCCAACACGACCTGTTCAATCTGCGTCATCAATTCGGGGTAGCGCTCCGGACGGCGCTGAACATCCTCGAGAAGATGACGTTCAGTTGAGCGTTCTCGTTCTGCCATGTAGTCAACTTGATCGGCTAACCCTCCGGCCGTGAGCTTTTGTTCGAGGGTGGTTGGATGTCGGGGCTCTCCAAGCTGAATTAGGCTTTTGCCGACGTACTGGAATACCTTTGGCGCTTGCGATTCAGCTGCGTAATCAACCAAGTCTTCAACGGCGAGGCGTTTGGCCGTGAGTTTGGGATCAAGGTCGCCGCCGCGTATCAGGGGACAGAGATGCCGAATGGGATTCTCGACCTGTAATGAAGATGCACGATGGACGGCCGCCACGAGGTGATCGCGGAAAACATTGAGCTGATCCGCGCTAAGCGACTTGCAGGAATCAAGCTGCGCAATGTGCTCGTGGGATAATGTGGCCTCAAACTCGCTACGCGATGGTCCGAGAATGATATCCATTTTCTGAAGTGTTCGGAAAAGGATGTCTTCCGAGCAGCCGCAGTCCGCCTGGAGATTTCGAAATGTGGGGGCAAAAACAGGGGCGATGTCTTTGGGCGTTTGGCAGGATTGGACGTGCTCCAAGAAAAGGCGAGGGCATATGGCGCGTAAACGGTCGTTGGTGTTCCCTTTGCCAATAGTTTCACATTCAGTATTGGATACAAAGAAGAGCTGATTGATCGCGTCGCCAAATTCTTGAACGAGCTCCGCAAATCGGCCGATCGATTTTTTCAAATCTAAGTTGTTGAGTTTCCACGCTCCATTTTCGGGGCGGGATGTCTTGATTTGATAGCCGTCAAAGGTCCGGTCGCTCCGTTCGGCGAGATAGTCCTCGTGTTGTTCACACCAGATCGCTACGTAGGGTCTGTTCCCCAGCTTGCCAGCGACGAGCAAGATGACGCCGAACGCATGCTGATAGCGAAAATTGCGCTGCGTTGCATCGCCTGGATCACCATCGTCGAACACGTCGACAGGTGTCGGTAATGAACTCGGCTTGCGCTTCTTTTTGATCGATGGTTTTTTCGACGTATGGTCGTTAGGAGAATTAGACTTCGACATGGTGATCCAAAAATACTTGTCATAGATAGCCGAATCACAACTTTTGCGCGAGGTTATTTTCATCCAACGCGGGCACCAAGCGCAAGCCATAGAGGGTATCAGGCGTGCAGACGATCTTTAAGTGCCTTGAGACGGTATTGCGGTGCGCAACGCGGGCAGCTGCGGACCCGCCTTCGAAATCTTCCTGATAACCAACAAGGAGGCGCCGGACAGGGTAGGGTCTGTTAGAACAAAGGGAGAGCTAAGAAACTGAGAAGGAATTTCCACTGAAGCCAATTGGGGAACCGATGTCGGAAGGTAAAGCAAGGCAGTGTCCCTGGGTCGTGACGGCCGAAACAGGCATTACGGCGTTCAAGTCACTCTACGGAGTGGCGAGAAGCTATGCTGGCATGACTGATCGATGGTGCGAAGTGCAGCCTGGCGAGCTGCAATTTCATTTCGCTGAGTCCGATGTTGCGCGCGGCTTTGCCAGATTTTGTCTGAAGAAGGGGTTCGATATCGTTTTTCGTGACAAGCGCAAGCCCGGAGAGCTGAAGAACTTGGACGCTCTACGCAGTGGGTCAAGAAAGATAAGAGACGAAGCCCTGATGATTAAGCAGTCCCCGGAGACGCGAACCTACCCAATGCGTGTCGAGCTGGCAGGTCACTACGCTAGGGATGCTGCCGATTTTCTGCATCGGTATCGCGTTACATTCTACTCAAGAGAAGTAGACTATCAGAGCAGCAAAAGCAGACGTGCCAAAGCCTACGTTGATTTGAGGATGTCCTTGGAGGCGTTGCTGAAGGCGACGCTTTGTTTGCGCACTCCCTATCCTTTGGCGGGCAAACCGCTCGTTACCAAAATTCGCGGGTACTCTCACGACATTGACCGGTTGAGAATAGATGCGTTGAGAAGCATTAAGCTGAATGAGAAGTACGCAACCGCGATTTCCAAGTGCAGTGTCGCTCCGGTGGATCTCCGATACCAGTTTGACGCGATGAATTTTCGCGTTCCGGATGACAAGAATTATTACGACACGATTGGGTCGAACGCGTGGCTAAAGATGATCGAGGAGTTTATTCAGGTGGGGTTAAAGAGGGTTCAGTTGGCTCTTGACCGACGATCCAAGATCGTGTCGGGCGACATCGCAGCACTCGAGCTCAAGCGTCAATCTGACTACCCGGCAGCGTGAAGGTAATCCACGAGACGGCCAGTGACAAAACGTGCAACGTGGAAAGCTACGACCGCGGTTCCCTAACGCTTGCGAGTAGAGGCGGGACTCTCAGGATACCACAGCCAGCGCGGTAATGCACGAGGCTGCCCGGCGGTACAATATGTCGTACCGATAATTCGGCGATTCGTCGCGGTCCGGTGTCCACGTGCGCGAGTGCTTGAAACGAAAGAAAAATAGTCCTGCTCTACCCGGTCGACTGTCGGTCCAAAATCAGCTAATCCAAGCGAGATGATAAAGCGAAGTAACATCAAAGTGTTAGCGCATAGGTTTTCCGTGGCCCCGATGATGGATTGGACCGACCGGCACTGCCGCGTGTTCCATCGCCATCTGACCCGGCGGGCGCTGCTTTACACCGAGATGCTGACCACTGGTGCGGTGATTCACGGCCACCGGGCGCGGCTGCTGTCGTTCGACCGCAGCGAGCATCCGGTGGCGCTGCAGCTTGGTGGCTCCGATCCGCGCGAACTCGCGCTTGCGGGACAGATCGGAGAGGACTTCGGCTATGATGAGATCAACCTCAATGTGGGCTGCCCGTCGGATCGAGTGAAGGAGGGGCGCTTCGGTGCCTGCCTGATGGCTGAACCCGAATTGGTGGCAGCATGCATTGATGCGATGAAGCGGAAGGTCGGCATTCCCGTGACCGTGAAATGCCGCATCGGCATCGACGATCAGGATCCAGAGGCGGCGCTCGATGCGCTTGCGCATGGCGTCGTTGCTGCAGGCTGCGATGCGCTGATCGTGCACGCGCGCAAGGCTTGGCTCAACGGCCTGTCGCCGAAGGAAAACCGCGACATCCCGCCGCTCGACTATGATCGTGTCTATCGACTCAAGCGTGCGATGCCGGAGATGCCGATCATCATCAATGGTGGTATTCCGGGAATCGAAGAGGCCCGAGCGCATCTTGATCACGTCGATGGCGTGATGCTGGGCCGCGCCGCCTATCAGGAGCCGTGGCGGCTGCTGGCCGTTGACCCCGAGCTTTTCCGCGAACCTGCGCCACACGCTTCGATGCGTGACGCACTGGAAGCGATGATGCCCTACATCGAAAATCAGCTTGCGCAAGGAACGCGATTGCACGCGATCACACGGCACTTCGTTGGCGCATTTCACGCCGTGCCAGGCGCACGGGCGTTTCGTCGCCATCTTGCCGAGTACGGCGTGAAGCCGGGCGCTGGCGTCGACGTGCTGCGCGATGCGATCGCGCACATCAGGGACCGCGCTCCGGCTGATGCTACCGCCTAAGCGAAGATATGTTGGTTTGGCATTGTGTCTTGGCTTGGAAAGCGTGGCTTGGCTTGGAAAGCGCAACTCACCACTTGTTCGGTATTCCGAATTACAGAAAATAGAAATATTCTTGTTGGTCGGGTTTGACAGGCTTGTTGCTGATTTCGACGCCAGGCAACGCGACGGCTTCCCGACGTCGCACCATGCGACGCGGACGGGATTGAGGAATTTCTTGGTTGCCAGTTTGCCGCGAAGAATTTGCTTTTCAGGTTGGAAGCTTCCTTTTTGCGGTCACGAATCTGACTAACAACTCCCCACAGACGGCTCTTCTTACGATCATCAAACGACAGCCGTGTTTGAAACGGCTCATCATCACATTGTGGACGTATTCCAAGTGAAAGACGACCTACGGTTACAGATAGGGCAGGATTTAGATTGCGTGTGGATACGCTATTTGTCGCAATTTCTGTTAAGAACGACATTTACACCCGGTTGGATTTTGTCGTTCACGCAGCGTTGGCTCTGGCCGCAAAAATGGGGCTCGCCGGCCTTTGCGGCTCTTTGCGGGCTCTGTCTCTTCGTTGACCTCGCATGCATGGCGCCAGCCGCCGCGCAAGGCAGGCTGCGGGCGCAATATGAGGCGACGCTTGCAGGAGTTTCGATTGGCAAGGCCAACTTGAACATCGAGATCCTGGATGATCGGTATTCGGCCACGGTAAGCGGCTCCACGGTCGGATTGGTGAAGTACTTTGGGAGCTACACCTTCAGTTGGTCTGCCTGGGGGCGGGTGGAGAACGGCTCACTGGTCCCGACCTACTCTAAGACCACGACCACCGTGGCAGGTAAGACCGAGGAGGTCCGCATCATGTTTGCGCGTGGCAATGTGAAGGAGTTCGGCGTCGTCCCGGAACCACCCGTCGACCCCGCCCGCATTCCCGTCACTGACGCCCATCGCCATGGCGTCCTTGATTACCTGACATCCTTGACCCTGCATGCGTCAGGCACCGGCGATTTGGTTACGCCGGAAGCGTGCCATTCCAGCGTCGCCGTGTTTGACGGACGTCTGCGCTATAATCGCAATTATGTTTTCAAGCGCATGGAAGCGATAGGGGCCGGAAGGCACTATCGCGGACCGGTCGTGGTCTGTGCCCAGTCTATCGTCCGCCTGGCGGGCTACACTCCCAAGGAGATCAAGGAAGCGCAGCGCGACAACGAGATCGCTTTCGCGCCAGTCGCTGGAACCCGCATCCTGGTGCCGCTCTGGATGAAATCGACGACGCCGTTTGGTCCCATCAGTATTGCAGCGACGAGTTTCATCACGGAGCCTCAGCCGCGGAATCCAAAGACCCAGTGACAGGGCGGCCCAATGAATCGTTACCTTTCTGTGCTGGGTCAGTTGGCCTCGCTGTTACTGATCTCCCTTTTGCTTGAGAGTATTTGGTTCACTTTGTGGGTGTTCAAGGATTGGCCCGGCGCCCCTGACTTCCTTGCTGCGTGGCTTGGTACGGATGGTGATGTCACCCATGGCGGCATGGCAGACGCAATGGCCATCATTTGTCTCGTATTTCTTCTTGCCGTATGGATTTTAACAAGGATTGTCCTGCCACGCAGCGCGTCTGTGCTGGGCGAGTTAGGCTTGCTGCTACTGGCCTCCTTTTTGTTTGGGAGTATTTGGTGGAATTTGTGGATGAACGGCGGTTGGCCCGGCGGCCCTGACCTGCTTGCCAGGTGGATTGGTGCGGATGGCGAGGGTGCCTATAACGCCATGGAGAACGAAATGAGCATCATTTGCTTCGTATTTCTTCTTGCCGTATGGATCTTAACCCGGATTGTTTTCCCACGAAGCTCATCTGTGCCAGGCCGGTCAGCCCTGTTACTGGCCTTCCTCATGGTTGGTTGGAATATTTGGATGAGCCACGATTGGCTTGGCTCCCACCTCTTCTCCACTTGGTTTGGTGCGGATGCCATCGGCACCAATTCCGCTGCGGCGGACGCAATGGGCATCATTAGCTTCGTAATTCTTCTTGCCGGATGGATCTTGATGAGGACTGTCTCACGACGCAGTTCGTGGCCTGGTCGGATCGAGGCGGGGGCAGGGGACATCACGGCTTAGCCGGCAGCGCGTGATCGTTTTCGAGCAGCGACGCAGACTTGCCGGCACTGATCAGTTGGAACGTGAATTACGGATGATGGCGCACAGGGCGTTGCCCGCGGGCGCGGCGCGAAAGGTTGCCACCCGTGCAAGTCTGCCTGCTCAGGGATAGCCGTGCAGCATCAGCCGGTCGGCGCGCACTTCCCAGTGTTCCAGCCGGTCGAGGAAGCTCATGCCGAGCAGGTTGGTCTTCATCGTGCCATGTGGCACCACCAGCGCGGGCACCGAGCGTTCGACCAGCTTGCCAACCGCCAGCCGATTGAGTGTGAGCCGGGCCGCCTTGGTGCGGCCGCCGGCGGTCTCGACATCAATGTCATAGTTGAGCAGTTCCAGAGGCAGGCCCGCTGCCTTGGCGGTCTCGTAAGTGAGCACGACCGAGGTCGCGCCGGTGTCGATCACCATCGGCGCATTCACGCCGTTGATCCGCGCCCGCAGTGAGAATTCACCGCCGCGTCCACGCTGGACTTCGACCGCGTGCGTCTTCACAGCGGTGCGTTGGCGCAGCAACCCAGAGACGCGGTCGCTGACGCGCGCCGCCTGTTCGGGGTCGCTATATGCCACCACGGTGCCCGCAGTCACCGTGAAGAGAAGCAGCACCAGAATGAGCCGGCTCATCGCGTCCCTCCGCTCCGATGTGCAGCGCTTTGGTGCCTATATCGGTATGGTGATGGATCGTTGGACATGTCTGCTCGCATCTCAAGGCCCCGTACCCGCGCCCATGATTGCCCGCGGCCGACGTTTCTTGGCGGGCACAGGGGAGATCCCAGGTTGCAGTGGCGGGGCATCCTCTGTCATCGGCCCAAGAGCTGACATCACACGTTCCGGCGGGAAGGTGACGACGACCTCGGTGCCGATGCGTAGTTTTGACTTCAGGGTGAAGGTGCCGCCGTGCAGCTCGATGAGATCCTTTGCGATGGGAAGGCCGAGCCCGGCACCCTGTTCCGCCGATTTGATCGAGTTGGATCCCTGGCCGAAGGAGGCAAGCACGATCGGGATTTCGTGCTCGGGGATGCCGGACCCCGTGTCCTTCACGGAAATGTATTGTCCGCCCGAAGCGGTCCAGCCGACCTTCAGCCAGATGTCGCCTTGCGGGGTGAACTTGATCGAGTTGGACAAGAGATTGAGGACGACTTGCCGGATGGCGCGCTCGTCGGCCCAGATCCGGGGCATACCCCGCTCGAACACTTCGTGGATGGTGATGCCGCGGTTGGTCGCGCGCAGCTTCATCAGATGGTGGCAGTCGCCGACCACGCCGACGAGCGAGACCGACTCCTCGTTCAATTCGTAGCGTCCGGCCTCAATCCGCGACAGATCCAGGATTTCGTTGATGAGATTGAGCAGGTGCACACCTGAATCGTGGATGTCGGCGGAATATTCCTTGTAGGCCGGCACGGCATGCGCGCCGAAGATTTCGCTCTTCATCACCTCGGAAAAGCCCAGAATCGCGTTGAGCGGCGTGCGCAGTTCATGACTCATCTGCGCGAGGAACTGCGATTTTGCGACATTGGCGGCTTCGGCGCGGTAGCGCGCCTCGTCCGAGATCGATTTGGCCTGCTCCAGCTCGCCGATCAGCGCGTCCTTTTCCGCACGTGCTTCCAACGTGGCCAAGGCGGAGGAGTGCAGCCGGTGCGCCAGCAGTACGAAGTGGCCCTCGGCTGCCAGGGCCAACGTCGCCAGGATATATCTATCAAGCGAGCCGCCCAGAGCGAGGCTGAGCGCCATGGCTGCGGCGACAGGCGCTGTGGCTGCAAATGCTGCGATCGGCAAATTGGCAGCAAGCATGCTCCACACTGCAATCACGAGCAGCGTCAGGAACATCATCAGGGTTTCCGTCACCATGTCCTGTGCGGCCCCGATCAGGATCGTTATCCAGCAGAAAGCGTGGAGCAGGTCTAGCGCAACAAAACGCGTACGCCACTTTCCTGTTTCGGCGAGTGAGGCCGGCTTCGCCAGGAATACACGGCAGTTTCGAGCCATCACGGCATGGAGGCCGAGCATGCCGCAGGTCCATGCCATCACCGGGATTGGACTCAGCCGAAGACTGAGCAGGGCTGCAGCCGCAACTATCAGGAGTATGATGAGATAGGATGAGGACAAGCGCGTCTGCGCATATTGCCGGAGCAATTCGCTGTCGAAAGCGGGCCGGGTTCCACTGGTCGATGTCAGCCGATCGCGGACCTCCCGTACCCGCTTTGCTGCGGCCCGGCGAGTGCTGGCTGGTGGCGCGCTGACCGGCTCGGCCGGAACCTGCACAACCTCTGGCTTTTCAGCGTGGTCACTCATACGCAACACAATTCCTGCCCACGGAGCACGCAGGCTTTCTGCATTATCGATGCATGGCAATGAATTCTTAATATCCGGCTTAAGAAGCCAAAAAATTACCTTAACGAGAAGTTAAATGAACTCTCCAACGGGCACCGCCGGACGCTGGTTGCGCCAACAAACTTGGGTCAATGCATCAATGCGTGCTGCACGATGTAGGTGAGGGCACCTGCCAGATAACCAAGCAGCGCGAGGCCCGCGATGCGTCGCGCGTACCAGAAGAATTCGATCTTCTCGATTCCCATTGCGGCGATGCCCGCGGCCGAGCCGATGATCAGGATTGATCCGCCGGTGCCCGCACAATAGGCGATGAACTGCCAGATGAAGCTGTCGGTCGGATAGCCCGAGAGATCGTACATGCCTATTGTAGCGGCGACCAGGGGCACGTTGTCGACGATGGCGCTGAGAAGACCAAGCAGGATGACGGTGATGTCCAGGCGACCGACGCTCGCATCGAGCCATTTGGCGAGCATGGCAAGGAGGCCGGTATGTTCGAGGGAGGCGACCGCGAGCAGGATGCCGATGAAGAACACCACCGCGCTCATGTCGATCTGGGTTAGCGCATGCACCAGGGTGAGGGGACGGCGCTCGTCTTCCTCCTTGTGGCGATGGACGATCTCGCCGACCAGCCAGAGAATACCGAGCCCGAACAGGATACCCATGAAGGGCGGCAGAGCGGTGACCGCCTTGAAGATGGGCACAGCAATCAGCGTGCCGAGCCCAAGGTAGAACATCAAGTTTCGCTCGAACAGCCCGACCTCTTGCTGTGTGGCCTCCTGCTGCGGGGGGACAATTGCTCTGCCTCTCAGCGGATAGCTGATGGCCGCAAGCGGGACCAACAGGTTGACGAGCGAGGCCGGAAACACCGCCCACATGATACTCAGCGACGAGATTCGCCTTCCGATCCAGAGCATCGTCGTCGTGACGTCTCCGATCACGCTCCAGGCACCGCCAGCATTGGCCGCAATTACAATGACGGAGGCAAAGAGCAACCGGTCGTTCCGCTTGCCGAGCAGTTTCCGTATGAGTGAGACCATGACGATGGTCGTCGTCAGATTGTCCAGGACCGCGCTCAGGAAAAACGTGACAAAGCTGATCAGCCACATCAGCCGGGCCTGGCTGGTGGTACGGATCAGTGAGGTGATGACCTCGAAGCCGTCATGGGCGTCGATCACCTCGACGATCGTCATGGCGCCGATCAGGAAGAACACGATCTGCGCGGTGGAGGAGACGGATTCATCGAGCTGCCGGGTGATGAGGGCGTGATCGCCTGATATCACCGCGTAGGTGGTCCAGAGCAGGCCAGCGGCGAGGAGTGCTGACGCACTCTTGCTGACGCCAAGCGGATGCTCGAGCGCGATCGCCGCGTAGGCAATGACAAAGATTGCGGTGATTGCGATGAGCAAGATCGGTCCGGATTCGATGGGCGTCAGCGTTCCAGCCGGGCGAGCAGGCTCGACGTATCCCAGCGCTTGCCGCCCATCTTCTCGACCTCGGCGTAGAACTGGTCGACCAGTGCAGTGACCGGCAGGGTTGCGCCGTTGCGTCGCGCTTCGGCAATGCAGATTGAGAGGTCCTTGCGCATCCATTCGACGGCGAAGCCGAAATCGTATTCACCCTCGTTCATGGTCTTGTGACGGTTCTCCATCTGCCAGGATTGCGCGGCACCCTTTGAGATGGTGTCGATCACCGCATGGACGTCGAGACCCGACCTCTTGGCGAAATGGATTCCTTCGGAGAGGCCCTGCACGAGACCGGCGATGCAGATCTGGTTGACCATCTTGGTGAGCTGGCCGGCGCCGGC
>JGI24705J35276_12238568_pt1 | contig 26941 bp, 21 predicted proteins | sample TergutNt197P4_FD_35276 | JGI IMG/M metagenome (IMG submission 35276) | reverse complement strand
GCCCCGGCCCGCGCAGCCCCCGCCCCATGTCCTCGTGGAGGACGGCCATGCATGCCTGCCCGCGCGGCCCTTCAGTCCTTACGGGCAGCCGACCCCCATCTACCCCCATCCGGCCTTCCCCCCCAAACAGCAGGACCTCGACGACCTCGCCGCCTACATGAAAGAGATCGCGCCTGAGCTGAAGGACGCAGAGTTGCTCAAGCTGAAAAACGTCCTTTCGGAGATAAGGTCTCCGATTGGTTTCAAATACTCTCTGCCCACCCATCCCGTTGCAACGCTCGACACACCAGCGGCGAGAGTCGAGTTCGCTGTACAGGGCAACGTCTTGATGATGACGAGGAAGGCGTATCCGGTGACCTATGTGAGGTCCGACCTCCGGATCGAGTCGCAGGTGCAGTACGAGGCCGATCGCGCCTTGGGAGCCCTCATCGGTGGAGACAATCGCGTTATTTTCGATCCGAAAACCAAGCAGGTTACCGTGCGTTCGATGCTGGTGAGCCTGAGCAACCAGCGGGAGATGCCCACGACCGCCTTGGGCGTAGAGATGGATGCCAGCAATCCGATTCCGAAACTACGTGCGGAGATCAAAATTCCAAAGCTTGAGGGCCGCATCGGCCCATTTAATTACATAGCATGGGACGTGAGTTTCGTTATCCTCATCACGCCCAAGCCGGGCGGCCCGGCGGCTCCGTCGATGCGAGTCGCCCGACAGCCGCAAGTCGCGATACAAGAGAAGCCGGAGCCGACCAACTGGTGGAGGTGGTTGGCCGAACTCCTCGGCATCGTGCTGGTGGTCACCGCTGTCGTGATCGTTGTCGTCACGGTCGTCGAGGATATCCTCACCCTCGGAGCCGGCATGGCGGATGACCCGGCCTCCTTTGCCCTGGCATATGCAGCGTGGACGCGCGGTCTCGCGATGATCGGAGGCGCAACGCTCCCACGGGCGTTGCCCGCGGCGGTGCGAATCCGTGCCACCTTCGAACTGGCGGGCGCGCGTTGAAGCGCTCGCGACGCCTCGTCCTCGCCGGAGCGCTGTTGCTCTCCGGCGGCGGCCTTCTGCTGCTCTCTGTGCCGGAGAGAAAACGCGGCAACAACGTCGCGCTCGACGCCGCTGAGCTCAAAGAGTACGCCGCCAAGCTTGGTGAGAGGCAGAACGTCAAGATTGGCTTTGGCGATCCGGAGACATTTTATGTACCGCCTTACCAGCCGGCCGACGCCAAGGTAGAGCACGTCAGCTTCACGCCGGCCGATCCTGGCGTAGTGCCAGACTCGCTACGCGGCATAGCGCGCGCCTTCGATGCTTATCCGGACAAGTGCCTCGGACGGATCATCAAAGCGATCTTCATCGCCGACAGTATTCGCGTCGACGGTGTCGAGGCCGAAGGCACCTACGGGCCCGACTGGATCTTCCTTGCCGCGGCGCGCGGCGCCTCGCCCGGAACGCGCGCGGTAAACGCCGAACTTGGCGTTCACCACGAGACCAGCTCATTCCTTTGGCTGCGTGACCCCGAATTGCAGAAAGCGTTCACAGGTCTGGAACCCGCAGGCTGGCACTGGACGACCAACTCGACCGATGAGGCGGCTGGCGCCAATGCGGCTGAACCACCGCTCGAGACCGGCTTCCTCTCCGCCTATGGCGCCACGACCGCCGAGAATGACTTTAATACCTATGCGGAGATAGCCTTCTCCGATCCCGGGCGGCTGAAAAATCTTGCAGGACACATGCCGCTGATTGCCCGGAAGCTGGCGCTCGTTCTGGACGCCTATATCCGCGTCGACGAGCGGCTCCGCGACGCTTTCAGCCGCAACGGCCTGCTGCAGGTCGCACGCTTCTAGGCACTACGACGCCATCTGCACGCGCCATCCAAGAGGGATTCGTGGCCGGGACGAAAAGATGGTTGCAGCCGAACAGAAGGTGTGGCTTGCATTGAGAATTCTTCACCCGCGGAGTTGGCGTGGCGGATGACCCAGTTTTTTTGCCGCGGTAGGCGTAGCGCTTGTGCGCGCTCTCAGCATGATCCGCGGCGCAGCGCTCCCGCGGGCGACGGCGCCAGCGACGATGCGAATAGATGCCACCGTCAGGTCGGCGGGCGCGCGTTGATGCTCTCACGGCGCCTCGTCTTCATCGGCGCGCTGTGGCTTGCCAGCGGCGCCTTTCTGCTGAGCAAGTCGGGGAGAAAGCGCGGCAGCGACGCCGCACTCAACGCCGCCAGGCTCGGTGAGTACGCCACCAGACTCGGTGAGCGGCAGAACGTCAAGATTGGCTTCGGCGATCCGGAGACATTTTACGTACCGCCCTACCGGCCGGCCGTCGCCCAGGTGCAGGGGACCATCTTCGAGCGGGTGGATCTGGGCGCGGTGCCGGATTCACTACGCGGCATAGCGCGCGCCTTCGATGCCTACCCGGACAAGTGTCTTGGACGGATCATCAAGGCCATCTTCATCGTCGGCAGCGTCCGCTTCGACGACACCGAGGCCGAGGGTGGAGGCACCTACGGGCCCGACTGGATCTTCCTTGCCGCGCCGCGCGACGCCTCACCCGGATCGCGCGCACTAACCGCCGAATTCGGCGTTCACCATGAGACCAGCTCATTCCTTTGGCTGCGCGACCCCGAATTGCGGAAGGCGTTCAGGGATCTGCAACCCGCAGACTGGCACTGGGCGACCAACACGACCGATGAGCTGGCTGGTGCCGATGCGGCTGCGCCGCCGCTTGAGACCGGCTTCCTCTCCGCTTATGGCGCCACGACCGACGAGAACGACTTCAACATCTATGCGGAAACGGTCTTCTTCAATCCCGCGCGGCTGAAAAATCTCGCAGGACGCTTACCGCTGATTGCCCGGAAGCTGGCGCTCGTTCTCGACGCCTATATCCGCGTCGACGAGCGCCTCCGCGACACTTTCAGCCGCAACGGCCTGCTGCAGGTCGCACGCCGATAGCACACAAGGATGAGTTGAGCCTCTTCGCGAAACCCATCATCACAAGTCGCAAGCTTGTGTTACCGGCACACGATGCCCCCTATCGGCGCAACTGCACGCTCAACCGCGTCACCTCAGCTCATAATTGACTGTCGTCACCACGCGTACAGTCTTGCGGACGTCACCGTCGTCTCCGAGAACCTGGAATACGCCCTGTGAGGCAGTGGCGATCGAACCAACCTTGCTGTCGGAATCGGCTGCGAATTGCAGCGCGGCGTTACGCGCGTCCTTGGTTGCAGCAGCAATCATCTCGGCCCTGATCGGCGCCAGCCCGTTAAAACTGTAAGACTTGGCGCCACCCTCGACCGCACCATTTGTGGCAACGCGCAGATCGTTGAGCTTCTTGTACACTTGCTCGACAGCAGAGACGTCCTGTGTCGACACGGTAATGGCACCCGAAACCTCAAAGAGCGGTAACGACGGATCGTTCTTCAGGTCGTCGGCACTGGTGCGCGACGTGCTCCACTGACCGATCGTGATGTCCTCGTCCTTGATCCCGCCGCCTTTAAGAAAGGCCAACACTTGCTTCTGCGTCGCGGTGAGCGTCGGAAAGATTTTCTCAGGAGACGCGCCTACATTGGCGAATTTTATGACGAGCTGAGCCGTATCCGCCAAGACCTCACGTTCCGATAGGCCCCGCACAGATACGTTCCGTGTGTTCGGCTTCAGGGAATGGAGACCGTCACCGATAAAATATCCCATAACGGCGAGGCCACCCGCCAGAACGACGCTGCAGCCAAAGGCGACTATTTTCTGCATTATCTCTTTTCCTGCATATGAATAGATTTATATTTCCGCTCATGGCGGTGAGTGTTTTTACCACTCACCGACGACGATGCGCTCCTGCGCGGACGTCGCGAGCCAATTCTCCGACAACAATCCGCACCGGACAGCACATTATGATCACAGGTCCCGGCGTTGCGGTTGCGACCACGGTAGAAGGCTCGGTGATGCCGGATGGCTGTGGCAAGAATATCGGGCAACGCCCCTTTTGATTCCAGTTGTTTCTTGATCGATTAGCAATCGCGCCTCTTTGTCTGTTGTTCACGCGGTCTGGTTCAATCTGACATCCATGTTCAATGTGGTTTGACTCAGCGAATCCGCTTCAGCCCCGACGTAAAATCGCGCATCAAAAACATTCCGCGTGACAGCCCCATGGCGGTCATCCCACTGCCTGGCGAGACAGGGCAAATCAGGCGCACCCCGTCAATCCCTCGCCGAGAAAATATTTCGCTTTATAAGAATTCGGAATCACGGAATTGTAGACATATCCCGCCCGATGAGAGGGGCGAATCGCGAATCGTCGGGAATTGCGGGTTCAGGACACGGTGGACGCGGACAGCGCCAAGCGGACGGCCGGGCTGACCCGGCTACCTCGTGATCCACTTCGACAAATGAGGGGCAGCGGAATTTCGCCTTCCGACCCAACCAGGGTCTTCTATCCACAACCATTGCGAAGAATACCTCGCAGTTCTGCAATTTTCTGCCAGCACAGAACCGGCACCGGATTCGGCCGATATTGCCGCACATCGACACCCGGAAACGACGTGACGCGGCCCCGAGAAGCGGGTAATGGAGGGTGCGCACCGGCCCCAAGGCCGCAAAAAATCCTTAATGGCCGGACATGCCTGAGCTTGTGACAGTCTCCTTCCCCCAACGAATCCTGGCCTGCGCAGCCGTGCTCGGCGCCTTGACGCTCAGCTCGGCCGCTTTGGCGCAGGCCTATCCGCCAGGCCCGCCGCCGGGGGCGGCCTCGAACCCGATGTGCCAGCGCCTGGAAGCGCAACTCGGTGCTCTCGACCGTGGCGGCACTGGGGATCCCGCCAAGGACGACCAAATCCGACGCTATCAGGACGCCGCCAGCCGCCAGCAGGCCGATCTTGATCGCGTCACGCAGCAGGCCAGGCGCATGGGCTGCGAATCCGGCTTTTTCTCGCTGTTCAACGGCCGGTCGGCAGAGTGCGGACCAATCAATACCCAGATGCAGCAGATGCGGGGCAATCTCGACCAGATCACAATCAGCCTCGAGCGGCTGCGCGGTGGCGGCTACGGCAACCGCGAGAATCAGCGCCACTCGGTCCTTCTGGCGCTCGCGCAGAACAATTGCGGCCCGCAATATGCCAATGCCGTCCGGGGACCCGGCGACTTCCTGAGCAACCTGTTTGGCGGGGGCAACAACAATCCCATGGGCGAGCCCGGCGCCGCCGATATGGGCCCGCCGTCCGGCACCTATCGCACCGTGTGCGTGCGCTCCTGCGACGGCGGCTACTTCCCGATCTCCTTCCAGACTGTTCCGGCGCGATTCGCCGATGACGAAAGAACCTGCAAGGCGCTTTGCCCGGCAGCGGAAGCCACACTCTACGCCTATCGTAATCCCGGCGAAGACATGAACGCAGCGGTCACGGTCAGCGGCGAGCGCTACACCGCGCTGCCGAACGCGTTCAAGTTCCGCACCGAGTACAACCCCGCCTGTTCCTGCAAAGCAGCCGGCCAGACCTGGGCCGATGCGTTGAAATCCATCGACGACAAGGCCGCGGCCACACAGCAGGGTGACATCATCGTCACCGAAGAGAGCGCCAAGAGGATGCAGCGACCGAAGGGTGCTCCCGCGAACACGAAGAAGGGTGCTGCGCCGCCCGCCACGGCGGCCAATCCATCGGCTCCTGCGGCCGAGCCCCCGCAATCCACCGCAACCGTGGGCGACAACAAGCCGATTCGCACGGTCGGACCGACCTTTATTCCTCCAAAACAGTGACTTTGCAGGCATGCTCAGGTGAAGCTGGCGGTCGCCGCACGGCCCACCCAGCCCGATCAGCCTGCGCCTAGCGCTCGCGGCTCCACGGGAAGAGCACCGCCGGGAAATCCGCCGCATACCGGCGCCCTGCCGGCGGACGGGGGCGTTCCTGTGGCCGATTCGGGCCCGGCTCCACCACCTTCCGATAGAGGTGCCAGGTGGCATGTCCGAGCACCGGCAGAACGACAGCGAGACCCACGAAGAGCGGCAGCGAACCGATCACCAGCAGTGCAGCGACAATGAGTCCCCAAGCGGCCATGGCAACCGGATTCTTCATCACAGCCCGCACCGATGTACGAATCGCGTCTATCGCGCTCGCATGACGGTCGAGCATCAATGGAAACGACACAACGCTCACGCATAATGCCACAACCGCGAACAGGAAGCCGACGCCGCAACCGACAATGATGAGGCTCCATCCTTCCGGCGTAGTCAGTACCCGCTTCATGAAATCAGGGATGCTGGCAGCCGGCGCGTAGCCAAAAATCGCAACGTAGATCGCGTCCGCAGTAGCGATCCAGGTCGCGAACCAGGCGAACAAGAGCGTGCCCAGTCCGAGCATGGCCCCGAGCGACGGTGCCCGCAGCACCTGAATAGCGTCCCAGACGGACGGGTTCTCGCCACGCTCGCGGCGGCGGCTGAGATCGTAGAGACCGAGCGCTGCAAAGGGACCGATCAACGCGAAGCCGGCTGCCAACGGAAAGAGCAGCGGCAACACCGAATAGCCAAGCACCAATCTGAATAGCACGAGGCCGAGAACGGGATAGATCACACACAAGAGGATGGCGTGACTTGGGATCGCATTGAAGTCATCCCAGCCCAGGCGCAGTGCGATCATCAAATCGCGCAGGCCGATCTTGCGAACGACAAACTGGGCGGCCCCCTCTACACGCGATGGAGCGACGTCGTCGGAATACATGGCCATGACCGCTCTCCCATCCGAGAGTCACGGCGGTGAAACGACGCGGCGTTCCGCCGCGCCTGCCCGCCTTACGTGCGAGAATCGCGGTCGAGTCAGTACGGCTGTTCAGAAAAGGGAGCTTCGCCGGACAAAACCCGTCGCGACCTCGCAATAAAGTCTAGTGCGATTGAAGTCAGGTAGTACTCACGGTTGAGTGAATTCGCGCCCGCACAAGCTCTTTTGCACCGCGTTGTGCGACGACGTTATCGACAGGTTGTGCAGCATTCACAGCACACCTGACCACAGTTCGGCCCAAGTCTCGGTCCGTATTGATGATTGACGACAAGCTCGACGCGGGCCATTTTGAAACCCGTAGACGCCCCCAACTCCGATGAGAATGGCGGTCGCGGCATGTGTCTATCTCTCGATGTCACGATCTGGAATGGGCGAAGCAAGAGGCGTTGCGATCGCACGCACGAAGTTTACGATCATAACAGATGTGAGCTCCGCCCTCTGATTCGTATCCGCAGCCTTTAGTGGCGAGGATTATGGAAACATGGCTGTCGCATTTATTCTGGTACTGATTGCGGTCGGCTCGGTGCTGTTCCACCTCTACAGCCCGTGGTGGTGGACGCCGATCGCCACCAACTGGGGCTACATCGACGACACGATCAACATCACGTTCTGGATCACCGGGACCGTTTTCGTCGCGGTCATCGCATTCATGGCCTATTGCATCTTCCGCTTTCGTCACAAAGAAGGAAGGCGGGCAGATTATAATCCCGAAAACAAGAAGCTCGAGTGGTGGCTCAGCGTAGGAACTGGCATCGGCGTCGCGGCCATGTTGGCGCCCGGCCTGTTCGTCTGGCACCAGTTCGTTACAGTTCCGGCGGATGCCACCGAAATCGAAGTCATGGGCCAGCAATGGCAATGGAACTTCCGTCTCCCCGGCAAGGACGGTCGGCTGGGGACGACTGATGTGCGCAACATCAACTCCGACAATCCCATGGGTCTGAATCGGGACGACCCACGTGGGCAGGACGACGTTATCGTCGAAGGTGGCGAGTTGCATCTTCCCGTGGGGAAGCCGGTCAAGGTCCTGCTCCGCTCCGTTGATGTCTTGCACGACTTCTATGTGCCTGAGTTCCGGGCCAAGATGGATATGGTTCCGGGCATGGTCACCTATTTCTGGATAAAGCCGACCCGAACGGGAACGTTTGATGTTCTGTGCGCTGAGCTATGTGGTGCTGCTCATTACCAGATGCGGGCCCAGGTCATCGTCGAAGAAGAGGGCAAATATCACGCCTGGCTGGAGCAGCAGAAGACATTTGCGGAATTGTCAGATCGAAGCGCCGTCAAGAAGGCGGCGTACAAGGCCGGCGGTGAGTAGAGGTATGCCGCTCGAAGCAAGATTGGGCGTATAAGACCAACTCATCGCTCCCGGTGGAAACGACCGAGGAGGCATTTCGATGGTCGATATCCCACTTGAAGGCATCGCAGGTATCCCGCCTGCGGAAGTCCCTGACGTTGACCTCTACCACCCAAAAAGCTGGTTGACGCGGTATGTCTTCTCACAGGACGCCAAAGTCATCGCCGTCCAGTATTCGCTCACGGCAACTGCGATCGGACTCGTGGCTTTGGTGCTGTCGTGGCTGATGCGGCTGCAACTGGGGTTCCCGGGCACATTTTCCTTTATCGATCCAAATCAATACCTTCAGTTCATCACCATGCACGGCATGATCATGGTGATTTACCTGCTCACGGCCTTGTTCCTGGGAGGTTTCGGCAACTACCTCATTCCGCTCATGGTCGGCGCAAGAGACATGGTTTTCCCCTATGTTAACATGCTGAGCTACTGGGTCTACTTGCTTGCCGTCCTTGTGCTGGCCGCGGGCTTTTTTGTGCCAGGCGGGCCTACCGGCGCCGGCTGGACGCTGTATCCACCGCAAGCAATTCTCTCCGGCACGCCTGGGCAGGACTGGGGCATCATCCTCATGTTCTCCTCCCTGATCATCTTCATCATTGGCTTCACCATGGGGGGACTGAATTATGTGGTGACCACACTGCAGGCGCGCACGCGCGGCATGACGTTGATGCGCCTGCCCTTGACCGTGTGGGGCATTTTTACAGCGACCGTGATGGCGCTCCTGGCCTTCCCCGCGCTGTTTGTTGCATCGGTCATGATGCTGTTCGACCGCACCCTGGGCACCAGCTTTTTCATGCCCGCACTTGTCGAGATGGGTCAGCAATCGAAGTACGGCGGCGGCAGCCCTCTCCTGTTCCAGCATTTGTTCTGGTTCTTCGGCCATCCCGAAGTCTATATCGTGGCCCTGCCTGCCTTCGGCATGGTTTCCGATCTGATCAGCACCCACGCGCGAAAGAACATCTTCGGCTATCGCATGATGGTCTGGGCCATCGTGGCGATAGGCGCTCTCAGCTTCTTCGTATGGGCTCACCACATGTATGTGAGCGGCATGTATCCCTATTTCGGGTATTTCTTCGCGACGACGACTCTCATCATCGCAGTTCCGACCGCCATCAAGGTCTATAACTGGGTATTGACCCTGTGGCGTGGCAACATCCATCTCACGATACCGATGCTGTTTGCCCTAGCCTTTATCGTCACATTCGTGAACGGCGGGCTCACCGGTCTCTTCCTCGGCAACGTCGTCGTGGATGTGCCGCTGTCTGACACCATGTTCGTCGTTGCACATTTCCACATGGTGATGGGCGTAGCGCCAATGATGGTTGTGATGGGAGCGATCTATCACTGGTACCCCAAGGTCACGGGGCGGATGATGAACGAGCTGCTGGGCAAGTTCCACTTCTGGGTCACGTTCCTTGGCGCCTACATGATCTTCTTCCCCATGCACTATCTCGGCTTGCTCGGAATTCCGCGCCGATATCACGAGCTCGGCGAAGCGGCCTTCATCCCGCCATCGGCTCATACGCTGAATGCCTTCATCAGCGTGATGGCATTGACAGTCGGTTTCGCGCAGATGGTCTTCTTGTTCAATCTTGCCTGGAGCCTGTTCAAGGGTAAGCCTGCAGGCAGCAATCCTTGGCGCGCGACGACGCTGGAATGGCAGACGCCGGAGACACCGCCCGGACATGGCAACTGGGGCAAGGAACTGCCGGTGGTCTATCGCTGGGCGTATGATTACAGCGTACCGGGCGCGGAGCAGGACTTCATTCCGCAGAACCAGCCACCATCAATACGGCACCCTGCAGGAGTTGCTCCGTGAGCACCATCATCCTGTTCCTGGTTGTACTCGCCGTCATCGTCGGATGGTGGCTCTCCAAGCAACGGCTGATGGCCAAGCCCTGGCTGGAGGCGGGTCCGGTCGACAATTATCCCGGCACGGACGCCATGACCTGGCCGGCGGCGAAAATCGGACTTGGCGTGTTTCTCGTTGTCGCCAGCACGTTGTTTACGCTCTTCATCAGCGCGTACTCCATGCGCATGAGCATGGTGGACTGGCGTGCCCTGCCCATACCGAGGCTGCTGTGGTTCAACACGGGCGTCCTGGTCCTGAGCAGTGCCACGCTGCAATGGGCTCACATGGCCGCGCGCCGAAACGACACGGAAGGCGTAGTCGTCGGCCTGCTCGCCGGAAGCGCGTCTGCCGTGACATTCCTGGTCGGCCAGCTCCTGGTGTGGCAACAGCTGCGCGCCGCGGGGTATTTCGTGGCGTCCAATCCAGCCAACTCGTTCTTCTACCTGCTCACGGCGATACACGGGCTACATCTGATGGGCGGTCTGGCGGTCCTGGGCAGAACCACAACCAAGGTGTGGCAGCATGGCGTGGCAACGGCCGAAATGCGTCTGAGCGTAGAGTTGTGCACCATCTACTGGCATTTCCTGCTGCTGGTATGGCTGCTCTTATTCGGCCTGTTGACGGGGGGAACGGACCGTTTCGTCGACATCTGTCGCCAGTTGCTCAGCTAGAGCGTGATCCGCAAAAGTGGGAACCGGTTTTGCGAAGAGATCAAACAAAGGGACTGAAAGCGAGGACGAGCCATGGCAGAGACCGCGCTGACTAGCTCCGAACAAGCGCCTGCACGGCTTATGGGCTTGCGAGGCCTCGCCGCCGACTGGGCGTCGGATCAGCGCGCTTTTAAGAATGTGTCCTGGGGCAAGGCCATGATGTGGATCTTCCTCCTCAGCGACACCTTCATCTTCAGCTGTTTCCTGCTCGCCTACATGACAGCGCGGATGTCGACGACCACGCCGTGGCCGAACACAAGCGAAGTCTTTGCCCTCAATCTCGGCGGCAAGGACATGCCGCTCCTTCTGATCGCCATCATGACCTTCATCCTGATCAGCAGCAGCGGAACGATGGCGATGGCCGTCAATTTCGGTTACCGCCACGACCGCGTCCGAACCGCAATCCTGATGCTGGTCACGGCGGCATTCGGCGCAACATTCGTCGGTATGCAAGCGTTCGAATGGACCAAGCTGATCATGGAGGGCGTCCGGCCGTGGAGCAACCCATGGGGAGCGGAGCAATTTGGCTCAAGCTTTTTCATGATCACCGGCTTTCACGGCACCCATGTAACGATCGGCGTGATTTTCCTGATCGTGATCGCGCGAAAGGTCTGGCGTGGAGATTTCGATGTTGGAAGGCGCGGCTTTTTCACGAGCCGGAAGGGCCATTACGAGGTCGTCGAAATCATGGGGCTGTACTGGCACTTCGTCGATCTTGTGTGGGTGTTCATCTTTGCCCTTTTCTATCTCTGGTGAGGTCGGCAGATGACAAACGTCGCGGCGCAGGTCGAAGGCCCCCAATCGCCACAAGCCCATGTCCACGATGCCGTCGCTTCAGGAGCCGCACGTGCTCATGGCCAACAGCATCCGATCAAGCTCTATCTTGTGGTTTGGGCATGGCTGTTCGTCCTCAGCACCTGCTCTTACCTCGTCGACTATTTTGGCCTGCAAGGCAATCTCAGATGGTCGCTGATCGTGCTGTTCATGTTGTTGAAGGCGGGCCTTATCGTCGCCGTCTTCATGCACATGGCCTGGGAACGGCTTTCCCTGGCTTATGCCATCCTGCTGCCGCCGGCGGTGGTAATGGTATTCGTGACGATCATGGTGCTCGAGTCCGATTACACGCACTGGCTCCGGCTCGCGTTCTTTGCGACCTCTTCGTAAGGGTGCATCAGGGCCGAGCGCACTCCCTGTTTCACCCATCGAAGCCATCAGTCGACGCGCGGCTTCCTCGCGTTACCAGCGTTTCGTCCGGCTGCGGCGGCGGATCGCCAGAATCACGAAAGCGATTGGTGATGGGGTAGCGGCGATCCCTGCCGAGATTCCGCCCCGTTACTTTCACGCCCGGCGCTGCCTGCCGACGCTTGTACTCGGCGGCGTTGAGGAGATGGTTGACGCGCACAACCATCTCGCGATCGAATCCCGCACCAACAATAGTATCGAGCGGCTCCTCGCGTTCCACCAGTCGCTCCAGCACCGCATCGAGCTGGTCATAGGGCGGCAGCGAATCCTGATCGGTCTGGTTTTCGCGCAGTTCCGCCGTCGGCGGCCGCGCGATGATCACGGGCGGAATGACCTCTCCGACCGGGCCGTGCGCGCCGTCCGGCTTCCACAAATTGCGCAAGGCGGCGAGACGAAAGACCTCGCTCTTGTAGATGTCCTTGATCGGATTGAAGCCGCCGTTCATGTCGCCATACAGCGTGGCGTAGCCGACCGAAATTTCCGACTTGTTGCCCGTCGTGACCACCATCGCCCCCGTCTTGTTGGAGATCGCCATCAGCAGCGTGCCGCGGGCGCGCGCCTGCAGGTTCTCCTCGGTGATGTCGCGTGGCAAGCCTTTGAAGGTGGCGGAGAGGATGCTCTCAAAACCGTTCACGGCGTCCGCGATCGGCAGCACCTCGTGACGAATACCGAGCCGGCTTGCGAGTTCGGCTGCATCGTTGATCGAGGTTTGTGCGGTAAAGCGATAGGGCAGCATGACGCCGCGCACCCGATCCGCACCTAACGCATCGACCGCCATTGCCGCGCAGAGCGCGGAATCGATGCCGCCGGAGATGCCGAGAAGGACGCCGGGAAAGCCGTTCTTCGTAACGTAATCGCGCAAGCCAAGCACGCAGGCAGCATAATCCGCCTTGTCGCCTTCGGGCACCTGCGCGATCGGACCCACACAACGCCAGCCCTCGACGCTTCGGGTCCAGCGCAGGGTCGTTATATGTTCTTCGAAAGCCGGCAGCTGAGCCGCGACCGAAAAATCGGCATTGAGCGCAAACGAGGCGCCATCGAACAGCAGCTCATCCTGGCCGCCGACCTGATTGAGATAGACCAACGGCAACCCGCTTTCGGTGACGCGCGCCACCGCGATCGACAGCCGCATGTCGCCCTTGTCGCGCGCATAGGGCGAGCCGTTGGGCACGAGCACGATCTCAGCCCCGGTTTCCGCGAGACATTCAACGACGTTTTCGTAATCCTCGGACTCTTCGAGCCAGATGTCCTCGCAAATGGGAACACCGACTCTGACCCCGCGTATGGTGATGGGACCTGCGGCCGGTCCGCGCTCGAACAGCCGCTTCTCATCGAACACGCCGTAGTTTGGCAGGTTGGCCTTGAAGCGCAGCGCCGCGATACGGCCGCCATCCAACAGCGCGCAGGCGTTATAGAGCCTGCCCTCCTCGACCCAGGGCGTGCCGATCAGCATCGCCGGACCACCATCGGCAGTTTCCTTCGCGAGCGCTTCCACCGCCGCGCGGCACGCCGCCTGGAAGGCCGGCTTCAGCACCAGATCTTCCGGCGGATAGCCCGCGATGAACAGCTCGGGCAGCAGCACGAGGTCGCCGCCATCAGCCTTGGCCCGCGCACGCGCCGCGCGTGCTTTGGCAGCGTTGCCTTCAAGGTCGCCCACAGTCGGATTAAGCTGGGCGAGCGTGATCGCAAATTCGTTGGCGCGTCCAGTCATCAGCGAATGGTGCCCTGCTCCCGCGCGATCTGCAATCGCAACTAAATGATCCCCAGGCGCTCGGCGAGGGCGAACAGCCACAAGGCGCCGGCGAGCAGCAGCGCGCCGCCGACGGCGGCGGAGCCGATATCCTTGACCTGCCCGATCTGAGGATCGTGATCAGTCGTCACCCGGTCGGCGAGCTTCTCGATCGCGGTATTGAGCAACTCGACGATCAGGATCAGCAGGATCGACGCCACCAACTCGACGGCGCGCATCGTGGTGGCGCCAATCAGCCAGGCCAGCGGAATGGCCAGGACGATGGCGACAACCTCCTCGCGGATCGCCTGCTCCGAGCGAACCGCGAAGACGATGCCGTTTCGCGAATTGATCGTGGCGCGCCAGAAACGCAGCACGTCTAGAGGCCCGCTGTGGCTGGCATGGGCTTGGTCTTGCCCGCGCGCTCCTGTTTCAACAGTTCCGCAATCAGGAAAGCCAGGTCGATCGACTGTTCAGCATTGAGGCGAGGATCGCAGACCGTGTGATAGCGGTTGTTGAGATCCTCGTCCGTGATGGAGCGCGCGCCGCCGACGCATTCGGTGACGTCCTGGCCGGTCATTTCCAGATGAACGCCGCCGGCGTAGCTGCCTTCGGCGGCATGGATCGCGAAGAACGACTTCACCTCCGACAGAACTTGATCGAACGGACGGGTCTTGTAGCCGGTGGTCGAGGTGATGGTGTTGCCATGCATCGGATCGCACGACCAGATCACCACGCGCCCCTCGCGCTGCACGGCGCGGATGAGGCCCGGCAGGTGCTCGCCGATCTTATCGGCGCCGAAGCGGCCGATCAGCGTCAACCGTCCTGGCTCGTTATCGGGGTTGAGCACCTCGATCAGCCGCAGCAGATCGTCCGGCTTGATCGTGGGGCCGCATTTCAGGCCGATCGGATTCTTGATGCCGCGGAAATATTCGATGTGACCGTGATCGATCTGACGGGTGCGGTCGCCGATCCAGAGCATGTGTCCGGAGGTCGCGTACCAGTCGCCCGTCGTGGAATCGACCCGCGTGAACGCCTGCTCGTAGCCGAGCAGCAGCGCCTCGTGGCTGGTGTAGAAGTCGGTGGCACGCAGTTCCGGGTGGCTCTCCAGGTCGAGACCACAGGCGCGCATGAAGTTCAGCGCTTCGGAGATACGGTCGGCCAGTTCCTTGTAGCGACGCGACTGCGGGGAATCCTTGATGAAGCCAAGCATCCACTGATGCACGCTGCCGAGATTGGCAAAGCCGCCGGTGGCAAAGGCGCGCAGCAGATTGAGCGTCGCCGCCGACTGCCGGTAAGCCTTCAACTGGCGTTGCGGGTCGGGTATCCGCGCCTCGGCGGAAAAGGCGATGTCGTTGACGATGTCGCCGCGGTAGCTCGGCAGCTCGAGGCCGCCTGCCTTCTCCGTCGGCGAGGAGCGCGGCTTGGCGAACTGTCCGGCGATGCGCCCGACCTTCACCACCGGCACCGCGCCGGCATAGGTCAAGACGACTGCCATCTGCAGCAGCACGCGGAAGAAGTCGCGGATGTTGTTGGCGCCGTGCTCGGCAAAGCTTTCGGCGCAGTCGCCGCCCTGCAACAGGAACGCTTCCCCCTTGGCCACGCGGGCCAGCGCCTTTTTCAGGTTGCGGGCCTCGCCGGCAAAAACGAGCGGAGGAAACGTCGCAAGCTGCGCCTCAACATCGGCCAACGCCTTGGCATCGGGATAATCGGGTATCTGCAGTACCGGCTTGGTACGCCAACTATCGGGTGTCCACCGCTCGGACATGAAATCAACTCCGCAAGCAAAAACCGCTATTTTGGGCCCCGTCCGGGAATTATCGCTCAAGATGAGGGGGTAATGTTGTGGCGTCATTCCGGGGCGCGGCGCAGTCGCGAGCCCGGAATCCATAACCACCAATCGGGGTTATGGATTCCGGGCCTGGCCCCTTCGGGGCCATCCCGGAATGACAAAACCAAACAGTCCACCAAACCGTTTCGCTCACCCTTACCGGCATATGTGGCCGCCTTATACACAGGCCGTGCAAGCACCGCCAGTTGGAAATCAAAGTACCGCGGCAAGCCCTTGCGGTAAAAGCTGAATCCGCGTTCGTTACGACCTCTACCGAAAGTCCCCTGGAATCCGCGTTGATAAACAATGCGTGTGATGACGTTTTTGCCAGCGACATCGCCCTGCTGGCCGGACGGCTACATGCTGGGCCCCCTGTTCCTGCCCAGAGCACCGCGACACACTCTGGCGCGGCGCTGGAGTAAACGTACGACACAGAGCGGCTTGTTTTCGAGCAGCGCACACACCTTCTCGTTCTCGCGGCATGTTCTGCCCGAGCTTTGCTCGCCTCTCACCCTCTCTTTGGAAGAGGTCGCGGGGGAAGACCGGGTGCCGGCTGGCACCCGCGGCCCCTGCGCTGAAAAATTGCACACGCAACGCGCAGAGGAAAACCACAGGCGAAGCCGGAGACGCGAACTACTACCCCTTTTCACCGGATAGAACATGCCCGCTATGCGATATTTCAGAATTCGATAAAAGAGAATAATTTTTGCCGCAGGGCTTGACCAGGCTCTGGGGTCATTTGCCCGACAAAGCGGGTTCCATGGCGTAACGCGAATGTCACACCAGCAAAAAAACCACAGGCATTGAGTTCATGCCACTTGCATGCCGCAAATGCCTCACACTTTGACGGCCGTTGCTCTTCGGATGATCAGGCTGCGAAACGCGGCTGAAGTTTTCGTCTTTAGGCGCATGTGATCTCCAAGCCCAGAATACTGCGGTGGAAATATTTGCCGCGGGGGCAGTGTGTAAACTGAATTCGTCAATATCGACGCGGATCTTGTGAAGATGCTCTGGGTGTTTCTGTGCCCTGTGGGAAGGGCAAGGAGCATATCGACTTCACAACTGTTCGACTGGTTGATCTTACCCTCGTTTCGTTGTGGCGCAGGTCTGGAAATGCTCAGTTTCCAACTAATGGGGTCACATGATGCGTGATCATCTTCGTTTTTCTCGTCAGTGCTGGTTGCAGGCATTGCTGGCCGGCAGCGCGTTACTCTGTACAACACCCGCTCTTGCGCAGACGATCGTCGGCACCGGGGACATAATTCCAGCCCCGGCTTCCCCTCAACCCTCGCCCTGGATTGTTTCTGGTCTGGTTGTGGGCTTTACGGGCACCGGCACGCTGGCGATTTCCGACGGCGGCGTCGTGTCGATTACGGGATTTGGATCGTCTGGAATTATTGGCCGCTTCTCCGGCAGCAGTGGAGCGGTGACGGTCAATGGTTCAGGATCGCAGTTGAACAGCTCTGGCGACCTGGTTGTGGGCCTTGAGGGCGCCGGCACGCTGGAAATCTCCAACGCGGGTGTCGTATCCGATACGGGCGGCCACATCGGCAACTCTTTCGGCCCTGGCGCAGTGACGGTGACCGGCCAGGGGTCGCAGTGGAATAACGCGGGCGTCCTGAAGGTAGACACCGGCACGGTGGAAATCACTGATGGTGGCGTCGTGATCAGTACAGGGAGCAGCACTATTGCCGACGTTGAGCCAATGCCGCCGCTGCCCTTGCCGCCACTCCCCTTTGCCTCCGGCAATGCTGCGGTAACCGTCAGCGGCCCGGGATCGCAGTGGAACAACGCTGGCGACCTGACTGTCGGATTTAATGGCATCGGTACACTCACGATTGCCAGCGCGGGCGTGGTCTCGGCAGACAGTGTTCTCATCGCCAATGCCGGTTCGATCGGCACGCTGAATATCGGGGCAGCAGCGGGCCAGGCGGCCGCCGCTCCGGGTATCCTCGATACACCGACTGTCACGTTCGGCCTGGGGACCGCCGATCTCGTCTTCAATCATACGGATACGAGCGGCCACTACGATTTCGCTCCCGTCATCACCGGCGGCAGCGCCACGACAAGCGCGGTCGATGTCTATGCCGGCACGACTGTGATGACCGGTGTCGGCAGCGACTACTTCGGCCTCACCACCATCCATGGCGGCATCCTCGCCGCAGGTGCTGCCAACGTCTTCAGTCCCAATTCCGATTACATCGTGCAGACTGCTGGTACGTTGGACCTGCAGGGCAACAGCCAGACCGTGCTGAGCCTCACCAACGCGGGTCTCGTCAACATGGGTACCGGCACACCGCCCATCACGCGGCTGACGACGACCAATTACATCGGTCAGGGTGGCACGATTGCCATGAACACCTTCCTGGGTGACGACACCTCTCCATCGGACAGGCTTGCCATCAATAGCGGCACCGCGACTGGCAATTCATTTCTGCACTTCACCAACGCCGGCGGCCTGGGTGCCCTGACTACCGCAAATGGCATTTTGGTGGTCGATGCCATAAATGGCGGCACGACCGCGGCAGGGGCCTTCACGATGAGCAATCCGGAGCTGCGCGCCGGCGCCTTCGACTACCGCCTGTTCCAGGGCGGACCTGATGGCAGCGACCCCAACAACTGGTATTTGCGCTCGACCTTTGTCGAAGGGCCGACGCCACCGCCGACGCCCGGCCCCGGCACTTTCCCGATCACCGGGCCGGAGCTTGCAACTTACGGCGTGGTGCAGCCGATGGCGCAGCAGCTCGGGCGTGCCATGCTCGGCACCCATGATGAGCGCTTGGGCGATCTCTATCAGACGCCCTGCGAGCCGACCGCCCCGATCTACACCAAGGCGCCCGTCTATACTAAAGCACCAACCACCGACTGCGGCGGCTGGCGTCCGGCAGTCTGGGGCCGACTGTTCGGCCAGCAGATCGACAATCACTATAAGGCCTTCGCCGATCCGCGCACCGATGGCCAGATCGCCGGCTTGCAGGCCGGTGTCGACCTGTTGCGCAGCGACAGCCTGATACCCGGTCACACGGATTATGCCGGCTTCTATGCCGCCTATGGCAACGCCAATGTTGATGTCAGTGGCCTCGTTACCAATGCCGCCGCCACCGCATTTGTGCTGCAGCACACAGGCCATCTCAATCTCGACGCCTATTCGGGTGGCGCGTACTGGAGCCACTATGGCGTGCCCGGCTGGTACGTTGACCTGACGCTGCAAGGCACGAGCTATAACGGGGGCGCGAGCACGGAGTTCGCGAGCCTGAAGGCCAACGGCTCCGGCTTCATCTCCTCGCTTGAAGGCGGCTATCCGATCGCGTTGCCGCAGTTGGGTTTTGGCTTCGTGCTGGAGCCGCAGGCGCAAGTGCTGTGGCAGTGGGTGAGCTTTGATGCCGGCAATGACGGACTCGGCCCGGTGGCGCTCGGTACGAGCTCCGAAACGACGGCGCGCCTTGGGTTAAAGGGCAAGTGGACCATCGTCAGTGACAGCGGGCAGGTCTGGCAGCCTTATGTGCGCACCAATGTCTGGAGCGACTTTGGCGGCAACGCGACGACAATGTTTGGTCCTGACAGCATACCGCTGATCTCGCACGCGCAGTACATGGATGTCGATGCCGGCTTCACCACGAAGATCGACACCCATTTCTCGGCCTTTGCCGAAGCGGGCTATCAGTTCGCGATCTCGAACGATGGCGGCGGCAAACGCGACGGCGTCAAAGGCACTGCCGGCCTGCGTTATCAATGGTGAGTAGACGAACTTAAGCAGGTTTATGACGCGAACACCACGTTCACCACGTTCCCGACCACGGTGGCGGCGAGCTTGAACGCAGGTCCCCGCTCCCCCCGAAACGTCAGCCTGTTCGGCAACGCCGACACGCCACGGCCTCGGCGGCCGCGTAGACATCTGGGTCGCCTGGTGAGGGCATTAGCCGACTGCCTTTATGACTTGATCATCCAGTGATGACAGCTTGGAAGAACAAGAACGCAATAGCGGATCGCTGGCCGGACGTGGATTTTTGGTGTCAATCGGCCACAAAATCTCCCCTTTTGAGAAGAAATTTTTGGTGAGACGAAACGCCCCGCGGATATGAGTCGGCTGACCACGGTTCCGCCGCCCGCTCCAGGGCGCTTGTGCCGGCACCAGAGGAATTCAAGTCGGGCGACACTTCGCCGTTTTGGCATGGGGGATTTGAGGCAACCGTCTGCGCGGCACAAAAGAACAGGGATCTCCGATGAACCTGCGCAAAGCCGTGTTTATCAGCCCGATCCTGCCGGCATGCTCGGGAAACGGTCTCGCGATGCGCATGGGCATGTTCGTTGAGGCCCTGTCTCGCATTGCGCAGGTGGATGTCATCGTCGTCCCTGTTGCAGGCGGGCCAACGCTCCCCTCTCAATTCCTGCACAACCTTGGCGTTCGTCTACACGTGGTTCCTGTCATTGGCCGAAATGAAACACATTTCTCGCTACTCTCGCAGATTCCGGACGAACGCGTGCGCCTCGAAGCGTTTCAAGCTTATGGAAAGCCAAGCCTGACCAGCTTACTCTCCTTGACCGTCCTTTCGGACATCACACAGATCCTCAAGGCCTGCGCGCCGGATCTCGTTCATATCGGCCGTTCTTATATGACCTCTTGCGTTGACGGCATTCCCGAGCATGCAGCCGCGACACTTGATCTCGACGAAGATGACCTGACTTCTTTTATCTCCCAGTCGCGTCTGGCCCGAAATCGCGGGGAAGCCGTGCGAGCCGGCTGGCTCGAGCAGGAGGGAAAGGCCTGCGATGCTCTCGTCTCCCACTACGGATCACGTTTCCAACGCGCTTTCGTTTCAAGTCGGCGGGCTGCATTGCTTCTTGGGCAGCGGCACCCTCAGCTCATCTGCGATCTCGTGGAAAATGCCGTCGAGATTCCGACCCACGTTGCAAGGCGCGATGACGGAGGGACGTTGATGTTCCTCGGCTCCCTTTCGTACGAGCCCAATGCGGAGGGAATTCTGTGGTTCTGCCGAGAGGTGTTGCCGCGCTTGCGGGCGAGGACCGGCAGGGCTTTCCGTCTCCTGATTGCCGGCGCCCAACCGCCTCAAGCAGTGCGGGCTCTCGAACGGCATCCACGAACCTTTGTTCTTGGTCAGGTGCCGAACGTGTTCGAACTCTACCGACGATCGACGATCGCCCTCGCCCCGATGCGCGCAGGTGGCGGAACGCGTATCAAAGTACTTGAAGCGGCAGCACATGGCGTGGCGAGCGTCGCGACGCCAATCGTTTTCGATGAGTTCTGCTGGCCTGCTGGCGCTGGAGGCTGGATTGCCTCAACATCCAACCAATTTGCCGAGGCATGTCGGCAAGCCCTCGCATGTCCCGCGGAGCGCAACCGACGCGCAAGGCTCGCACTCCAGCAAGTCAGGCGACATCATGCCAGAAAGAAGCTCGTAGAGCGAATTTGTCAGTCCTCGATGAGCCTATGAGTAACATCTCCCACTCAAGGAGCTTCCCACATGAAAAGTGAAACCGCACCGTTCTATCGTCGGATCGACGACTTCGAGCGCAGCGAGGTCCCCGATGGATATGTCATTTACGATAGTAGCCGCGGATACGTTCATTTTCTCAATCTGACCGCAGCGGCGATATTCGAACTATGTGACGGGCGCAGCAGTGTCGACGCAATCGCGGAGATTTTTCAGAACGCGTTCGAGCTTCCGAGATTGCCGAAGGACGAAGTTGAAACATGTCTCATGTCGCTGATCTCTCAAGGCCTGATCGAGCGTTGCGGCCCATCTTCTTCCGCGGCCTGAACGCAACATGTGTTCGCCACACAGAAGGCAGCCGAATGGCTGGGTTGCTACAATCAGGGATGGTTCCACGCGACACATCTTCCGGACTCGGACTGGATACCCAAATTGCCACGCGCCTGATTTGGTAGCTCCATCGACTACATTTAGACATATTGATGTAGATTGATGCAGGTCAGGCCGCGTGACGAATGTTCCCGATTCTGGGAGGTGCCAAATGGTTGCCGCGCCGAATGCAACCCGGTTGAAGACCGTGGATGCCGTGCCCCTGAACGTTACAGAAAAGGTACGTTCGCTGGTTACGAAGACCAAGTACGAAACGCCCAAGGTCGTTTCTTTCCCCGTTAACGAGCTCAACGTTTCCGTAGCCATGTCGCTCGCGGGAAACCTGTAGTATCCATTTGCTTTCGTGCTCCGCCTGAGAAGGCCGAACGATAGTGGCCAGTGTTTCTGGTCGCTTCCTCTGGGTGAGGTTCGAAAGTTGAAAGAAGCCGTGCCATCGATTTGAGCCCGTTGTGGCCATCGGTTCATTATGGATGACTCAGTTACTGTTTCGGCGGCCATGATCGTCCGGGACGAACAGTTCAATCTACCGGGCTGTCTTGAATCTTTGCTTGGACGGGTTGATGAAATCGTCATCGTCGACACGGGCTCGACAGACAAGACCGTCGATATTGCGACAAAGGCCGGGGTGCGCCTTCTTCGTCATACCTGGACACAGGATTTTGCTGCCGCACGCAACACAGCGTTGGCTGCTGTGTCCTGCGATTGGGTTCTATATATAGACGCGGATGAGCGCTTGAGCCTGCCGGCCGGCGGCATCCTGGCCGACTACATCGACCCGCGGGCTGTCGCCTGTTTCGTTCGCTTTCAACCGAAGAGTGGCTACACCCGATACAGGGAGTGGCGGCTTTTTCGCAATGACCCCCGTATCCGCTTCGAAGGAAGTATCCATGAGACAATGACTACGGCCATCCGCGAGATCAGCATCCGCGAGGGCTTACCGGTCGTGCAGACGGCGGCGGAGATCAATCATCTCGGATATGACGGTGATCAGACACACAAGCACGCGCGTAACCTGGCACTGTTACAGTCCGCGGTCCGTACCAATCCCGACAGAGTGTACTATTGGTACCATCTCGCTGAAACGCTTACGGCCATCGGCCATGCCGAGAAAGCCGCAGCTGCGGCAGCCGAAGGCCTAGCAGCAGCCGAACGTAACGATACCGACGACCAGCGCACCGCCGCCAGCTTGATTGTTCAGCTTTTGGCACGAACTCAAATAGAAAGAAATGGCAATCCGCTCGAAATGATCGATCACGCTTTGGCGCGCGTGCCGGACGACTATGCGCTTTGGTTCTTGCGCGGGCGGGCGCTGCTTGATGCAGGCCGTCCGCGCGAAGCCCTCGAAATCGCGAAAGAGTTGCGCGCCATCGACCCGGAGCGGCTGATCGATGGACTGCTCGCGTTCGACAGCAGCATCTTCAAGGAGAAGGCCTGTGAATTGGCGGCGCTTGCGTGCCTCCGTTTGGGCCGCCGTCAGGACGCCGCCGAATTTTTTGTGATGGCGTCGAGCCTAGCTCCCGGTGATTTCGCCTACCGGATCAAGGCCGCAGCTCTCAGCAGGCTGCCTACCTCGCGGCAAGTGGGAACTGAGGCAGAAAACTGAATCATGGCGCCAAGCTTGAATCTTGTATTGGTTCACACAGAAGGCTGGCAAGGCCTTGCGGACTTTGTAGCAATTAAAGCACGTGTCGAAGAAACGGCGCCCGATATCGAGGTGTTTATTGCCTCGAATCTGACGCCCTCATCCTACACGCGCAAGAAGGCGGCGCGCCGCCCCTCCCTGATTTTTTCGCCCCTCAGGTTTCTGGCCTTCCGTCCCGATCGCGGCAAAATCTATGTCGGTAGACCGATGTCGAAGCTGATAGAAATGGGTCGGCTCGTTGCGGCAGGGTTGCCTGTGCCCACTTTCGAGGAAATTCGCCCTGAAACGATCCTTTCACCAGAGATCTACGGCCCATATGTGATCGTGAAGCCCACTCACGAACTGGCATCTTGGGGCCAGGGCATCGAGCTCCTACGAACGAACAACGTGCGCTACCGTGCTTCATCCGACTATCCAGCGGATCATCCAGGTCGATACGCTCCAATGCTCGCCCAGAAATTCATCGATTGCGGGCATGTCATGACATGCCGTGTTCTCACGCTTTTCGGTGCGCCCCTTCTTACCTTTTGCCGGAAATCCACCAAGCCTTTGGCACTGGATGCGTGCGCAGAACCCTTCCAGCAACCGGACTTCATGCCGACCCCCGACTCGATCGCCTACACGACACGAGATCCCGCGATGCTGGCGCTTGCCTATTCCGCTTATTGCGCGATGCCAGATATCGCGCTTCAGGCTTGCGACATACTTCGAGCGAAGAACGGCAATCTCTACCTGCTGGAGATTAATCCCGGTGGAGGAACTTGGATGTTTTCTAACGCTTCCGCGGAAGGCTTCAAAGCCAGGCTCGGCATCAACGACCTCACGTCCGAATTTGATGCTTTTGCAACATGTGCGAGGATCCTGATTGAGCGGACGCGGGCTGAGGCGATCTGAAATGCGCGGTACCATCCCCAGGACGCTCGCCAACCTGTCAACGGAAGCGACTGCGGCACGCCCTCCCGATGTCTTCCCGAAACCACAGAAACATCCTTCGGTGCTCATTCTAACCCCAGTCAAGAGCGCCACTTCTCACCTCGATTGTTATGTCGAGCAGTTGAATCACTTGGACTGGCCGAGGGGCCGCCTATCGGTTGGGTTGCTGGAAAGCGACAGCAGCGACGACACGTGGGACAAACTCCAAGGACTTAAGGGCGAGCTTTCGCGACGCGCTCGCCGGGTGACGCTCATCAAGCGCGATTTCGGCTTCAAGATGCCTCCGCTCCTGCCGCGTTGGGCGCCGGAGATTCAGCGGCTCCGCCGCAGCATTCTCGCGCGGGCGCGCAACCAGCTGCTGTTTCGCGCCCTGCGCGACGAGGATTGGGTTCTGTGGCTAGATGTGGATGTGATCGCCTATCCGTCAGACATCATCCATCGATTGTTGGCAACCGGTTTCGAAATCGTTCAGCCTCATTGCGTGAAGACGCCAGGCGGCCCCACTTTCGATCTCAACGGCTGGAGTCAACATGGAACCAGGAACCTGGGAGACTTGCGTGGGCGGGAAGCGGTCCGTCTCGACGCTGTCGGGGGCACGATGCTGCTTGTAAAGGCGGACTTGCATCGCGACGGCTTGATCTTTCCTCCCTTTCCGTATGGCGTCGCCAATTCGAAGATACGTCCACATCATCCTGAATGGGAACGAGGAGAAATAGAAACTGAGGGACTCGGCATCATGGCCCTGGACATGGGCGCGCAGTGCTGGGGCCTACCAGGGCTGGAGATCCTGCACGCTGATGAATAGTCGCCGTCCAGGTGTCTGCACAATATGGACACGATTTAGATTGACCTTTGGCAGCAAAGATTCACGTTTGTAGAAGCGGGAGGACCGGCTTGACGGCGGGCAGGTATGTTTTGTCTGTTCGAAACACTGGGCTTGGAGATCGCATAATTTGCCTTTGCGCGGCCTGGAAATTTGCAAAGAATACCGGCCGTAAGCTCGTGGTCGATTGGCGGCATTCACTCTATTCGACAGGACCGGCAAATCTATTTTCATCTTGCTTTGAATCCGGCCAAACGTTTGCAGGCGTCGATCTCATGGACGTTGAAAATCTGGATACGTCTCGTCTGCCGCGCCCGATTTATCCGCCGGCATGGGAGCAAGGGAACTTGATCACTTCGCCTTGGTTGGTATCGCCAGACAGCTTCCCGGATGAGCGCGACAAGGCCGTTGCCTTGATACGTTCGGGCGTGGACCTTGAGGCCGCCACGATTGTCTTCAACGGCTGCATCAATGATGGGATCATCTCCTTCGCAGATGCCCGCTCCTGCCTCGAGGCTTTACGCCCAGTCAAAAAAATCAGGGAAGCCGTTGACTCCTATCACAAAGTCTACTTGCGCTCAGCCCCGTTGATCGGCCTACATGTTCGCCACGGCAACGGTGGCGATATCATGGGGCACGCCTCCTCTTGGCAATCGTTCCACACTGCGATCGAGCGTTGCAAGCGCGCCGTCGAGTTTGCGCGCGACCGGGTTGGCGCAAATGCAGCAGTTTTTCTGTGCGCCGATAGCGCCGATGTCGAGACCGAGATTAGAACTAACATCTCGGGGGTGATCTGCCGCCCGAAACCATATCGTCCGTCTGGCGCTGGAGAACTTCACCGCGGTGGCGCCGCCGCGGCCCGCCTGGACGATGCGCTGATCGAGATGTTGCTGTTGGCCAGATGCAATATCCTTATTCGTTATCCAGCCGGCAGCTTTTTCTCATTTTATGCCGCTGTCATGAAACCGACCACAGCCCCTTCCCCTGCCACAGTACGCGACCTGCTGACAGCCTTTGATCCAACCGACAGATTATCGCCGGCGGTATTGTTCTGACCTGAGCGTGGCCTCCATTGTAGACCTACCAGGTGACCTTGACGCCAGCGCGCGCGCCAAGGCTGTGGCCGGGCTGGTCAAGGGAGATGTTGTAGTCAGTGCGGCCGAAGACGCTGACGTTGCGCGTCAGCTGGCCGGAGAGGCCGAGCCCGATCTGCGCCCAGGTGCCGCCAAGGCTTGCCGCCACCGTGGTCGGGTCCAGGCCCTGCAAGTTGGTGAAGGTCGTCTGGGCGTCACCACCGAACTGGTGCCAGAAATTGGTGTCTACCCAGGTGGTCACTGTGCGGCCGTCGTTGGTCAGCCAGCCCTTGGCGAAGCGAGCCCCCAACCGGCCATAGATCTCATCGGTCGCACCAAAGTTGATCCGTCCGAACTGATCAGCCCCGCCATCGATGCTGGTGCGCTGATACACCAACTGGCCTTGCGGGATCACGCTGTAACCGCCACCGAGCGCGATCGCGTAACCGGTCTCGGCCGAGGCCGTGATGCCCCAGCCCTGAGTGTCCAGGCTCTGGCCCGCTACCGAGTTGGCGTGGATATTCTCGTACCAGTTCCCCTGCAGCACGAGGTCAGTGTACCAACCGGTCGGATCGCGATGGGTCCAGTAGCCGCCGACGCCATAGGCGTCCAGGCCGATCCGGCCGGCGAGCCCGCCATTGGCGTCCATGACATTACTTTGTGCCGTAGCCGCGCCAGCATACAGCCCGGCGCTGTCCCGCGCGGTGCGATAGAGGTCTGCACCGGCTTGGAAGCCGCCATAGTCGAACGTGTAGGCCGGTCCGGCACTGCCGAAGCCGCCATTACCGTTGCCGCCGCTGCCGGCTGAACCGGTCTCGCCAAACACGCGTCCCCACACCAGCGTGTTGCACTGAACGTAAGCCGGCCGCGCCTTGACATACACGCCGGGCTGCTGGGTCCCCACGTCGTCAGCGCAGAACTGGCCGAGGCCGAAATCGCCGTTGCGGTCGAAGGCGGTGCCGAGCATGGCAAGCCCAAGCCGGGCCGCAACCGCCGGCACGATCGTATCGACCGGCACTTCGGGCCGGAGGCCGGCCGAGCGCAGGTACCAATTGCCGTCTGCAGCATCGCCACCGACGCCATTCTGGAACAGGTTGTAGTTGAAGGCGCCGGCGGCGACACGGCCGCCCAGCGCAAACGCGCCCGCAGCCGACATGCCGGGC
>JGI24705J35276_12238569_pt1 | contig 26948 bp, 23 predicted proteins | sample TergutNt197P4_FD_35276 | JGI IMG/M metagenome (IMG submission 35276) | reverse complement strand
GTGAAACCGTCAAAAACATGTTAGGAAAACGCAGTGAAACCGTCAAAAACATGTTAGGAAAACGCAGTGAAACCGTCAAAAACATGTTAAGAAAACGCAATCCAGCAAAAACATTAAAAATATTGACGATAATATTCGTTTATGGAAAGGACAGTCTATGGTAACCTTGCGGAGTGGAAAAACAGGAGGGACCGCAAGCCGCTGCTGCTTGAGGGCGTCAGGCAATGCGGAAAGACGTACGTTCTTAAAGAGTTCGGAAAAAGGAACTACAAAGACACCGCTTATTTCGATTTCGAAAGGACCCCCAGCCTCAAGGATATCTTTCAGCCGGATCTCGACCCGAAGAGGATCATCATCGAACTGGGCCTAGAGCTCGGAAGGAGCATCGAACCCGAGAACACACTGGTCATATTCGATGAGATACAGTTCTGCAAATCTGCGCTCACCTCCCTGAAATATTTCTGTGACGAGGCCCCGGAATATCATATCGCATGTGCAGGGTCACTTCTAGGGGTGCTGTTATCCGAGCCCAATTCTTTTCCCGTGGGCAAGGTCAACAGACTGAGAATGGGTCCGATGAGTTTCAAAGAGTTTCTGTGGGCAAATTCGGAAGAAATGCTCTCAGAATACATAGAAAAAAATGACCCTACGATAAGACTTTCAGACCCAATTGCTGAAAAACTGAAGATGTATCTTGACTACTACCTCATAGTCGGGGGCATGCCGGCTGCAGTTTATTCATGGATAAGCGATAAGGATGTCAGACGGGTAGACAGAATACTCGATGAGATAATAGGCGACTTCATGGACGATTTTTCGAAGCATGCTTCGGAGCATCTCACCAAGCTGACACTGATATGGGGGTCAATACCGGTGCAATTAGGCAGAGAGAACAAGAAGTTCATGTTCAGCCATGTGAAGGCCGGCGCACGCTCCAAGGATCTGGAGGACGCATTGGAGTGGCTTATCGATGCCGGACTGATCCATAAGGTGAAAAGGGTCGACCGCCCGAATCTCCCCCTGCCCGTATATGAGGACATTACAGATTTCAAGATATATATGGCGGATGTGGGAATACTAAGAAGACTTGCCAAACTTCCTGGCATAATGTTCTCAAAGAACAAAGAACCCGATATCTATAGGGGGATGATATCCGAGAACTATGTGCTCACCGAACTCATAGCATCGGCATGCGACGCGCTATGTTATTGGAGGTCTGATGGGAAAGCAGAAGTGGATTTTGTTGCACAGGTAGGACTGGAAATAATCCCCATTGAAGTAAAGGCTGGCAACAGCACGTCATCGAAAAGTATGCAGGAGTACATCAGAAGGTATTCTCCATCGGAGGCAGTCATTGTTTCAATGGTAAGCGGTAAAAATGAGACCATCGAATATATTCCGCTATACGCCGCCTGGAGGATCCCGGGTTACATTATGGGTAGAGTGAGAAGTGCTCCCATCGGGATTTGAACCCGAGTCGAAGCCTCGAGAGGGCTTCATGATTGGCCGCTACACTATAGGAGCTTGTTTCCCAAGATTATGATTTCATTAATAAAATTTTCTGAATTATAAAAGGCGCTTGTACAGTCCTCATGACCAATGGGCATGACAAACATGTGGAGATATCGTTACTGACAGCGTACGGTATCTGCATTTTTACAACATGTTTTCAGCCACTTTGGTACATTTTTACAACATGCTCTCAGTAGGTCCGCCGCGCTTTTTCGAGCATAATTGCGACAGAAAGGGCTGGTCTCATGCCATTATCGTTTTTCGCCGATAATGATGTGATAATCATCATCGCTGCGTTCGAAGATAACAGACAGACCCGCTTTTAAAAACATGGAACCCAGCTCTTCCAAGGAAGGCAACACGTCCTCCTGAATGTGATGGCTGCTGTGGCTGTGAATGTGGTTTATATGGTCGCGCGAAGAGGAGTGGGCTATTGCGATCTTGCCGTTGCATCTCAATGCTTTGGTGAAGATATCGATCGCCCTCTGATGATCCGCAAAGTGAGGGAAGCAGGAATAGCACATGACGATGTCGAATTCATCATCGTTCGTAAGGTCGTAGATATCGGCGACCTCGAAAATAACCTTCGGGTATTCGGAAAGAGGGTATTTCTCCCTGCAGACGGAGATCATCCTTTCGGAGAAATCCACCGCCAGGACCGAACCCCCCCTCAGATGTTCGCCGTAGAAAGGGATCATCACGCCGGTACCGGTCCCAACGTCAAGTATCTCCTCATTTCCATTCAGGCCGAGGAGGGATACGATGTAGCGGACCTTTTTCTCATCATGAATGGTGATGGTATCCCACTCGCCGGCGAGTTTGTCGAAGAATTCTTTCTGGTCCTCTCCCGGTGCTGGATTGTGATGGTTCTTGCTGTGTCTGTGTTCCATGTCCTTTCCTCATTTAGGTATTATGACGGGTATTCCGTTGACTTTATCAACAAATGTATCGATGTGGTAAGCGGACCTTATGTTCCCCGGCGTTATAACCTCGTGGCCTCCCGCTGCGAATATCCTTCCCCCGTGCATCATCACGAACTTGTCCGAATAGCGCACGGCAAGGTTGAGGTCGTGTATTGTCATGACCGCGGCCATATTGTTCCTTTGAACTATCTTCCGGATGGTCTTCATGATCATATGCTGATTAGAAATGTCGAGGCTGCTCGTCGGCTCGTCCATGAGGATCACGTTTGGCTGTTGCGCAAGGGCTCTGGCAATCTGCACGAGCTGGTACTCCCCCCCGCTGATCTCATCCACATACCTGAGGGCCATATCCTTCAGGCCCATGAGCTCGATCACCTTGCCGGTCAATCTCAGGTCCTTCTCTGTTGCATCCCATTCGATGTGCGGCCTCCTTCCGAGAAGGACCGCATCGAATACGGTCGTCCTCGAGGCCTCTCCTCTCTGGGGCACGTAACCCATCAGTTTCGCCGTCTCCCTCCGGTTCAGATCTTTCAGGTCGGCGCCGTCTATCATCACGCTGCCCCCTTTCGGCTCAAGTACCTTGTTCAGGCATTTCAACAAAGTCGTCTTTCCCACTCCGTTAGGCCCGAGGATGGTCATCACCTCGTCCCTCTCGACGCTCAGGGATACGTTCTCCAGCGTAGGCGCGCTGCCGTATGAGAACTCCAATCCGTTCACTTCCAGCAGCATCACCTGTACCTCCTTATCAGTAAGTAGATGAACAGCGGGCCGCCGAGCATGGATGTGATTATCCCCACCGGTAGCACCATCGGGCTCAGGAGGTTCAGTCCGACTATGTCCGAGACCAGCATTATCATCGCGCCGATGATCATCGCCGCCGGTATCAGGTACCTGTGGTCGCCGCCGATGACCATGCGGGCTATATGAGGCCCCAGAAGGCCGATGAACGCTATTATCCCGAAAAATGAGACTATCACCGACGATATCAGAACGGAAAGGACCATCCCGATGGTCCTCTCCCTTTCCGTATTGATGCCGAGGCCTTTCGCGGTCTCCTCCCCGGAATCTATCGCGTTGTAATCCCAGCGGCGGTAGATGAAGTAGAGCGCGGTGGGGAGCAGGACGGCGAACACAATGAGATCCCACGTCCAAGTCGCCCTTCCCATATCTCCGAACGTCCACCCGATTATGTTCGCCAGCTGCATATCCGACGCGATATACTGCATGAACGTCAGACCCGCGGTGAATATCGCACTTATTGCGATCCCCGCCAAGACCATCGTCTCCGCGCTCACCCTCGTGACCTTTGTGAGGATCAGAATAACGGCGGTCGCCAAGAGGCTGAACAGGAATGCGCAGATCGTCGTGATGTAAGGGTTGTCGATCGAGACAACGGAAGTGATGCTCGATCCCGCCTGCAGGAAAATGATTGCGAAGGATGCTCCGAACGCCGCGGCGCTGGAGAGCCCCAGCGTATAGGGGGAGGCGAGAGGGTTACGCAGGATGCACTGCATCACCACTCCCGCGACGGCGAGCCCCGCGCCCACCAGCAGGCATGCGATGATGCGGACCATTCGCACATTCCAAACCGCATATCCGTAATCGGATGTGTCGAGTGTGAAGATGTATCTCATCACATCAAGGAAAGGTATCTTTATGGCGCCGATGTTGACGGCTGCGAAGACCCCGATAATGAGAACGATCGCGGAAACCAGAATGAACCAGGATTTTCTTTTGATATACGATCTGTACTCTTTAAAGAAAGAAGAGGTCTCTGCATCGTCCTCCGAGCGGAGATCGTACATCTCATCCGTATCAGGGTCTATTATGGTCCTGTCGTGCGCGTTTCTCACCTTTCTTGAAATGTAATTTAAGTGGTTTGTATTAAATGGTTCAGAGCAGGACCTTTCCGCATCCGCCGCCGGTCTGGGCGTCAGCGAGGTCGGAGTATGTCACATCGGTGCCGGGATAGAACAGCTGGATTATCTCGTCGGCTTTGTCCTCGAACGTCCAATCAAAATCGCCGACGTGTACCACGCTTGCGACATAGTACACATTGATCAGCAGATTGACCCAGTTCGTTCCCCAGTCCTTGTAGACCATCGTCTTGTAGATCTCTCCGTTGGAAACGGCATCCGTCGGCTGGTACAGTTCGATATCGTTCTTTATATCCTGTATCACAGCGCTCAGTCTGATGCCGTCAATGAATATCACCTGCGGGTTCTTCGCGGCGATGATCTCCTTCTGTGTGTCATAGGGCTGTCCGCCGACCTTCGGCGGCATGACGTTGTCCAGCTTTGAATATTTGAACGGAAGGTAATCCCCGGAGGTCTTCAGGAACGTCCCGATGCCGTAATAGTTCATTCCGCAGACATACCCGGCGAATCCGTCGACGTGGCTGACGTTATCCGTAATGTCGTCGATCATACTTTTTATGCCGTCCACGAGTTCCTGCGCCCTTTCTTCTTCCCCGAACAGTTTCCCAAGCGAGAGCAGCTGCTCATACATGAAGGGTGAATCGAACTCCACATCGGCGTTCACGGCAAAGACCGGAATGCCCACCTTTGCCTGAAATTCATTGAGGGTGGAAACGGAGACATCGGAGGATATTATGATATCCACCTTTGTCATCATCACGGCCTCCGGATTGTTCGTATCGACGAACGGCAGACCTTTGAAAAGATCGTTCATGATGAAAGTGTGCGTTCGATCCGGGTCGGCAAGATTCTCGCCCCCGGTCCCTATGGTATTTCCGTCCAGGTACGTGACCTTTTCAACGGCATCAAAGAAAGACACCAATTGCAGGGAGCATGATTTCATTGCAAGTATGGAGTCGATCTCTTCGGGGACCGCGACCTTTCTCCCCCTGGCATCTGTTATGGTGTTCCCATCGGAGCCGTCATCACGCGTCAGCAGATAAACGATCCCCGCCCCGGCCAAAACGATGACGACCACAGCAAAGACCGCGATTATTTTGTTATTATTCATTTGTCTTCTCCCTAATTAAAGAATGATAAAGTAACATCATATTAAAAATCGTGCTACTTAAAACTTCACACGTTACTTGATGATCTAAGGCAGCTTCCTGTGATGTTCAATGCTCCGAACGATAGATGGAAGAAGAAAGGATATTGGCGGAGACCGGGCAGGTCTCCGCGGATAAAGTTTATTCGGCGTTCATCCCAGAGGCAGCACCGTCTTTCTGAGCTGCTCATTGAGCACCTCTCCGAATGCGGTGTACATTGCGCTGCCCCCGCATATAATGCCAACTGCTCCCGCAACGTAAGCTACCTCGGATATCTCGCTCAGATTTCTGATGGACACTATGAAGAACAATATTGCCAACGTGAGGAAGACCACTTGCAGCGCACGGGTGCCCCTTAACGTTCCGATGAAAAGGAACAGTGTCAGTATACCCCATACCGCGAAGTACGCACCGAGGGCCACATTGTCTGCGGCAGCCCCGGGAACCAGCCCCGAGTTGATCAACACGAACGTGAGCCAGAAGAACCCATATGATGTGAATGCCGTTGCTCCGAACGTGTTTCCCTTCTTGAATTCGAACGCCCCCGCAACCACCTGCGCAAGCCCCCCGTAGAACACTCCCATTGAGAGGATCACGGAGTTCAATTCGAACAGCCCCAAGTTGTGCAGTGACAGCAAAACCGTGGTCATTCCGAATGCCAGAAGACCTAGCCCCGCAGGGTTGGCGATGTTGTATGCATGATATGATTCATTATCAACCATATTTCCCGCTAAATTATTCTTTGTTTATAAATGTGTACGTTTCCATATACGACAAATGCCGTACAAAGGCCGGAAAAACGGTTCAAAGCGCATTCGGCCCCATCAGCAGTACGACGCAGACCACAATCAACAGCCCCACCAGCATGACCGCCAGCGACCTTATGTCAATATCCTTCCTATGGAACGCTTCCGGTATCATGTGAAGCATGGTAACGAACATGAAGACCCCCGCGGAGAAAGCGAATGCCAGGCCCGCGATCTCGCTTTCCACCTCGCCGAGCATGAAGAAGGAGATCATCGCCGCTAACGGGGTGATGAAGCAGAACACCGCCAGATAGACGGAGGACCTTCTTCTGTTGTCCGTAAGCAGGAATGTGGAAGAGAGCGAGAATACCTCCACTCCTTTATGCAGGCACACAGCAACAAGCATCATGAATCCCACCGTCTCTCCCACGAGGAAAGCGGCCGCAAGCGCCAATCCGTCAAAGCAGGCGTGTATGGACAGGCCGATAAAAGCTGAAATGGAAGTTATCTCATGCGAATGGTGGTCCAAACATTCTTCGCAGTCGCATTTTGATTTTTTATAATGTTTAAAGAGAAAATCCACTATGAACATTATCAGGAAACCCGCGAGGACCAGGTACATAACGTCCATCACCCCGAATCCTCCGTCCTCGCTTTCGAGAAGGGCCTCCGGCAGCAGTATCAGCAGGAATATGCCCAGAAAGACCCCTGCGCTGAATGCTATCATCAGGTGTATCTGTTTATCGGCGGCCCGGGTTGCCATTGGAACGTAGGCTCCGACGAAGGATACGATCAATATCAGTGCCGTGCAGACCAAGAACGACGCTGTTGTGTCCATGGTCGAAGGATGATCGGATTTTTATTAAAATATTGTGATAAAGTTATTAACTTCACGGTGTTAATCCCTGTATTGTTAATATCATCGGCAAGGTGAGGTTGTGGGCATAGTAAGCATATCATTGAACGAGGAAAGCTTAGAGTCGCTGGACGACATACAGGAAAGGTTCGGACTGAAAGGCAGGAGCGAGGCCGTCAGAAAGGCGATAAACTCAGCAAAGGCCGAAGCGCAGATGATCGAAGGGCTGGAGGGAATGGTCGAAGGGGTGCTGATCATAGTGAAGAAGGACCACAGCGACCCGTGGATGAACCTCATACAGGCCAAACACGAGAATGAGATAAAGACTCAGCTCCATTCCCATCTCAAGAACCACAAATGTCTGGAGGTCATGGTCATCGCATGCGAAGCCGAAAAGCTGTCGTCGTTGCTCAGGGAGATCCACTCTGCAGGAAAGGCGGATTACGTCACATTCGTAAAGAGTTAAGGTCCGACTATAACTTTTAATACCCCTAACCCCTATACGATGCTCGGATGGGATAGCATGAGTGGTAGCTCAAGCAATAATAGCGGTAGCCCGCAGAAGGGCTTTTTCAAGCGTATGCTCAGTCAGGAACAGGGCAAGAACGCCAAGCGAACGGAAGTCAAGCAAAGACACCCAGGCTTCGTCGTCTCCAATGAGGCGGCAGTAACGCCGGGAAGAACTGCCAAACCGCAGGAAGTGATAATCTCTCCTGCCGTCAGGCAGCTGAACAAAGATGGATACATCGTATACAACACCCCGGAAAAGCAGGACATCTACATCTCCGTCCCGCCGGACTCGGTATTCTTCGAGGATGAAGAGCCGGGGATGGTAAGGATGGCGGGGGGCAGTTTCGTCGGTAAGGACAAGCATTCGAATTCGGTCGAGATACAAGTGAGGTCCGAGCCGGAAGCGGAATCCGTAGTATATACCCAGCCGGCTGATATTTTCTCCAATGCCTTCCAAAAGGAGAAGTATGATGAGATAGACTTCAATGAAGTGATACTCAAGAAGAACACGCCTGAAGAGGAGACATCGCCGCTTCCTGTGTTCTTCAGACCCTCTTCCGAAGCCAAGGTCCCCATTATGGAAGAGTCATTCAGGACAAAGGATCACGAGACTGCGGAGACCTCTGCGGCAACGGCGAAGATAAAGGCACCGAAAGTATCCTTCGTGGAATACATGGAAGTGCCGGACTATGAGCTGCGTGAAACGCCGGCCGAGAGGATGCCGGTCACGGATGTGCCCGCCGGATTGTACGTGGACGGCCACAAACCGATAGATGTTGCCGAGACGGGTGCCGAGAAAGGGAAAGACGAGCTTTCGTCCTTTGTAAATACGGCGATGGAGGCGGAAACAGCCTTAACGTCGGCGACCGAACCGATGGCTGACCGCGCGGTCGCCGCACCGATGTTCGTCGAGAATCCGACCGCACACGTTCCGATGGAAACGGAAACCGCCTGCGAGATGTCTGCGGAGGAAACCTCAGAGACGGTCACAGAGGGGCCGATAGAGGTCACGGATCCCGTTGCGGATATAATGAAACTCACGATACCCGGGCTGGACTCGGGAGAGGACTTCATGCCGGAGTCCGCCAATGACTGGGAAATGAGGATCCCGGACGACGGCCTCGAAGCGTATGACCGCATATTCGAACCCATGAAGGCGGTCGTCAAGGCAAAGGCCGTGTGCGCAGCATCATTCGGATTCGAAGGAAGAGAATCTGTCATCAACCAACCCATCCGTTGATCTCAGGGTCTCCCAAACCCGTTTAAAACCCCTTTACGCCATTTTTCATAAAATATTGTTATAAATGAGGAACCGTTACCCCTGACAATGGACTTTGCATCCATACTCATAATGATGGTGACGCTGATCGTCCTTGCGTACGCAGCTTCAGCCATATTCGAGCGTTTCGGCCTGATCGGCCTGATCGGGGAGATCGTAATAGGCGTTCTCATTGCCAATCTGGCCATAGGGGATTGGTCCTTCCTCGGTATGCTGGATATCAATATGGGTGACGACCCCAGTCAGAACTACGAGATAATCGAACTGTTCGCCGAATTGGGAGTGATATTCCTTCTTTTCTCAATAGGTCTGGAGACAAAGGTGAAAGAGCTGCTGTCCGTGGGCAAGGCGGCCACACTGGTGGCGATCGCGGGAGTGGTAGTGCCCTTCGTTGCTGGATTCGCCCTTATCCTTGTCTACGACGGGAATGCCCATCACGCTCTTTTCCTAGGCGCCGCTATGGTCGCAACGAGCGTGGGGGTAACTGCGCGTGTTATCAAGGACATGAAACTGATAAACACCAAAGAAACTAGGATAATCATCGCCGCCGCCGTCATAGACGATGTGCTGGGAATGATGGTCCTCGCGATGGTCGTGGCGATGACGGCGACAGGCGGGGCGGCATCGGACATTGTGGTAATATCCGTGGAAGCGCTGGTGTTCGTCCTCGCGGCCATGGCATCGGCGCTGTGGATCGTTCCCAGATTGTACAACTTCTTTGAAGAAAGAAGAAAGAAAAAGGTGGCGAAAGGCAAAGGGGCCTCCAAAGGTATCGATAAACTGATCCTTGCCATAGCGGTCTGCCTGGGATTCGCATTGGTCGCCAGCCAGATAGGGCTGGCGGCGATAATCGGCGCATTCTTCGGCGGGATGCTGCTGGCGGAATACGCACCGCGGTGGAAGCTGGAGGAGAAAATGGAATCCATCACCGCCCTGTTCATATCATTTTTCTTCCTGAATGTGGGGATGCACGTGGATCTCGGGAGCATGACCAGTCTGACCGTGGTCCTGTTATCGGCGATAATAATACTGCTTGCGATCGCGACGAAATATGTCGGGTGCAGCTTAGGTGCGCGGCTGGGAGACAAAAGTCTGACAAAAGGGTCCAGGGACATCATCGGCGTCGGTATGGTGCCGCGCGGCGAGGTAGGGATAATCATCGCTGCGATAGGCCTTGCCTCCGGTGCGATATCGTCGGAACTTTACGGAGCGGCCATAATGATGGCCGTTGCCACAACGATAATAGCGTCCCCCCTGCTTGCGTGGGCGTTCAGGAAGAAATATCCCCCGGAGTATGAGCCCGCCCCGGAAGAACTGGTGTGAGGAACATCGTTCGATGATGAATGGTCAGAGGACGTAAGCTCAGACCGGGAAGAATACCGGCAAAAGCAATACCAGGACTGTGAATGCTATGGCGACGGCGATGACATATCTGGGGTTTATCTTAAGTCCCCTGTCATCCTCGGTGTCGAAATATCTCATCAGTCCGGCGGATGATGCGAATCCGCTGTCGTTCTTCTTTGCCATCGATTAAGGAACCCAGAATCACTATAAAAACCTAACGCGGAATATGACTGAAGGGGCGCATTCCGCCGGAACGGACCGAAAATCTCTTTTATTAAGGGTTTGTTACAAGCGTGGTCATAATGCATTGGGCAGAAGTTGTTGCAAAGGAAGTTGCTGATACATGCGAGAGGCCTCTGATAGCCACGGGCATCAGCCCCACAGGCATAATCCACGTTGGGAGTCTGAGGGAGGCCATTACGGGAGAGTCCGTGAGAAGCGCCGTAGAGAAGCTGGGCAAAGAGGTACGCCTGATTTACCTTATCGACTCATTCGACCCGCTCAGAAAATGCTATGATTTCCTGCCCAAAGAATTCGAGGAACATGTTGGAAAACCCATCTGCTGGATACCGTGTCCCTGCGGAAAACACAATAATTACGCCCATCACTTTGTGCAGCCCTTCCTGGATGCGGTTGAGTCTCTGGATGTGAAATGCGAGATAATATGGACGCACGAATTGTATGAGCAGGGGGCGTTCGCAGAGGCCATCGACATATGTTTCAAAAAGAGGAAGGAGATAACAAAGATACTCCACGAGGTCTCCGGCAAAGAGGAAAGAGAGGATTATGCGCCGTATAGCCCCGTGTGCTCCGAGTGCAAAAGGTTCGCCAACCCAGTATTCGAGACGTACTCTTATCCAACTGTGGAATACCAATGCGTGTGCGGCCACCATGGGACCGCAGATATAAGGAAAGGCGACGGAAAGCTCACATGGAGACTGGAGTGGCCGGCGAAATGGATGATATTCGGGACATCCGCCGAGCCGTTCGGCAAGGACCACGCCGCATCCGGAGGATCATTCGATACGGGCAAGAGGATCGTAGAGGAGGTATACTGCCGTAAAACGCCGTACCCGATCCCCTATGAATTCGTTCAGTTGAAGGGAGTGGGGCAGATGCACAAGTCACTCGGATGTTCCGTCACGGGGCTGGATGCCATCAACATGACGCCGCCCGAGGTCCTGAACTATATGTTCCTGAGGGTAAATCCGAGCAAGGTCATTGACTACGACTCAGGAATGGGTGTCCTGGATATGGCCGACGAGTACGACAGGATGGAGAAACTGTTCTTCGAAGGCGAATACACGGAGTCAGAGGAGAATTCTGTCCTTGCGTATGAGATAGCGCAGCATAATCACGTTCCAAAAAAACTGCCCCTGCAGGTTCCGTACAGGCATCTCGTCAACGTAGCGCAGATGGCGGACACCTTCGAAGGCGTCCTGGATGTGCTGAAAAGGACCATGGACCTCTCCGAAGCGAATGAAGAGGACATGAGAAGGCTCAAAAGAAGGGTGGACTGCGTGAGGTACTGGCTCAACGGATTCGCACCGGATCAGGTGAAATTTTCAGTATATCCGACCATACCACCGGGAACGGAGCTTACGATGAATGATAAGGCCTTCTTCCAAGAACTGGTAAAAAGAATGAACGATGCCAACTGGGATGCGGATACGATAAGCCAGATAGTATCAGAGACCGGGAAGGGATCTCCGGTCGGGACGAAGGCGGGTTTCAGAGTGATATATCAGGTGCTCATAGGAAAGGATGTCGGTCCGAGGCTCGGCCCGTTCCTTTCCAGCATGGATAAGCAGTTCGTGATAAACAGGTTCATCCAGGCTTCGAGACACAACTCATAAGAGCCCCATCTCGGTCAGCTTCTCGGGAAGATACGTATCCGTGACGTAATCGAGGCCGTACTTCGCCAGCGCCTGCTGCTCGGATTTCTTCTTCATTTCCAGCATGGCCTGTATCTCGCCGACCCAGAAACCGTCTTTGAACCTTGGGTCCGTGAGTTCGGCCTCAAGGGCACCGATATCCTTGTCCGACAATTTGTCGGTCGGAAGATCGTAATTCAGGATGTCCGATGCGGTTATCCCGATGAACTGCGCTGTGGGGGTGGCAAGGTATTCCGAGATGTGGGCGGTCTTTATCGCGCCGTACGCCACGGAAGCAAAGATCCTGAATGACCAAGGGTCGCCGTCGGTGAACACGGTCACGGGAAGCCCCTTCTCTTCATTCAGCCTTTTGATGAGGCGCCTTGTGCTCCGGGCGGGCTGTCCGCTCAGATGTACGAGGATGGCGCCGTGTCTTTCCGGGAACCCGTTCTCGACCAGCCTTGCGAACATACCGCCGGTCTCGATGGCCATCACGAACTTCGCATCGGTGTCGCCGACACCGAAGTTCTCCTTCTCCACGTTGTACGGCACGGCGAAGCCGGTCTCTGCGACATCGTCCATGCAGTTGAACTTCTTCATCCCTTTTTTCGTAAGGGTGCTTATGTCCAGATTACCATAGATGTGGGCACCGCTCTCCTCGGGCCTCAGTTTGAAGTCCTCTCTCATGCATTTTGAGATTATCTCAAGGTCCTCCGCAAGAAGGTTGCTCTCGTCCTGACTGTTGAACTTAGCGCGTTCCCAGCCTTCGGAGATATAATACATCTCCCTCAGCGTGGAGGACTTATTGTCGCGTATCATCTCGTTAATGAAATCCGCCGTATAGATGGTCCTCAGCATCATCTGTGCGCCTTGGACCGTTTTGGAGGTGCGGGATGTCTGAAGATCCCCGTACTTCCAGACGTTATGCTGAGCATCAAACTCTATGTTCTTCTTCGATCTGAGGGGAAGCTCCATGGCAGGTATGTTCCCTCCGTTGAGCTGGTCGTAGATGTCCCTTACGACCGAGGTAAGATTATCCGTCGCCGTTCTTTGTCTTTCATTCGTCGCCAAGGTCCTCAACCTCCTCCACCGACTCATCCTCATCGGCCGGAACGCCGTCGTCGCTTTCCGTTATCTCCAGCCCTTTGATCCCCCAGTCTCCCGGGAGCGCTTCGGCGCCCATGACCAGGACCGGATTGATGCCTGAAACATAGACATCATCGGCATCGTACGTGTCCGCCATCTCCCCCTTCAGCTCAAAGGAGATCTTCAGCGAAGCGGAAGGCTGAAGGCCTCTTATCTCCCACGTCACTTTCCCGTCATCGTTCATACCGATGAAATGCGGGTTGGTGAACAGGGTGAGATTGACGCATTCCTTCGGGAGATGCGCGTGAAGCCCGAGAGTGCGTTCCTTTGTTGTGTAATTGTACAGCGTATAGGAAACGATGAGGGTCTTCTGTCCCTCCTTCTTTGTGCCTGAATCCACCCAGACCACGTTCATGATCTTGCTGATGGTCCTGCTGAGGTCCGGCATGGGCATATCGAGCATGGAAGACGCTTTCTTCGCCATCGCCGGGATGAGTTCCTGAACTATCTCGAACTTTGCGCTGGTCTTCGACTTTCTTTCCATCTTGTTCAGGTGGCTCTTCAGGTTTCTGGCGCACAGCCTGAGGGCCTGTTCGATCTCGCTTTGCAGTTCCGCGAAGGATGCGACCGCCTCTTTGCCCTCGGAAGTGAACGGTACCTTCGTGGACGCAACATGCACCAATATTATCGCAGGGCCGAAGGGTATGCCCTTCCCGCCCCTCTGCTCAAGCCCGTATCTTCTCCAGTCAACTTCCGATATGGCCTTGGTGATGGCGCATGCTCCCTGCTGGTACAGAAGAGGGACGCGGTTCGCGAATCTCAATATGGTGACCTGTTCGTCAGAAGGTATCTCGCCGCCGTAGACGATGCCCGCTTCCACGACGAACGGGTTCCCGTTCACCGCTTTGGGCGGACGGGTAACGGGAGTGGCGTAATAATCCGGCCTCATTCCGTCCAGAATGTGCATGAGCCCCTTCTTTATCAAAGTGTCACCGATCGGGGACAGACAGTCCGTGGGCGGGGCCATGATCTTCACTTGGGCGATGGCCTCTATCATCGCTTTACAGTTGTCCCTGGTGAGGGACGACGGCTTGGCCGAGGGGCTCACCGCAGCTCTGGTTAGGATATCCTCAGCTATCCTGTCCGTTATCCTTGAGAAGTCGTTCTTCAGGAATGCGCTGACGGTCTTCTGTTGAGTGTTCTGCGCGTACTTCATCAGATCGCCGATCTCCATCCCCTCTGGGTGCGGCTTGATCTCTTTTGACTTCGGAGGAAGCTGCTCGGTCGCTCTCTCGAAGATGTATCTTTTTCCCTCTGGGTCTTGGAACTCTATTCTTGCGTGAGGGTTGACGATCGCCGTGTTCCTCAGATATTCGAAGACGGATTGCTTTCCTGTGATGTATCTTCCTTTTGTGGAGTATTCGACCTTGGTGCCGTGATCCTTCCCTTCCCAAGTGAATGCGGCGTCGTTGGTGACGATGGGGCGGTTCGTCTTCGTATCGATGGTTATGTCCATCTTCCACGCCACTTCGTCCGCCCCCTCGATCTTCGATTCGATGTGGGCGGGTTTGCCGGTAGAAATGTTCCCGTACATCACGGTCGCGGAGATCCCTATTCCCTGCTGCCCCCTCGATTGTCTGAGAGCGTGGAACCTCGAACCGTAAAGAAGGCGGCCGAAGACGTTCGGCATCATCTTATGGAGGATGCCGGGACCGTTGTCCTCCACTGTTATCTTGTATTCCTCTTCTTCGCGGAGCCGTTCCACCCTTACTTTTATTTCCGGCAGGAACCCGGCCTCCTCGCAAGCGTCCAAGGCGTTGTCCACCGCCTCTTTTATGCCCATCAGAAGGGACTTCGATCTGGAATCGAAGCCCAAGATGTGCTTGTTCTTTTCGAAGAACTCCGTGACGGATATCTCCTGCTGCTTCGCCGCCATCCTGTGGGCATTTGTGCTTCCGCTTGTAAAATCCTCAATTTTTTCAGAGCGCATCCGAGATAGGATATTCGCTGAAAAGTTATTTAGTTTGTTATCGGAGATCAAAGAAAGAGATCGTAAGGTGTTTATTTTTCGCTTTTATCGAACTTCGCACCGCATTTGGTGCAGAATGAAGCGGTCGCGGGGACCGATGCGCCGCACTCGGGGCATACGGTCGTTTCCCTGGTTGTCTCTGACGTCCCATCCGCATGCACGATCTCGATCTCATCATCCTCGTCGAAAGGCGCACCGCATTTCGGACAGAGCTTCGCATCTCCCGGGACCTCCGCGCCGCATTCCGAGCATTCGAAGAAGTCCATCTTCTTGGGTTTCATCTCTTCGGGGCGGTCAATGTATGCTCCGCACTTCCTGCAGCTTACCTCTCCCGGAAGGACGATGGCGCCGCATTCTTCGCATTTCCCGTACCCCTGGGGGTAGAGTCTGCCCTCCTTTTCCATCTTCTGCCTGGTCTTCTCCATCCTTGTCCTCATGAAGCTTGAGAAGATCATTATCATGAAGAAAATGATCACGATATAGAGCGTTCCCATGAAACATCCCCAAAGGCACAGCGGAGTGATGCTTCCGTCAAATGCTCCGGTCAGGAAACTCATGGACGTGTCTGAGCCTTCTACGGTCGTTTCGCCGTCGGGACCGTCCTCCTTTATTGTGAGATATCCGACGTAGAGCTTGTCCGGATCCAGCGCGATGGCGCCGCTTACTATGCCGCCGGTCACATCCATGGGGGACATAATATCAGTAAGGGCATTCACTATTCCGAATCCGACGCCCTTTACTTCTCCGTATTTGAAGTAGACAGTGCGCGAATCCATGTCCCCGATGACCTTGGCACTTATTTCGACCCCGTCTCCCGGGAATGTATATTCAATGTCGGTGAAGAAATCGTTGTCCGGGGGATCTCCCTGGTTGTCTTCAACCAACATGGGTGCCATGACCAGGCCGCCTATCAAGACCGCCGCCACCGTGAAAAGGACGCCGACCAGCGTCATGAGCTTGATATTCTCCACGCCAAGCATCTTCGGCAGCATATAGAGCACGATAGCGATCATCAGCATACCCAGGCAAGAGCATAAGGCCCCGAATCCGAGCAGGGTCAGGACCAGAGCGATAAGCGGAGCGCCGACGACCCCCAACAGCTGTATGGGCGACAGGGTGCCGAACCATTTCAGATCGAACGTTTTAGCACCTGCGGTATTGTTCATGAGGAGACCTCACACAATTAACCGATTAAAAACTATCGGACACAGTAAACCGTTTATTGAACTTCTTAAAACCATTTCTTTTATACAGAGCAGATAAATCAAAAAAGCATAATATATTCGTTACCTATCAGCAACCGGAGGGTACCGTGGCTACGATCGAGGAGCAGATAAAGGAGTTGGAAGAGCAGATAGCCAACACCAAATACAACAAAGCCACGGAAGCCCACATCGGAAAGCTGAAGGCGAAGATCGCGCGTCTTGCCGCTGAGGATGAGAAAAGAAAATCCTCCAAGGGGCCGACAAAGGGATTCTATGTCAAAAAAGCGGGCGACGCAACTGTTGCTCTAGTGGGGTTCCCATCCGTGGGCAAATCCACCCTGCTCAACCAGCTGACCGGGGCAAAATCGGCGGTGGGTGCGTACCACTTCACGACGCTCGACATCGTACCTGGTGTTCTGGAGTACAACCACGCAAAGATACAGATATTGGATATGCCGGGGCTGATAAAGGACGCTTCCAGAGGGAAAGGCAGAGGGAGGGAGGTCATTGCCGCGGCAAGAGCATCGGACGTGATCCTTCTGGTGGTCGATATCTTCAACCCGAAGATGGACGTCCTGATGAAGGAGCTGTACAACGCGGCGATAAGGCTGAACCAGACAAGACCGGATGTAGTGATAACCGGCTCATCCCAGGGAGGGGTCCTCGTGAAGCCCACAGTCAAACTCACAAAGATAGACGCTGAGACGGTAAAAGAGATGACCATTGCATACGGCCACATAAACGCCACTGTGGTGGTAAGGGAGGACATCAATGTGGAACAGATGCTGGATGTTCTCTCCGGGAACCGCGTTTACATAAAGTGTGTGGTGGCGATAAACAAGGTGGACCTCGCGAAGCCGGGGGAATTAGAGGCAACGCTGGCACTATATCCGGACCATATCACGGTCCCGATATCTGCTGCAACTGGGTTCGGCATAGAGGAACTAAAACAGACGCTCTACGACACGATCGAGATGATCCGCATCTACCTCAAGCCCCAAGGGAAGGAGGCGGACCTCGTAGAGCCTCTGATCGTCAAGAGAGGCAATACGGTGGGGGACATCTGCGAAGTGCTGCACAGGGACTTCAAGAGCAATTTCAGATACGCCATGGTGTGGGGCAATAGCGCAAAGTTCCCAGGTCAGACGGTGGGGCTTGACCACATGGTCGAGGATGAGGACATCCTGACGATCATCGTGAAAAGATGAGACGACTGTGATTTTGCATACAACAGTCTAATATATCCTCAATCCATCGTACATGCATGATACAGAGTCCCAGGGGCACGAGGGATTTGCTTCCGTCCGAGATGGAGAGGAGAAGATTCTATGAGGGCATCCTGAGGAATACCGCCCAAAGGTACGGGTTCAGGGAGATACAGACCCCGATCTTCGAAGAGGCGGAACTTTTCATCCTCAGATCGGGACCGAACATCATCAACGAGCTGTATGCTTTCAAGGACAAAGGCGGCAGGGACCTCGCGCTCAGGCCGGAGATGACGGCGCCGGCGATAAGGGCGTTCGTGAACAATATGAGCAATGACCCCAAACCGATCAAGATATTCTATTTCGGACAATGTTTCAGATATGAAAGGCCGCAAAGCGGAAGATACAGGGAGTTCTTCCAATTCGGAGCGGAGATCATCGGCACGGCAACGCCGCAGACGGATGCGGAAGTCATAGCGACAGCGCTTGATATGGTCAAGGCGCTCGGCCTGAAGGAATACAAGGCGCGCATAGGCCACATAGGGGTGCTGAGGAGGGAATTGGCCCAAGTCGGAGTGGCGGCGGAGAAGATGCCGGAAATACTTCAGAAGCTCGATAAGAAGCTCTACGAGGAAGCGTGGCCTCTTATGGAGGCGGCAGGCGTGGGAAGGGAGGATGCGGACGCGATCTTCGACCTCACAGGCACCGTAGGGGGCAACGAAGTGCTTGGCAGGATAAGCGGGGGTGAATCCGAATACCTGAGACAGGTTCTGTCCTATCTGTCGGCGATGGGCATCGATGCGCCGGAGATAGATCTGGGCGTGGTCCGCGGGCTGGACTATTACACAGGGGTGGTATTCGAGATAGAAGCGCCCGCTCTGGGCGCGGAGAAGCAGATATGCGGCGGGGGGTCCTATACTCTCTCCGAGCTGTTCGGCGGCGAGAAGGTGTTCTCGACGGGGTTCGCAATAGGGTTCGACAGGGTCCTCCTGGCACTTGAGAAAGAAGGAGCGTCCTGCCCCGGTAGGAAAATAGATGCCTACATTGTCGCCGCATCCTGCGACGTGACACCTAAAGCGTTCGAGATAGCAGGGATGCTCAGAAGGAACGGCATCTCAGCGGACATCGATCTCGCGGACAGAAAGATGGCGAAAGCGATGAAACACGCCTCCTCGATCGGTTCAAGATATACCGTGATAGTGGGAAGCGAGGACCTGAAGAACGATTCCGTCACACTCAGGGACATGACATCCGGCGAACAGAAGACGGTGAAGATAAGCGGTCTCTTGGCAGAGATACGGGATCACTGATGCCTATCCAGCTCCTTGTTCAATAAAGCATCGGCAAGAGGGATGAGCATCTCCGAACGCCGCACATTTCTGAATGTGATGTTCGGTATGAGCGAAGAAAGGGCCTTTGCATCGAGGTGCAGGTTCCTGACATTCTCATTCTTCACTTTGTATTCCCCCCTCATCTGTTTGATGACAAGCTCAGAATCCATGATGAACTCGACATCGTCCGCTTTCAACTCGATAGCCTTTGTCAGCCCGGCTATCAGTCCTCGGTATTCGGCGTAGTTGTTGGTGTTGATGCCCAGGAATTCGGAATGCTGATGGATCACGACATCATCCTTGGTGACGACGATCGCGTATGCGGAAGGTCCGGGATTACCCCTTGATCCTCCGTCCGAGAATATTCTGTACATCAATACACGAATTCCTTGACTGTTCTATTGTCATCATCGACCAGAACCACTTTTGCGCTTATCGGCTCCGAGGTAAGCTCATATCCCATGATTATTATCTTGTCGCCTTTCTCGCAAAGCCTGGCCGCAGCGCCGTTGATCGCTACGATGCCCGTGCCCCTGTCGCCTCTGAAAACATAGGTCTCGAAACGCGCGCCGTTGTTGACGTTCGCAATGGTGACCTTCTCCCCCACCCAGATCCCAGCTTTCTCTAGGAGTGCCTCATCTATTGTGACGCTTCCTTCATAGTCGAGCCGGGTACCTGTGACCGTTGCCCTATGGATCTTGCTTCTTAGCATCCATCGCATAACATACAGGGTAGCACGTATGATAAAAAGATTTTTCGGTATCACCATTCGACGATTGCGATCGGGCAGTTGCAGAGAATATGAGCGCCCTGGCCGGAATTCGAATCCGAGTCGAAGCCTCGACAGGGCTTCATGATAGGCCACTACACTACCAGGGCAGTATGCCCTGATAATAAGAGATAATATTTAATGGTTCTTTCAAGGCCGAAATCGATGCCAGACCCTTATTCTTTGCACGAGCCGAAAAGGCGCACCGTGCTCTTTCCAGTCCGAGGGTCCTTTTCCAACTCGGCATCGACGTTGAAGACTGTTCTGATATTTTCCTTGGTGAGAACATCTTCGGGAGCCCCCATCGCGAACACTTTGTGATCGTGTATGAGCACTATGCGGTCGCAGTACCTCGTCACCATGGGGAGGTCATGCGAAACGATGACAACGGTAAGGTCCTTCTCCCTCGAAAGTTTCTGAATGAGGTCCAGGACCTCGAACTGCATGTTGATGTCCAAATGCAGGGTGGGTTCATCCATGAGTATTATCTTCGGTGTCTGGGTTATCGCTCTGGCAATAATGGCGCGCTGTCTCTCACCCCCGCTGAGGGTGTTGATGTACCTTTCCGCGAACTCCGTCAGACCGGTCTGTTCCATTGCCAGATCTATTATCTCACTATCTTCCCTGGTCTCCCCCATAAGGGACTCCTGGAACGGCATCCTGCCCATGCTCACTATCTCCCTTACGGTGAAGGCGAACCTGATCTCGTTGGACTGGGGTACGGCCGCGATGCTCCTGGCTATCTCTTTTTTTGAGATGGTGTCGATATCGGTCCCGCTTATCAGGACGCATCCGCCGTGAGGGCTCAGGTTCTTGTTGAGGTTCTTGAGAAGCGTGGTCTTACCGCAGCCGTTCGGTCCGAGTATCCCGATCATCTCTCCGCCTCTGATGCCAAGCGTGATCTGGTCCAGAACGGTCTTGTTGTCGTATCTGTACGACAGGGACTTGATGTCGAGTATGCTCACCATCCCACCTCGCTTCTCTTTCTGGAAAGCAGATATATGAAGAACGGAGCGCCGATGAAAGCCGTGACGATCCCGATAGGCATGACCCCGTAATAAGGTGCGACGACGTGTGCAATGTAGTCGCACAACAGGATGAAAGCGGCACCTCCGAAGGCGCTCAGCGGCAGGATCAGGCGGTTATCCGGGCCAAGAAGGAGCCGGAAGATGTGCGGTATGACCAGTCCTATGAAACCGATCGCCCCCACGAACGCGACCGCGGCGGCCACGACAAGCGAGGAGATGATCAGAAGGAACAGCCTGACCCTACGGACATCCACCCCCAGGTCCATGGCGTGGGAGTCTCCCAGCATCATCGCGTTAAGGTTCTTCGATTGCGACAACATCAGGATTATCCCCGCTATGATCACTGGTATGCTGAAGGCCATCTCGTCCCATGTGACCTTGGACAGACTTCCCATGGACCAGAAAACGATGGCCCCCATCTTTTCGCTGGGGGCGATGTATGTAAGGAAAGATACGATCGCGGAGATCAAGGCCGTTACCGCCACGCCCGCGAGGATAAGGGTCTCTGTCCGGACATAGCCTCCCGCCCTCGACAGCATATACACAAGGAGCATCGTCCCGAGGCAGAAGACGAACGCCAGAATAGGCTGGGTCAAAGCCAGAGGTATCATCGATACGGAGAACAATATCGCGATGGATGCACCAAGCGAAGCGCCTGCCGAAAGCCCGAGAAGATAAGGGGAGGCCAGAGGATTCCTGAAGACGGCCTGCATCACGCCGCCCGTGACGCTGAGCGCCGCACCTACAAAGATCCCGAAGACGACCCTCGGAGAATTGAATCCCTTAACGATGATGTCATTCGTGCTGGTACCCGCACCGATGAGAACATCCCACACCTCCTTGAGGGACAGAGGATGATCTCCCGCCCAGGAGAGGTCTAGAAGCACAGAGAATATCATTATCGCCGCAAGCAAGGCGACAGTAAGGAGCAGTCTTCTCCCCTTCCTGCCCCTATTCGGATTCTTTCTTTCCCTTCTGAGTATGCCGCCCATCGAATGTTTCACGGCCCCTAACAGGAAGTATGCGGCCCCAAATATAGCTAACAACGCAACGATCCCCGCAGCAGCGTAAAGGAGCAGGTTGGAACCCGGCGACCCCTCATCACCATGAGGGACATCTCCCTCGAACAGGTCCGGGTACAAAGCGCAGGCGAACACCCACAGGCCCTCCGCGGCATCCGGACAATAGTTGTTCCAGTTAGCCTTCATCGGGACGATCGTAACATTCATGTTCCCATTGAGGACCTCGTTCCTGAATTCGCCTACGGTGTGGTCCCTCGTATAGCTTTCAGGCAGGAACACGATCGCATCCGGATATGCGCCCACCAACTGTACGATGGTGCTTTTGTCGCCGTATCTGTCCGCCTTGCTGCTCTCATTGAACCCTACGTTGATGCCCCCTGCAGCTTCGATCAGCGATACCGTGATCGAGCCGCTGTTGAGGACCGAGTACCCAGCCGATGAAGAGTACCACACTCCGAATGCGGACGCTTGCGGAATGTCCTCGCTAAGGCCGTTATCGATCGTTTCTTTGACCAGCCTCATGTTCTTCACGAGGTCGGTGGTGCCCCCCGTCACAATGACGGACATGCTGTTCACGAAGTCCACGATCTCGTTGTATTCGGTTATGTAGCGGTACACCAGTACCTTTTCGAACCCGGCGCCGTTGAGCAGACCCCGCAGCACAAGCGCATTCTCGTATGTAGTGAGAACGATCGTGTCATCGAAGCTCATTTTCCCGTCATCCACCCACTGGAGGAATTTTGTTACGATCTTATCGTTATTGGAAGCGTAAAAGATGCTGCCCATATCTTCAGCTTTGAGCCCTTTCAAACGCTCATCTTTAGAATATTCGTAAGTGGAATACGCATCCACGGCGATTATTTTGTCCATCTCACCCAGCATCGCTACGGTGAGCGTCGAGGCGTAGCCCATGGTCACGATACGTTCGGTGGGTTCGGTGTATTCAAATGTCTGTCCCGTACCGTCCGTGACCGTTATCGGTACCGCACCGTCCGAGACGTTGCAGATCGCGGCGATCGACAGCCCGGAGAACATTATCAGCACAGCGGCAATCGAAATGACCCTGACATTCATTTTCTTCCTCTTGTTACGAATTATAGATTTCGTGATACTTCGTAATAAATTTTTCATATTTAATTATATTCAATTGTACAAAGGGTTTTCATTCTCTTGCAAGATAGGGTATCGATAAGATGGCAACTCCGACAGTCTCCGATTACATGATAAGGAACGTCCAAACGGTAACCCCGGACATGACGGTCGGGCAGGTAAGGGAAAAGATGATCACGTCAAGCTTTCACGGTTTCCCGATCGCGGAGAACGAATACCTGCTCGGATACGTTACGGCGAAGGAGCTTCTGAGGTTCAATGACAGACCGGACGCGAAGATAAGGGAGGTCATGAGGCCGGGGACCCTTTGCGTAATGCCTTCGACATCCATCGATGACGCCACCAGGGTGCTTTTCAGGTACGGGCTCAGGAATCTGCCGGTGGTGAACGAAGAGAAGAAGATCGTGGGGATAATCTCCAACATAGACATCGTAAGGTCCCAGATAGAAAAATCCAGGCCCGCTAAGGTGATGTCGGTGAAGAATCTGCTGGAGCAGCAGAACGGAATAAGATTCAAGATATCCAACCAGGATGTCCCCATAAAGGAACTTCTACCCTCTCAAAAAGAGGTCTACATGGACGAACTGATAGGCCGCCAATTCGAGATAAAAAGGGGGCTGAATGAACCGCTTATAGTGATAAAAAGAAGGAACGGGTACCTTGTTGTCGACGGCCACCACAGGATAATGGCGGCTCAGATGATGGGGCTCGGAGCCTTCAAAGCCATAGTGCTCGAGCCAAACGACCTTAACATAAGGCTCGGCCTGGAGAAGACCGCTGAGAAGTGGGGCCTCAAGACGCTTGCCGATGTAAAGATAATAGAGGGTGCTAAGCACCCCCTCATGGAAGTGACCACCATGCTGCTCCCGCAGGAGCAGGTGAACGGTCTGAACGAGAGGCTCATCGAGGACACTGACGCCCTCAACCGCTGATCACTTCTTGTTTTTGAGCTCCCTGAGGTTATTCAGCAATACCCTCTGTTCGGCAGACGCGATGTTCCTCTTTGTTTTCGCGAATGTGTCCGGATTGAGCGAAATGGAGTCGATCCCTTCCTCGACCAAGAACTCGGCGAACTCAGGGTATACGGAGGGCCCCTGCCCGCATATGCCCACGGTCTTTCCGTTCTTGTGCGCCACTTTGATGAGCTGAGATATGGCCGCTTTCACGCCGGGGTTCCTTTCATCGAAGTAACCCATGCGTCCCAGGATGTCCGAGTCGCGGTCGCATCCCAGAACAAGCTGGGTAAGATCGTTGGAGCCTATCGAGAATGCGTCGCAGTATTTGCAGAACTCCTCGGCCATGAATATGTTGACGGGGATCTCCGCCATGAAATAGAGCTTGAAGTCGAGCCCTCTTTTAAGGCCGACGCTGGTCATCATGCTGATGATGTCCTCCACTTCGAAAATGGTCCTGACAAAGGGCAGCATAACATGGATGTTCTTCAATCCGAACTCGTCACGGACCTTCTTTATGGCCATGAGCTCGCACATGAACGCTTCCCTGTAATTATCCGAGACATATCTGGAGCATCCTCTCCAGCCGATCATCGGATTCTCTTCTTCCGGTTCATAGTCAACGCCGCCCTTCATGTCGCGGTACTCGTTCGTTTTGAAGTCCGATGTCCTGAGGATCACCGGTCTCGGATAGAAAGCCCTCGCGACCTTCGAAATGCCTTCCGCAAGCTTGTCGATCAGTTCCTCTGACCTTCCGTCATCGATGACGGCGCAGGGGTGTTCCCCGATGTAATTGGTAAAGAGGAATTCGCTTCTCATGAGACCAACGCCGTCACAAGGGAGTTTTGCGATATCGTCGGCCTTCGTAGGCATGCTCATATTCACCATGACCTTGGTCCCGGTGATGGGAATGTACTCGGCCGAGACCGCATCCGCAGCGGGTCCGCTGGCTTCTTGTTTCTTCTTTATTTCCCCTTTGTACACTGTTCCCGTGGTACCGTCAACGGTCACGACGTCCCCGTCCTTCAGAGTGGAGGTCGCACCCCCGGTCCCTACGACGCATGGCGTTCCGAGCTCCCTTGAGATTATCGCCGCGTGGCAGGTCATTCCTCCCTCGTCGGTGACTATGGCGACGGACCTGCTCATTGCCGGGACCATGTCCGGCATGGTCATCTTCGTGACCAGGACATCCCCGTCCTTGACGACGTCAAGGCTCATTGATTCATCATATATCCTTACGGTGCCGGTCGCGAAACCGGGGCTTGCGCCCAGCCCGGTGAGGAGGATGTCCTCGCTGGAGGCCTCGCTCTTTCCGTTCCCTCCGGAACCGCCGACCGCGGTGATGGGCCTGGCCTGCACAAGGAACACCTTTCCGTCCTCGATGCACCATTCCATGTCCATGGGCCTCTGGTAGTGTATCTCCACTTGGCGGCCCATCTCTGCTATCTCAAGGATGCGGGGGTCCTCCAGTTTTTGTTTCTTCTCGTCGCCGTTGAGGACATCTTCTTTCAGGCATCCGCCGTCCGCGCCCCTGACGTATTTCCATTTTTGTGCGGAGATCCTCTTCTTCGTGATGGTCATCTTCGATTTGTCGATCTCATATGTGTCGGGGGTAACCTCCCCGCCGACAATGGCCTCACCGAGACCGTACCCGGCTTCGATGATGATGTTCTTGGCCCCGTTGTTCGGATCCACCGTGAACATTATCCCGGACACATCGGAGTTCACCATCTTCTGTATGACCACGGCCAATTTCACCTCGCTGTGGGCAAACCCCTGCTTTTCCCTGTATGCTATCGCCCTCGCCGTAAAGAGGGAGGACCAGCATTTCCTTATCTTATCGAAGAGGTCGTCCTCTTCCTTGACATTGAGGTATGTTTCCTGCTGTCCGGCGAAACTCGCATCCGGGAGGTCCTCAGCCGTTGCGCTGGACCTCACCGCGACAAAACCGACGGTCCCCTTGGGAACTATCAGTCTGTAGCATGAGACGATCTCTTTTTTCAGATCATCGGGTATGTTGTAGGTCTCGAACAAAGCCCTTATTTTCTTGGATGCATCCGTAAGGCTCTGGTCGGAGGATCTGTCGATGTTCTTCAGTTCTTTTTCGATCTTGTCGGCGATCCCGCTTTTGTTTAAAAAGTAATCATAGGCAATGGTCGTGAGAACAAATGCCCCAGGGACAGGAAAACCGGCCGATGTGAGCTCACCGAGGTTCGCTCCTTTCCCGCCCACATAGGGTATGTCGTCCACGCGCAGTTCGTTGACATCTACTATCCTCTTATCCATGGTAATTACACTCTTGGAAGAAGTTTTAGTTTATCAGCTCGGGACAGCCGCCCCCTCACTGACCTTTCAATGTCATCGGATATGGTATCACATTTAATATCTTTATTCCAGCCTAATGGCGCCCCTACTCATATCATGGTAGCACCCGCTGCCGCAAATTATATCGCAGAATCAATTTTTTCGAAATTCGAAGGATAAGATGCATTTTTCGTAAAAAAGTGAAAGAAAAATGTGTATTATAGTAAAATATGGCATTCTTCCTTATAATACAAGCAAGGTTTTAAATCAGATATCAGTATTCGGTACTTTAAGTTGATTCAACATGGATATAGAAATATGTTGGCACGGAAGAGGCGGTCAAGGAGTCGTTACGGCGAACGAGATCCTTGCCGAAGTGGCCATTCAGGCTGGAAAATATGTGAAGGCCTTCCCAGAGTTCGGACCGGAGCGAATGGGGGCGCCCATCAGGGCGTTCGCAAGAATATCGGAAGGCCCTATAAGAATACACACGCAGGTCTACGAACCGGATATTGTCGTTGTGATCGACCCGACGCTGATAGGCAAGGTCGATGTCGGCAAAGGTCTCAAAAAAGGAGGGACCATCATCGCGAACTATCCCGGTACGGTATCCGAACTCCAAAAGGCCATCGGCACGGATGCCGAATGCCATGCGGTAGATGCGACAAGGATCTCGTTCGAGGAGATCGGCCGCCCGATGGTGAACACCTCAATGCTCGGGGCGTTGGTCAGGGCGAGGCCCATAATCTCCTACAAAGCGTTAGAGGATAACATCAGAGCGAAATTCGAAGGCAAACTCAAAGAAAAAGCCATATTGCAGAATTTGGCAGCTCTCAG
>JGI24705J35276_12238570_pt1 | contig 26963 bp, 22 predicted proteins | sample TergutNt197P4_FD_35276 | JGI IMG/M metagenome (IMG submission 35276) | reverse complement strand
CGACAAACTTGCGCAAAATTTCTTTTCCGCCGTGTGTCTCGTCGCTATCGTCACCTTCTGGATATGACCAAATTGAGTCCGGACCCTAGAGGAAGCATTCGACAGATGGTTTGGAGGGCGCAATCCGCGCCAATTCTTCGATATGGTCCGCGCGATCATTGCCGATCCAGAATGCTACGTGCGCTTCGAGCAAGACGATCGATAGCGGCGACGGCGGAGCGACGATTGAAAGCCCTATTCTGCCGCCTGGCGCACGTACTGCGCAGTCGGCGTACGCATGGTGACGAGTTCTTCGGCGGCAGTCGGGTGCAGTGCCAGCGTGGCGTCGAAGTCGGCTTTCGTCGCTTTCATCTTCACCGCGATGGCGACCGCCTGGATGATCTCGGCGGCGTCATCACCAACGATATGACAGCCAACGATGCGGTCACTGGTGCCGTCGACGACGAGCTTCATCAGCATCCGCGTGTCGCGGCCCGACATCGTGGCCTTCATCGGACGGAACGTTGTCTTGTAGATGTCGACGCGGTCGAACTGGGCGCGCGCCTGCGATTCTGTCAGGCCCACGGTGGCGACTTCCGGCTGCGAGAAAACGGCCGTCGCAATGTCGGCGTGATCGACCTGGACCGGACGGTTGCCGAAAACAGTGTCGGCAAAAGCGTGGCCTTCGCGGATCGCAACCGGCGTCAGATTGAACCGATGGGTGACGTCGCCGATCGCATAAATGTTCGGCACCGAACTGCGCGAGAAGCCATCGACGGCGATGCCGCCGTTCACGGGGTTGATCGCGACACCCGCCTTCTCCAATCCGAGATTGGCGACGTTGGGATGGCGACCGATGGCGAACATCACCTGATCGGATGCGACACTCGAGCCGTTGGACAAATGACTGGTAAACTCACGACCGTGCTTGTCGATACCCGCGACCGTGCAGCCGGTCAGAACGGTGATGCCGTCCTTTTCCATCTCGCTGCGAACATGGGTGCGGACGTCGTCGTCGAAGCCACGCAGAATGTTCTCGCCGCGATAGACCACCGTCACGTCGGAGCCGAAGCCGGCGAAAATGCAGGCGAACTCCAGCGCGATATAGCCGCCGCCCTGGATCACGATCCGCTTCGGCAACTCGGGCAAGTGAAATGCCTCATTGGAGGAGATCACGTGCTCGATGCCCGGGATCGTGGCGCCGTGATTGGGTGCGCCGCCGGTCGCGATCAGGATATATTTCGCCCTGACCGTTTCACCGCTCATCAGGCGGACGGTGTTGGCATCCTCAAGCACCGCCCTGCTCTTGACGATACGGCCGCCGGATTTCTCGACATTGGAGGTATAGGCGGCTTCCAGCCGCGCGATTTCCTTGTCCTTGTTGGCGATCAGCGTAGGCCAGTCGAAGGTCGCCTGCGGGATCGTCCAGCCAAAGCCCGCAGCGTCCTCGATCTCGTGGCGGACATGCGATCCCAGGACGAACAGCTTCTTCGGTACACAGCCGCGGATCACGCAGGTACCACCCATACGGTACTCTTCCGCGACCACGACGCGTGCGCCATGCCCAGCTGCGATCCGGGCGGCGCGAACGCCGCCCGAACCGCCACCGATAACAAAGAGGTCGACGTCGAATTCAGCCATATCCCGCCTCGACCTCTTGAGTATTCTGCTTACAAGTCCTTGCCGCGCTTGTGCATCTCGGCTCGAAACTGCGCCATCACGACTTCCGAGAAATTCTGTGCCCACTGCTTCATGAAGTCCACGCCCAAGAGCATGGCTTTGGGTTCCGAGGCAATCAGCTTCTTGCCCAACGGCGAATTAAAGAACGTCACGAGTTCCTTCAATTCCTGCTCGGTGAACTCGCTGGCATAGGCCTGCGCCATGCCCTCGCCGATCTCCTTCTCGCGGCCCGCCAGCGCCTTGGCGACATCAGGCGCAACCTCGTTGAGGTCCTTCTGATAGTTGAGATTCTGCCCGATCAGTGCGTCCTTGACCTTCTGTACCATGCCAGGCACGGCGTTGCCGTACATGTCGCTCGCATGCTTGAACTCGAGGATTTGTCTCGCCGACGCGATCGCCGCGGCCGAGGGCTTGGCGGCGGGCGCGGCAGCCGGCTGCTGCGCGGCGGCGGGCAGACTCGCCATTGCCAGTCCGAGCGCGACGGCCGCGGCAGGCAAGATTCTCAAAACACTCTTCATTCGAACTCTCCTTTCGGCGCTAACGCCCTTCAACCACGCGAATTCCCTGCACACCCGCCAGAACGACCATGCTGGCCAAGCCGATGAACAGCCCATGCTCGACAACACCGGGTATCGCGCTCAACCGTTTCGCGAGGCGCGCGGGATCCACTATCCGCCCGAGATGGGAATCCATGATCCAGTGGCCCCCATCGGTGACGAAAACGTGGCCGTCCTTGGCCTTGCGAAGCGCCATTTGCCCTGAAACGCCGCATTCTGCAAATGCCTTGCGCATGGCGCGCTCGGTCGCCGCCTGCCCGAATGGGATGATCTCCACGGGCAGCGGAAACCGCCCGAGTGCATCGACCCATTTGGACTCGTCGGCAATCACAATCATGCGATCAGATGCGGCTGCAACGATCTTCTCCCGCAGCAGCGCCCCGCCGCCCCCCTTGATCAGGTTAAGAGCGGGATCAACCTCATCGGCGCCGTCGACAGTCAGGTCGAGGTGGTCGGTCTCGTCCAGCGTCGTCAGCGACACGCCGCAACGCTCGGCATCAGCCCAAGTGGCTTCCGAGGTCGGCACACCGACCACCTTCAGTCCGGCCCTGACGCGCTGGCCGAGCAACTCGACAAAGTGCTTGGCGGTCGAGCCGGTTCCCAGACCGAGCTTCATACCGTCCCGCACCTCTTCAAGCGCGCGCGCTGCGGCCTGGCGCTTCAAATCGTCCATTGTCAACTGCGTCGGTCTCCCGATGTGCCCCGGACCGGTCCATTTCCAGCGGCCTATCTAGCCGCCTTTTTTACCCGCGAACAGCGCAATCGGGACTTTTTGCATCGCCTGCAGGCAAGGATTCCAGTTTGGGGCCGATTCCCTATACCCCTTGCATCACGGCGAACGGACCGATAGCGCTGCGTGATGACCCCCGCACAGACAATCGTATTCGACCTCGACGGCACACTGGTGGACACCGCACCGGACCTGATCAACGCACTCAATTACGTGCTCGATCGCGAGGGCTTGCCAGCGATGCCCCTGCAAGCCGCGCGGAACTTGATCGGCGCCGGCGCCCGCCGGCTGATCGAGCGCGGTCTGGAGGCCGAAGACCGCGCCGCCAGCGTCGCGGACATCGACCGGATGACCTTGGATTTCATCGACTATTACGCGGCCCACATCGCCGAGGAATCGCAGCCCTTCGAAGGCCTGGAATCTGCGCTCGATGACCTGGCGGCGCGCGGCTATCGCCTCGCTGTGTGCACCAACAAGCTGGAATGGCTGTCGAAGCGACTGCTCGACCAGCTCGGCTTGAGCGCACGCTTTGCAGCGATCTGCGGCGCGGACACGTTCGGTATTGCCAAGCCCGATCCCGGCTTTCTGCGCCAAACTGTTGCACGCGCCGGCGGGCAACTTACCGAAGCCATCATGGTGGGCGACGCGGGAACCGATGTCGGGGTCGCCCGGCGCGCCGGCGTCCCCGTGATCGGTGTCAGCTTCGGCTATACCGACATACCGATCGCCGAGCTTAATCCGGACCGGCTGATCAACCACATGCAGGAACTCCCTGCCGCCGTGCAAAGCCTGATCTTCACCAAGATTTCCACATAGAACCTCAACCCAGACGCTCGCGTAACAATTTGATATAACAGCAATATTTGTACTGCTATTAGATCTCATTAACCATTAGGTAACGATGGCGGCCCGCCCCGTTGCATGGCTTTCCTGACTCTCCTATGGTCCGTGATGGGGTTGCGGCAGTTCGTCGCAAAAAGGTGGATTGACAATGCATCGTGTCATCGCGGTTGCTTTGGCGGGGGCCGGCCTGGCAGGCTGTTCTTCGGTATCAGACGTATTCAAAACGACGCCCACCACTATGCAGGTGCAGCTCGAGTCGAATCCGCCAGGGGCTGATGCTCGCACCTCGATTGGTCCGGGCTGCAAGACCCCCTGTTCGGTATCGCTCCCTGCGCCCGACGCTCCGTTCTCGGTCAGCTACACGCTGGACAAGTACCAGCCGGCGAACGTCTCGGTGAACATCATCAAAAATGCCGGTGATTTCACCACGCCGGCCACCGTAACCACCGATCCGAATCCGGTGTTTGCCGAATTGCAGCCAGCCGTGCCTGTAAAACCAGCCAAGAAGCCGCGTCGGCCAAAGAAGCCGAAGGCAACGGCAGCCGCGACGCCAACCGCTGGTTCCCCGTTCCCGGATCCAACCGGAACCGTCCCGACACGCTGACACGTACATCGCAAGTTGTCGATGCGCCGCGTGATGCTTACATTGTGACGGTCAGCGTGCCGGCCGCGGTCGTCGCTGCAGTGACAAGGCGTGTCGAATGACCGGACCCAATCCCCTGCTTTCCCGTCCGATGACGGATCCGTTCGGCCGGACCATCACCTATTTGCGCGTGTCGGTGACCGATCGCTGCGACTTGCGCTGCTTCTACTGCATGTCCGAGGACATGACTTTCCTGCCCAAAGCCGACCTGCTCACGCTGGAGGAACTCGACCGGCTCTGCTCGACCTTCATCGCCAGAGGCGTACGAAAGCTGCGGCTGACGGGGGGCGAGCCGCTTGTCCGCCGCAATGTGATGTCGTTGGTCCGCTCGCTCTCGCGCCATCTGCAGAGTGGCGCTCTGCATGAATTAACGCTGACGACGAACGCCACCCAATTGGCGCGCTTTGCACAGGAACTCGCCGACTGCGGTGTGCGGAGAATCAACGTCTCGCTGGATACGCTGGACCCCGCCAAGTTCCGCGCCATCACTCGCTGGGGTGAAATCGACAAGGTGCTGGAAGGCATCGAAGCCGCGCGCTCGGCCGGTCTGGCAGTGAAAATCAATACCGTGGCGCTCAAGAACCTTAACGAGGAGGAAATCCCCTCGCTACTTCAGTGGGCCCATGGCACGGGCATGTCGCTTACGCTGATCGAGGTCATGCCGATGGGCGAAATCGGCACGGGCCGCATCGATCAATACCTGCCGCTGTCGCTCGTTCGCGCGCGCCTGTCCAAGCAATATTCACTGACCGACCTCGACGAGAGCACCGGAGGTCCGGCACGCTATGTCAGGGTCGCCGAGACCGGCGGTAAACTCGGCTTCATCACGCCGATGACCCACAACTTCTGCGAATCGTGCAACCGGGTGCGTATCACGTGCACCGGCACGCTGCACACCTGCCTCGGCCACGAGGATGCCTCCGATTTACGCAAACCTTTGCGGGCATCGGCCGACGACGCACCGCTTTCGGCTGCGATCGACCACGCGATTGGCCTGAAACCCAAGGGCCACGACTTCATCATCGATCGCCGGCACAACCGCCCGAGCGTCGGCCGGCACATGAGTGTCACCGGCGGCTAAAGAGATTTGCCCCTGCCGCACCGAATCCACCTGCCCGGCGGTGCGTCAATTTGTCTATTTTTCAATTGACGGCGCAGTGACGCACTGGAATGGTGCGCACGCTTGGCTTGCGTGGCGCCACAATCCGACGCGCTCGGTTGGTCGCCGTTTAATGCAGCGGGGCATGAGGGGGGACTATCACTGCAATTGCTCCGTAAATCGAATATTCGGGTCTGCGTGCGCTATGCGCGCAACCTGGCGATGAGTGTTGATGTGTCCGCCATGAATTGAGCATCGAGGCTCGGCCGGAGAAAAGTGAGATGCGTCCCTTGTTGGCGTTGAGTAACGCCATCGACCTCCTCAACGAAAAGATAGGCTACATCTGTAACCTGTTGGTGCTGTTGGCCTGCCTCGTCAGCGCCGGCAATGCGATGATCCGCTATGCCTTCAGCTACAGTTCCAACGGCTGGCTCGAACTGCAGTGGTACATGTTCGCCATCCTGGTGATGTTCGGATCATCCTACACCTTTAAGCGCAATGAGCATGTGCGCGTCGAAATCTTCTACTTGTACCTGTCCGAACGCGGCCAGCTCTGGCTTGACCTGATCGGCACCCTCTTCTTCCTGATTCCCTCCTGCCTGCTGCTCGCCTATCTGTCATGGCCGTTTTTCATGCAGGCCTACGAGATCGGTGAAATGTCGGGTAATGCCGGCGGCCTGATCCGCTGGCCGATCAAGTTCGTCGTTCCAGCGGGCTTCGTCATGTTGGCCCTGCAGGGCGTCTCGGAAGTCATCAAGCGCATCGCAGCCCTCCTCGGCGAATTGACGATCGATGCGAGGTACGAGAGGCCCACTCAATGATTACGCTGGAGATGATGCCGCCCCTGATGTTCGGCGGCCTGGTTCTGGCGATGCTGTTGGGTTACCCCGTCGCCTTCACGCTCGCGGCGGTCGGCCTCTGCTTCGGGTTCTTGTCGATCCATCTCGGCTTCTTCGACCTGAACTTCCTGCAGGCCATCCCCGGACGTGTGTTCGGCAGCGTGGTGTCCAACGAGCTCCTGCTCGCGATTCCCTTCTTCACCTTCATGGGCGCGATCCTCGAGCGATGCGGGCTTGCCGAGGACATGCTGGATTCGATGGGGCAACTGTTCGGCCCGATCCGCGGCGGCCTCGGCTATTCCGTGATCATCGTCGGCTTCATCCTCGGCGCCATCACGGGCACGGTGGCGGCACAGGTCATCGCCATGGCCCTGATTTCGATGCCGGTGATGATCCGCTATGGCTACAACAAACGCTACATCACGGGCGTGCTCGCAGCCTCCGGTACCATCACGCAGCTGGTACCACCGTCACTGGTTCTGATCGTGCTCGCCGACCAGCTCGGCAAGTCAGTCGGCGACATGTATCTCGGCGCCTGGGGCCCGTCGGTGTTCCAGATCCTGCTGTTTGCCGGCTATACCTTCGTGCTCGGGATCATCAAGCCGGACCACTTGCCGCCAGTGCCGAAGGAGGCACGCACCCTGACCGGCTGGGCACTGTGGAAGAAGTGCCTGCTCGGCATCATCCCCTCCGCCGTGCTGATCTTTGTCGTGCTCGGAACCATGATGATGGGTCTTGCGACCCCGACGGAAGCTGGCGCAATGGGGGCCGTCGGCGCCATGGTGCTTGCCGCGATCCATCACAAGGACTTCTCCTCGATGGGGCGCAAAGTCCTGGTCATCGGCGTTATTGGTGCCGGCATCGGTACGATCACCGCGATGCTCTACAGCGAGAACCTTGTCTTCAAGCTTGCGTTCGCGATTACCTATCTCGCAGTCGTCTGGATCTGCATTGAGGCCGTGCGCATTCCTGACCTGCGCGACCTGATCAAGCAAGGTTACGAGACGACCATGCGCATCACCTGCATGGTCACGTTCATCCTGATCGGCTCGACCTGCTTCTCGGTGGTGTTCCTCGGGGTCTCCGGCGGCGTGTGGCTTGAGCACATGCTGACCTCGCTGCCGGGCGGTGCCTGGGGCTTCCTGATCTTCATCAACTTCTTCATCTTCTTCCTGGCGTTCTTCCTCGACTTCTTCGAGATAGCCTTCATCATCCTGCCGATGATCGCGCCGATCGCGCAGAAGATCCTTGCCCCCATCGTCGGCCCCGAAGCGGCGCTGATATGGTTCGGCGTCATGCTCTGCGTCAACATGCAGACGTCGTTCCTGCATCCGCCATTCGGTTTCGCGCTGTTCTACCTCCGCGGCGTGGCGCCGAAGGAAGTCAAGAGTTCCGACATCTACTGGGGTGCCATGCCCTGGATCGGACTCCAGATGATCATGGTACTGCTCGTCATCATCTTCCCAATCACAGTGACCGGCCTGCTCGACAAACCGATCAAGGTCGACCTCGACAAGGTGAAGATCGAGGTGCCGCAAATCGATCTACCGCCGCTGGATCTCGGCCTACCGCAGAAGTAGCCGGAGACATCCATCAGAAAGCGCGTTGATTTCAGCACGATCGCCGCGCATGCGCTTCGCGCTTATCGCGAGGAGAAGGCCCTTCACACCTTGCGCTATGTGACCTTCGCAGCAGAATCACGCACCATTCGATCTCCTTGAATTTCCGGCATTGATTGAGCGACGGCAGGCGTCACAACCACCCCGAGCCGACGCTCATCGTAAGGACACCAGTCCTGCCGCAACCCATGATTTGACGAATTGTCGGCCGTTTAGTAAAGTTAATAATTGTCTCGCTCTCTTTGTGTGAAGAACAAGAAAAAGAACGAAAGAAGGTGGTGGCGGAATTTTCACTACCTCGTTCCGGGGGCGACGAACGTTAGTATAAGCGACAGAGTTGGAGATCGTGGACTTGTCCTACGCCCCCCCGACGGTCGGTTTCAAAGTTCCTTGCAAGTTCAACTCGTCTTCAGTCTATCGGAACCAGGGGAAATCGATTTGGGGCTTAGTGGCTCCCCGAGTTGCTCGTTGGTTCCGTATGAGACGGAGTTCGCGATGTGCAATCTTGAAGCGAGAGATGTCGGATCAAGGACGTCGCGAGATCATCATGTGCTCGGACCATGCTCGTCGCGAAATGTTCCGCAGTGTATCCAACATCCTGCATGGGAGCCTGATCTCCTCACGAACAAGAGAGCGTCGGGTTTAGCGAAATGGCTTTTCTTAGTTTCTTAGCACCACGGCGTCACACCTCCTCATCCTAAGGAGCTTGCGAAGCAAGCATCTCGAAGGAAGAGGTCATCACCGGGCCTCATGGCTCGAGACGGCGCTAACGCGCCCCTCACCATGAAGGCTTCGACTCAGCGGGACAGGGGAAAACAAGATCGCGTGTCAGCCAACGCTGACGTGCACAGTGTGACGCGCAAGAACAGCGGGCGCCGAGAGATGCCGTAATGACAGTCAACCGCGACAGAGGCTCATCTCAGGAGGGCGACGACGGTCAAGCTGTCAAGAAAGCGCATGACAGCGACACATTGCCCCTGCTCGCCGAAGAGCTTTCCGTCTCGAAGGAAGCAGTCGAAACAGGACGAGTGCGCGTCGCACGACAAACGCGTGAGCGGGAAGCGTTGATCGATGAGGATCTCACGCGTGATCGCGTCGAGATCGAAACAGTCCCGATAGGGTCGCGGATCGACGCAGTTCCGCAGACACGTCAAGAAGGGGACACCACAATCATTCCGGTAGTGGAAGAAACTCTGGTCGTGGAACGACAGCTCATTCTCAAAGAAGAAGTTCGGATCAAGCGGGTGCGCACGACCGAACACCATAAGGAGACGGTCATGCTGCGCTATCAGGAGGCTGTGGTCTCGCGGCATCCGGGCGATACAGGCGCAACCGACACCGGTTCGGTGTCAACCCCAAGCAGGATTGAAGAAAGGAGAAATCACATGGCTTATGAGACAGTAGTTGCCGTTTTCGATACGCGTGCTCATGCTGATGCAGCCGTCAAAGCCCTCAAGGCTGGCGGGTTCGCAAACGCCGACATCAGTATCTTTGATCAAGACCGGCTTGCGAGCGGCAAGAAGACCGTCCCTGCAGGGGTGAAGGAAGCCGGTCTATGGCAACGCCTGTTCGGCGATGACGTCTACGAACACGAGGCCACCGTTTACCACCAGACCGTCGACCAGGGCGGCGTCGTCGTCTCTGCTCGCGTGATGGATAACGAAGTTGCGCACGCCATTGCTATCCTCGATCTGCATCGCCCGGTGGACGTGCACGACCGCGCCGTGACTTCCGGCATTGCACCGGCGAACCACGTCGAGGCGATTGAGAAGAAGATCGATGCGCTCCCGCTCGCAGCCGCCCAGAAAGTCGCCGTTTCGCCCAAGCTTGCTGAAGCGCACGACGGCATTCTGCGACTGGCCGAAGAGCAGTTGGAGGTCGGCAAGCGGATGGTCGAGACTGGGCGGACGCGCATCCGTCGGTACATCACCGAACGCGAGGCATCCGCCGATGTGACTTTGCATGATGAGCATGCCGAGGTGCTACGCCGCGCGATCTCGGATCCGAAATACGCGGGCGAAATTGATTGGGCGGATGACGAAATCGAGGCCATCGAGACCGCCGAACATGCCCTGGCGAACAAGACCGCGCGCATTGTCGAGGAAGTGTCGCTGAAAAAAATCGGCGCGGATCGCGTGGAGACGGTCAAGGAAAAACTCCGCCGGCAGCAGGTGGAAGTTCAACGCGTCGGCCCCGACGGAAAGGTGATCCAGAATCCGAAATCCGGCGCCTGATTGCGCCCGAAGCACTGAAAGTCGTCAATGGTCTGGGGCAGCCGTTGCCCCAGACAACATCTGCAACGGAAGAAGGTCGGAAACATCAGCGGCCAGCCCTCACATCAGAGAAGCTGCCAAACCGCACTCAGCTTGGGAGAGAATGACATGGCTCTCTTCGACACGCTCATCGATGATCTCGCCAGCCACTTCGGACTCGGCGCGAATGCCGGTCCAATGGTGCGGGAGATTTTGAATAATGTCACTGGTTCACCCGGCGGCCTCGGCGGGTTCTTAGACAAGCTGAAGGCAGCCGGTTTCGGCTCTGAAGTGGAGTCATGGCTGGGCCATGCCGACGCTTCGCCCATTCCGGCGCAACTGATGGACCGCCTGATGGGCTCCACTGCGCTGGGCGGGATTGCCAGTCGGCTTGGCCTCGGCACATCCATGGCATCGGCGGCTGTAGGGTACGCCTTGCCCAAACTCATTGGCCTATTGACGCCCGGTGGGACTGTTCCGACCTACCTTTCGTCGGAGGTCATGAACTTTCTGTCCCCACCCGCCGCTCGGCAGTTTGCACCCGCCGCACATGTCACCGAACAGGTCGCTCCGCGGCACATTGAGGTGATCCATGACCAGCCGCACATGGCCCGGTGGCTGTGGCCGCTGCTTGGCGCCCTCGCGGTTGTAGGATTGGGCTCCTACCTGTTCTCGACAAACTACCGTACCCCGACGGCCGGCCCGGCAGTGGTGCAGGCACCTGCCCCTCCGCCTGCACAGGCAACTCCGACGTTGCCGCCACGTCTCGCACTCAGCAACGACGACGGCGTGATCCACTACTCGGGAACGGTGCATGACGAGGAGACCCGCACCTCGATCATCAACGCGCTGAAGGCGGAGTTCGGCGCCGACAAGGTCAGCGGCGACATCGGCATCGACCTCAACCGTGGCGCTGCGCCCTGGCTGGTGAACCTGCGTACAACGCTCGGAAACTTCAAGGTGCCGGGCATACAAGCGGCGTTCGACGGAAATTCAGTCAACCTTGGCGGTATTGTCAGCGACGCCGACCGGGATCGAATTGCCAGTTCGCTCAAGAGCGCTCTTGGCACCACCGTGGCATTTGGTGCGTTGACGGACAAGATGACTGACCTTGTCTCCAACACCAACACCAAGGTGTTTACGGCCCTGGCATCAATGAAGACGGGATTTAACTCGAAAGATCTCGTGGGCGTTCTCAACCAGTCGATCATCAACTTCCAAAACGGAGCATCCGAGATACCGGCAGCTGCAAATCCGCTTTTGCAGGAGGCCGCCAACGGCATCAAGGAACTCAAACCGGGAACGGTGCTGGAGATCGCTGGTTACACTGATAATGTCGGTGATTCCACGACGAACGTGACGCTTTCACAGCAGCGTGCTGATGCCGTACGCAACGTCCTGATCCACGACGGCGTGGACTCATCCATGCTGGTCGCAAAGGGATACGGAAGCGCCAATCCGGTCGCCAGCAATGATCTGCTGGAAGGCCGCTTCCGCAATCGTCGCATTGAATACCACATCCTTAAGTGATCGGCAGCGGGCTTCGCTTGCACAGAGCCATTTGAATGGGAGAAAGCCATGACAATGATCCATCCAACGGCAGGCTCGGAAGCCGCGGCCGCATCCGCTCCTTACTGGGCCCATTACCGAAGTCGCATTTCCTGGGGGGCGATTCTGGCCGGCGCCATCGTGGCGGTGGCCACCGCACTTCTGCTGAGCCTGTTTGGCGCCGCAATGGGAGCGGGCTCGATCCGCGCGCTCGACGCAACGGCGAGCGATTTCAGCAACTATGGCACTGGCGCGGCTATCTGGGGGATCATCAACCTTGCTCTGTCAATGGCCTTTGGCGGCTACGTTGCGGCCCGTTTGTCCGGAACACACTCGCACCTTGACGGAGAGCTGCACGGCATCACGATGTGGGGCGTAGCTGTGCTGCTCGGCGGCGTTCTGCTCGCTCAAGCCGTCACCGGCTTGCTCGGCCTCGTTGGGCCGGGCCTCGGTTCGGCGGTGAGCCGTGCGGTTGGCGGCCCTGACGTCATTTCGAGCGTCGTTCCGTCCGCGATCGGCCCGCAGGCTGTGATCGACCGTATGCAACGGACGCTCAGCAACAGCGGCGACCCAACCACCATGAATCGGGAACAGATCGGCACAGAGATCGCTGCGCTGGTTCGCAGCACCGTCCCAAGCGGCAGCCTGGCAGAGCCGGATCGCACCCGGCTGATCAGCCTGGTTGCCGCGCAATCGGGCGTTACCCGAGAGGAAGCCGCCCGGCGCGTGGCTCAGATGGAGAATGATGCACGGGCCAGCCTGGCACAAATTGAGCAGAGAGCGCGCGTGGCTGCCGACGAGGTCGCCCGCAGCACGGCTACAGCGGCTCGGGCGTTGTTCACCGCTCTGGTGATTGGTCTACTTGCCGCCCTGATTGGCTCGTGGCTCGGCACACGCCACAAGCGCTCCCTGCATCCCATGGTCGCGCCTGAGCCGGCCTACGGCATGCACTCGCTTCATGAGAGGGCGGACCCGTCAAGCCTGTACGTTTACGATGACAGCGGACGTCTCGTGTCGCAATATCTGCGCGGGGTCACGTTCCCAGTGAACAAGCAGGACCTCTTGCGGTTGGCGCGATCGCGTAACGCCGGAAGTGGTGTGTTGCAGACCATCGAGCGCATGGCCGATCGCAGCTATACCAATACCGACGAAGTGCTCAGGTCGCTGGGCATGGCTCACTGAAGCGCAATGAACTCGTCGCGCTTTGGCCTGTCGTTTGAGCATGATCTTCCGGCAGACGCTTCGCGTCTATCGGATCAATGCGCGGCTCTCCGCGTCCGGCAGGCGCATGGCGAATGTCGGACTTGAGGCACGAAGGGCTTGGCAGAAGCACCAGCCCGGCCAGTGTCCCGTCCCCGTTGCGCAAGTGCGCAACGGGGATAACCGACCAATTTGCCGCGCGCCCGCGCGCTCGCACGGTTCGGAGAGAGGTCGGCAATTGGGAGACGCCACACTGGCGTGTCATGGTGCCCGAGCCAAACCAACAACGTACACTGGCACGAGAGCAACCCTTGAGGCTGCATCATGAGGCAATGGCTCCTCGCTTGGTTGAACAGCCTCACAGCCGCCGAGCTGGCCTTGGTCTTTTGCGGATTCTTTCTTGTTATCTCGTTGATCGGCGTTGCACTCGTTCATCCTCACATGCGCAGGGCAGTTCATGGCAAGCGCCAGGTCAACGACGTGGTGATCTTTGTCGCCGCGAATTATGGACTTGTCTACGCGGTGCTGCTCGGTTTGATGGTCGTTGCAACCTTTCAGATCACCAAGGACTTGCAGGATCACGTCGCCATGGAAGCTCATAGCTTGGCGACGATGTATCGCCGCACCGATGTATACCCAGAGCCAGTGCGAGGGAAATTGCGGGCACAATTGCGCGACTATACCCACTATGTCATCGACAAGGACTGGCCTGCGCACCGGCAGGCCCGCGTCCCAATCGGCGGCGATCATCGATTGCAGGCGGTCCGACAAACGCTGCTTTCGTTTGAACCGAAAACAGAGTCTGCAGGAGATGTTCATAGAGAAATGCTGCGCAATTTTAACGACATGAATGTGGCGCGGGAGCAGCGGTTAAGCGCGGTGTTTCCCTCGATTCCAGACGTTCTTTGGTACGTCCTCTTGTTCGGCGCTCTCATCACGATCGTTTTTCTGTGGATGCTTCATATGGATCTGCTGCCACAGATTCTCTTTGGCAGCATTACCGCAATTTTTCTCGGAGTCATGACCTTCCTCATTTATGCCATGGACCATCCGCTGCAGGGAGCAGTCAGCGTTGGTCCCGATCCATTTCAATCCATCTACGATCAGGAAATGAAATGGGAGGATTTCAGCACCGAGGCCACAACTGTATCGCTCGGAACCGCGGACCTGAAGGGCGTTTACTATCCCGTGGGCGAGGCAATCTGTGAGATTATCGATCGGAACACGAACAAGACCGGCGAGCGATGTTCGGCCGAGCCAACGCCAGGTTCTGCGTACAACGTCGACGCGATGCGCAGCGGGGATCTTGAATTCGGCATTCTCCAATCGGATATCGCCTACGCCGCCTTTAACGGCAAGGGAGCCTACGCTGACAAACCGTTCCATGAACTACGCTCTGTCCTGGTCCTCTACCCCGAGTTGGTCACCATCATGGTGCGGGCCGGCTCCAATATTCACAAGATCACCGACTTGGCGGGCCGGCGCATTAATGTTGGTCGTGAGGGCAGTGGCGCATTCGCGACTTGGGGAGCCATCGAAGCCGCGCTCAATTGGAAGAGTGATGCTCAAATTACCGACTTATCTGCCGGTGCAGCGTCCCACGCGCTCTGTGCAGGCACCATCGACGCAAATTTATTGGTCATGGGTCATCCATCCGACACAGTGCGGAACCAGCTCTCCGCATGTGCGGCGAGGTTTGTCGCGCTCAGTGGACCTGAGATCGACGCTCTCATTTCGAGAGTTCCCTACCTCAAAAGAGAATCCATTCCAGGGGCAGTCTATGGTCTGGCCGCCGACACGCCAACGATTGGAACCAATGCCCTGATGATGACTTCGGCGAACGAGAATGCAAAGACTGTCGCAGCGTTTGCCCGGGCAATGATTGCCGAGATCAGCGACTTGAGGACCAAGCATCCAGTCCTTGCGAATCTGACCATTGAAGAGATGACTGACAGCAGCGTTCCGGTTCCGCTCCATCCGGCCGCCAGTCAAGTCTACAAGGACCTCGGGTTGTCGAAATAGCCGACACCGGCACCAAACGAGCTACATGTCGTAGAAGTCACGGGGCAGCTATCAGTGCGGTCTCATTAGACGATCAACGAGATCAAGGTGATCCTTTGCCAATTCATCGGCCTCTTCGATCAGGATGGTGGCCCGATATCTTTCTTCAAACGAAAGGGATTCGTCGGTTTGACGTTTTCGGAGCTCATTGGCCGCATCAAACATTTGCTGGGCTTTGCCTCGCAACCGATTGACGACTCTGGATACACGTTGAGCCTTGTTGAAGTAATACTGTGGAGATCCGATCACCCGACCATCCGCTTCTTCATCAGCCTTGACCTCCTCCAGCGCGAACATAGCTGGCTGTCCGTTTGATTTGCCGGACCTATTACAGAATTATGATGGCTCAAGTCATCCAAATCTTGCCTGTATTTTGCTGTCCTCGGAAGTTCCGACGCGCAACGGGCGAGAATGGAACCCAGAGTTCCCACCCAACGCAAAGGATGCGGAACAGCAAAAAGCCCGGCCTCGTGAGGGAGGGCCGGGTTTTCTGATCTTTCGACGGTAGCCTGGACGATCAGCTGCGGGTGCGCGAGCGGATCATAAAGCTGTCAAAGGTGTATTCAGCGACCTGCCACCACAGATATTGGTCGGAGCGGTAGGCCTGCATGGCCTCGATTGATTTCTTGAAGTCGGCGTTCTTGGCCGAGATCTCCGCCCACAATTCGTTGGTCGCCTTCAGGCAGGCCTCCAGCACCTCGTTGGTGAATGGACGAAGCTGCGTGCCCCCGGCTACCAGGCGCTTCAGCGCGCCCGGGTTCTGCATGTCGTAGCGCGCGGCCATCCAGGTGTTGGCACTCGCGCAGGCATTGGCCAGGATCGCCTGATAGCCCTTCGGCAACGCATCGAACTTCTCGTTATTGACGAAGGCGTGGACCATCGGGCCACCTTCCCAGAAACCCGGGTAGTAGTAGTACTTGGCCACCTTGGCGAACCCGAGCTTCTCGTCGTCATAAGGACCGACCCACTCGGCCGCATCGATGGTGCCCTTCTCCAGCGCCGGATAGATGTCGCCGCCCGCGAGTTGCTGGGGCACGACGCCAAGCTTTTCCAGGACCATGCCGGCAATGCCGGCGATGCGGAATTTCAGGCCGGAAAGATCGGCAGCCGTCTTAATCTCCCTGCGGAACCAACCACCCATCTGGGTGCCAGTGTTGCCGGCGGGAAAGCCGATCAGGCCGTACTTCTTGAAAAACTCATTACCGAGTTCCATGCCGCCACCTTGGTACCACCAGGAATTCTGCTGCCGGGCGTTGAGGCCGAACGGCACCGAGGAGTAGATCGCAAACGTCGGATCCTTGCCGACATAGTAGTAGGACACCGTGTGGCACATCTCGACCGTGCCATTGGAGGTCGCATCCAGCGCCTGCAAGCCCGGGACAACTTCGCCCGCCGCAAAGACCTGAATCTGGAATTTGTTGTCGGTCATTTCGGCGACCTGTTTCGCGATCTGCTCGCCACCGCCGTAGATCGTGTCGAGCGACTTCGGGAAGCTCGAGGTCAGACGCCACTTCACTTCGGGGGAGGACTGCGCAATCGCCGGTGAAGCTACGGCGGTCGCCGCCGCCCCCGCCGCCGACACTTTCAAGAAATCACGACGCTTCATTTAGTATGTCTCCTTGTTGGGGCGGTTTTCCCCTATTCCTGGCTTTCCTGCCGCATTTTTCGGTGACGCGAGTTCGCATCGAACCCGCCCTGCCCGGCCGGGGGCGTTTATCACGGGTTCAGGCGCTCGAAAACGCGACATTGGCATGACAATGTATGAAAAGTCGCATGTCCGCAGGGGTCAGGCCGCGGCGATAATGTGCTTGAGCTGATCGCGGACCTCAGTGCCGATGGCGCGGTAGATCGCAGCATGCGGGCCGTCCGGCTCGCTCTCGACCACCGGGTTACCCGCGTCCGAGGTTGTCCGGATCGCCATATGCAACGGGATTTCCCCCAGGAACGGCACGCCCAGCCGTTCTGCCTCATGCCGCGCCCCGCCATGACCGAAAATGTCCGACCGGGTGCCGCAATGCGGGCACTGGAAATAGCTCATGTTTTCGATAATGCCGAGCACCGGGACATCGACCTTCCGGAACATCGCAAGTCCACGCCGCGCATCGATCAAGGAGAGGTCTTGCGGGGTGGAGATGATGACGGCCCCCTTCAGAGGCACGTTCTGCGCGAGCGTGAGCTGCGCATCGCCAGTCCCCGGCGGCATGTCGACCACCAGGACGTCTAGCTTCCCCCATTCGACATCGCGCAGCATCTGGGTGATGGCCGACATCACCATCGGCCCGCGCCAGATCATCGCGGTATCCTCCTCGACCAGAAAACCGATCGACATCACGGCAAGGCCAAAGCGTTGGATCGGGACCATCTTCCGATCGGCGTTGATCTCGGGTTTATCGCGGATGCCGGTCAGGCGCGGAATCGAGGGCCCGTAGATATCGGCATCCAATAGCCCGACCTTGAGCCCGAGATCGCGCAGGCCCAACGCGAGATTAAGCGCGGTCGTCGACTTGCCGACGCCGCCCTTGCCAGAGGCCACCGCAATGACGGCGGAGACGCCGGGGATTTCCGCCTGCCGCGCCATCGGCGAGGTACCACCCTGCGGCGGTCGGTGAGCAGCGGCCGGCGGAACACCACTCCCGCGGCCGGACGGTGCGGCGCCGGGTTTGCGCTCGGCGGTGAGCGCGACCATGGCGGTCGACACCCCGGGGATTGCGCGCACCGCGGCTTCGGCCTGGACGCGGACGCTTTCCCAGGCGCGCGCCTCACTGGCATCGACATTGATCGAGAAAAACACCTTGCCGTCATTCACGCTGACCGGCGACAGCACATTGGCATTCGTCAGCGCGACGCCGTGTGGTGACATTACCTTCGACAACGAATTCAGAACCTGTTGCTGTGTCACGCTCAAAGCGGATCTCCTGCTGACTGTGCGATGCGACCCGTAAATCAACGCTTAGAAGGCTACTGCCTGCCTACATCGCCCACGGCCTGCGTTAGGACTAGGCCAAATCGCTATTGAGCTCCAGTGTGGTGAATTTGTCATTCGCATCGGTATTTCCACCGATTCTGGGCTATACGAATATCAAATCCAAAACCACCCTAAAAACATATATTTTTTAGTATTCTTATCGTTCTTGCATGCCATCAGAGCCCAGTTGGCGAAGTCTGGCGAACGTTAACCGGTGCTCACTTTCCGCTACGCCGCCCTCGGGTCCTGGATCGTTTCTAGGCTGGCGCGGCCCCCGGCTCGCTTGTCGCCTCGTAGTTCAGCTCGATCATCACGCCATTGGGATCGCGAACGAATATCTGCCAGAGCGCCCCGCCCGGCACCTGCCGCGCCTCGAACGCCACCCCCTTGGACTGTAGCCGCTGCTTCATGCCGGCAAACCCTCGGCTCACGAAGGCGACGTGGTGAACAACGCCGGAATCGGGCTTTTGTGGCTCGTCGGTTGCGGAAATATCGACAAGATGAACTACCGGCTTGCCCTCGCTGTACATCCACGCTCCCGGGAAGGCGAAATCTGGCCGCGCTCCCTTTTCAAGGCCGAGCACATCCTCATAGAACCGAACAGTGTCGGCGAGTTTCCGGGTCCTGATGTTGAAATGATCGAGCACGCCCACGCTCACACCCATGCCTTGCGCTCCCGTTGTTGCGAAATCGGTCGGTATCACTATCTCCGGCGCCGATTTTCGGACAAAATGATACGAAAACAAGGGAATCCAGGCAAAGATGCGTTAGTCCGCCAACACCCGTTGCTTAGCATCGGACCGCTCTTGGCCGCCAAAGGGGGGCGTTGCCCTCACCGATCCCTGGTTTATGTTACGTGTTCCACCGCCGCCGGCGGGAACCTCGCTCAAGGCAAGGACAAGGTACAGACATGGCAAAAGTCGCATTTCTCGGTCTCGGTGTGATGGGCTTCCCGATGGCGGGACACCTCGTGAAAAAGGGTGGCCATGAGGTCACGGTCTACAACCGCACCGCAGCCAAGGCCCAACAATGGGCCGAGAAATTCGGCGGTCGCACAGCGCCAACACCACGGGCCGCCGCCGAAGGACAGGATTTCGTGATGTGCTGCGTCGGCAACGACAGCGATCTGCGCGCGGTCACGATCGGCCCCAACGGCGCCTTTGCAGGCATCAGGAAGGGCGCGACCTTCGTCGACCACACAACGGCCTCCGCGGAAGTCGCGCGCGAGCTCGACATTGAGGCCACCAAGCGAGGCTTCAAATTCGTCGACGCTCCCGTCTCCGGCGGACAGGCCGGCGCCGAAAACGGCGTACTGACGGTGATGTGCGGCGGCAGCGAAGACGCCTATGCCGGCGCGGAGCCGATCATCGCCGCCTACGCCAGGATGTGTAAACGGCTCGGCCCCGCCGGCTCCGGCCAACTCACCAAGATGGTCAACCAGATCTGCATCGCCGGCCTCGTTCAGGGGCTCGCCGAAGGCATCCATTTCGCCAAGAAGTCGGGGCTCGACGTTGCCGCCGTCATCGACACCATCTCAAAAGGAGCCGCGCAATCCTGGCAGATGGAGAACCGCCACATGACCATGAACGAAGGCAAGTACGATTTCGGCTTCGCCGTCGAATGGATGCGCAAGGACCTTTCCATCTGCATCGCGGAGTCGCGGCGCAACGGCGCGAGCCTGCCGGTCACCGCGCTGGTCGATGCCTTCTACGCTGAAGTCGAGAAGATCGGCGGCAAGCGCTGGGACACATCGAGCCTGCTGGCACGTCTGGAACGCTGACGGCACCGGCGATACTTCTCTGACTTTCGGCCAAACGGAAGCCAGACCAAGCCACGTTGCGGCACCATGCCGCAACAGGCATTGGACAGCCTCAAGTCCAAACCATCAACAGGGGGATCGCTTTGCTCGGCGTGATCGCTGCCATTTTCGTCGTCGCCTACGTCGCCATCGCGCTGGAACATCCGCTCGGTATCAACAAGAGCGCTTCCGCCCTGGTCGGCGCCGGCCTGCTCTGGACGATTTATTCGCTCGCCGCCACCGATCATGCCCTCGTCAGCCGGCAACTCGACGAATCCGTCTCTTCCACCGCGCGGATCATCTTCTTCCTGATCGGCGCCATGACGATCGTCGAGGTGATCGACGCGCACGACGGCTTCGAAGTGATCACCTCGCTGATCCGCACGACCAGGCAGGTCTCCCTGCTGTGGATCACCGGGTTCGTGACGTTCTTTCTGAGCGCGATCCTGGATAACCTGACGACCACGATCGTCATGGTCTCCCTGATCCAGAAGCTCCTGGGCAACCGGGGCGACCGACTCTTGTTTGCTTCCATCATCGTGATTGCCGCAAATGCCGGCGGTGCATGGAGCGTGATCGGCGACGTCACAACGACCATGCTATGGATCGGCGGCCAAGTCTCGCCGATCAATATCATGCAGTCCTTGTTCCTGGCCTCGTTGGTGAATCTGCTCGTTCCGCTTCTTGCCGTGAGCTATTCGCTCAGAGGCAAGGACATCGCCGCGCAGCTCAGGCCGGAAACGCAGGCGCGCAAGGTCGAGCCGTTCGAGCGCAACCTGATGTTCTATCTCGGGCTTGCCACACTCATCGCCGTCCCGGTTTTCAAGACTGTGGCACATCTTGCGCCGTTCATGGGCATCCTGTTCGGGCTCGGCATTCTCTGGCTGGTCGGGGAGATCGTCCATCGCCACAAGGATGAGGACGAGCGCCGCCCCCTTACCCTCGCCCACGCATTGACCCGCATCGACATGAGTTCGATCGTGTTCTTCCTCGGCATCCTCATGGCGGTTGCATGTCTCGAGCACGCACATGTCCTCAAGATGCTGGCGGGGTGGCTCGACGTTACGGTAGGCCGCCTCGACGTAATCGTGCTCCTGCTCGGTCTGATCAGCGCTGTCATCGACAATGTACCGCTAGTGGCGGCGACGACGGGCATGTACAGCCTGGCGCAACATCCCCCTGACAGTTTCATCTGGGAGTTCATCGCCTATTGTGCCGGCACCGGCGGATCGGTCCTCATCATCGGCTCGGCGGCGGGTGTCGCAGCCATGGGACTCGAGAGAATAGAATTCCTCTGGTACGCGCGCCGCATCGGCGGCATCGCCCTGCTCGGCTATCTCGCGGGCGCCGCGACCTACATCGCCCAGCATCACCTGCTTCATTGACACCGCACTGCGAGTGCCGAGCGAAAGCGCCGGCCACCAAAAGGTAGTCCAGCTCACCCGACGCTCCGGAATTTCTGCGGGCAATGCCGATTTGAAGCCATCAAGCGGCTTTGCCGTATCACCAGGACGGCTGGAAACATCTGCGTTTTAACCATTGGTTAACGCAATTTATTAGCTCTGTTTAAGGCAGCCCTTAAGATTTTCCGGCCAAAGATGGAGAAGGCAAAGGCTCGTGTGTAACGCGGGCGGAATCTGTGTTGTTTGATGAGTGAGCCCGCTGAAAAGCCCGAGGTTGTGCAGCTTCCGGCCGAGACGCCGAGCGCGCCGCCCGTTGGCAGCCGCCGGGCCACGACGCGGCGGGTACGCGAAGCCCGCGACCGGTTAACATCGACGAGCGGAACGCGGCCGGCTTTCGACAGCGAACTACTGCGCCAGTATGCACAGACGCGCCTGTCGGCCTCCCTTGTGGTGATACTGCTGGTGGTAGCCACCGGCCTGCTGTTTGGCATCTGGCTGCTGCAGCCCTTGGCAGGGTACTGGACCATCGGCACGCTCTGCATCCATGGCGCCATTGTCAGCAGCTGCCGCCGCTTCCTTAACACCCCCGCCTCCCCCGCAGTGACCCGCAAGTGGCGCACGAGGTTCGTGCTGCTCGACCTCCTGTACGGGCTGTGCTGGATGACGATTCTGGCTCATCCCGCGCACCCGGTCTCCAGCACGCTGGTAATGTTCCTGATGCTGCTCGTGATCGCCGTGTCGAGCATGCTCGCCGCCAACCTGCCGCTCGCGGCAATTGCAGCGACGGCGCCGGCGGCGGTGGCGATCGCGCTGAACTTTGCAACACACGGCACGCTCGATCATTACGTCCTCGCGGTACTCGCACTGGCGGCCGAGGGCTATTTCGTGCTCCTCGCCCACCGCCTGCACTCCACCACGCTCGCCACGGTGGAGGCTCGCGCCGAGAAAGATTCGCTGATCGGCGAACTGGAGCAGGCGAAGTCGATCTCCGACGAGGCGCGTTATCGTGCGGAGGCCGCCAACGTCGCCAAGTCGCGCTTTCTGGCACAGATGAGTCACGAATTGCGCACGCCGCTGAACGCGATCCTCGGCTTCTCCGAGGTCATGAAGAGCGAGGTTTTCGGCCGCCATGCTATACCTGTCTACAAGGAATATTCCGCCGATATCCATAAATCCGGCGTGCATCTGCTCAATCTCATCAACGAAATCCTTGACCTGTCGCGCATTGAAGCCGGCCGCTACGAATTGAACGAGGAAGTGGTCTCACTGGTGAACGTGGTTGCCGACTGTCGCCATTTGATGAAGCTGCGCGCCACCAGCCGCGGCATCACCATCCACGAAGTGTTTGAACAGGCGATGCCCAGAATCTGGGCGGACGAGCGCGCGATCCGGCAGGTGGTGCTGAACCTGCTGTCCAACGCGATCAAGTTCACCCCACAAGGCGGCGACATATGGCTGAAGGTCGGCTGGACCGCTTCGGGCGGACAATATCTCAGCATCAAGGACACCGGCTCCGGAATTCCCGAGAACGAGATCCCGATCGTGCTCGCCTCCTTCGGCCAGGGCACGAACTCGATCAAGTCTGCCGAGCAGGGTGCAGGGCTCGGGCTGCCGATCGCCAAGAACCTGATCGGCTTGCATGGCGGGACATTCACGCTGAAATCGAAACTGCGCATCGGCACCGAGGTGGTCGTCACCTTTCCACCGGAGCGCGTGATGTCGGCGCTCGCGCCGATGACCGAAGAAGAAAGCCCGTCGCTGCAGCCGGATGATCCCCCTAGTACCAGTGTTGCCAACGAAAGGCGGCGGTTACGGAAAAAGCCGATCATGACGGCGGGCACAGGAGTTTAGGCACTTGCAGGAACGCCCCCCTCATTATCCGGGAAATGAGCAAGGAAACGCCGTGCATCCCAGCCTGCGCGATCGATCGCGGGACCGAGTTCTGTCCCGGTTGCGGACGAGCCCTTTCCGAGATCGCCCGTTGGCACACCACGGGAAGCGCCGAGCGGATCAAGGTGACGGTGCCCCGGGCTGCACGCATGGCCGCCGCCGGATTGGAGCAAGTGACGACACACCCGAAGTTCGATTGACTACCAGCCGCCAGGGAGCCTGTCGATGAGCCGCATCCTGCTCATGCTGATCCTGTTGATTGCGACCGCCGGCGCCGTGGCCGCCTACAAGGATCCCGAAGAAGTCGCGCACATCAGCGACACGGTCTCGAATCTGCTTCGAAGTCGTTCCTTTTCACAGGCGCGCACCATCGAGGTCGCACGAGGCCGGAGCGGCGAGTTCGCGCTAAAAGCAAAGATCAACGGCGCGGCGGCGCCGATGGTGGTCGATACCGGCGCAACTTCCGTCGTACTCACCTACGAGACCGCTAAGGCTGCCGGGCTGCCGCTTGAAATGCTCAGCTACGATGTCGACTTGGAAACGGCGGGAGGCCGCACCAAGGCGGCGCGTCTGACGCTTGACCGGCTCGCGATCGGCAAGCTGGTCGAGCGTTCCGTGCCCGCGCTGGTGCTGCCGCATGGGCAGATGAAGACCAACCTGCTCGGCATGAGCTTCCTCGACCGGCTGGAACGCTGGGAGGTCCGCGCCGACAAGCTGATGTTGCAGGGCTATCCCTGAGGTTACGCGGCGATCGGCGCCGCGCGCTCTTCGACCAGCGCGATCGCCTCCTGCAACACCTCGATGCCGGCCGCTGGCTTGACGCCGTACTCGGCGAGATGGCGGCGGAAGGCACGTGCACCCGGTACACCGTGAAATGCGCCGACAAAATGTCGGGTAATGGCGTGCAGCCGCCTTCCCTGCGCCAGCTCTCGCTCAATATAGGGCAGCATCGCCGTGAACGCCTGCTTCATCGATCTGTGCGGCGCCTTCTCGCCGAAGATCTCGGGATCGACCGCCAGCAGCCGCCACGGCTCCTGATAGGCCGCGCGCCCCAACATCACGCCATCAACGTGAGCAAGGTGCGCTTTCGCCTCATCGATGCCTGCAATGCCGCCATTGATGATGATGGGCACCTGCGGCAGCGCACGCTTGAGCCGATAGACCCTATCGTAGTCGAGCGGCGGGATATCACGGTTTTCCTTCGGCGACAGGCCGTTAAGCCAGGCTTTGCGGGCGTGCACGATCAACGCATCGCTGCCCGCCTCAACGACGGCGTGTGCCAGCGCATCGAGCGCGATCTCCGGATCCTGGTCGTCGATACCGATCCGACACTTCACGGTGACGGGGATTTCCACCGCGCCCTTCATCGCCGCGACGCACTCGGCCACGAGCCCGGGCACCGCCATCAGGCAGGCGCCGAAACGGCCGTCCTGCACCCGATCCGACGGGCAGCCGACATTGAGGTTGATTTCGTCGTAGCCGAAATCCTCGCCGATCTTCGCGGCATCGGCGAGATCGCGCGGCTCCGATCCGCCAAGCTGGAGTGCGACCGGATGTTCGATCGCATCGAAACCGAGCAGCCGCTTACGATCGCCGTGGATCACTGCCCCCGTCGTCAGCATTTCCGTGTAAAGCAGCGCCCGTCGCGTCAGATGACGGTGGAATGCCCGACAGTGACGGTCGGTCCAATCCATCATCGGCGCAACAGAAAACTTATGTACTTGATTCAGGTTCATTTTTGGCAATTTCAATTCGTCAGGCCGTGCCACGTGCACTTATTTTTACGCCATGGAGCGACCATTTTCTCCCCTGTTCGACGCCTCGGTGCACACCGAGCGCACACGTTTTGGCGACTTTACGAAACTCAAATCAGGTCATGGCGCGTCCAAGTTCGACGGAAGCGGCCGATAAGGTTGGAAATCAGCCGCGCCGAAAGTATCGGCCGGATTGAGTTGTTAGAGTGTTGCGCATGGCTTCTCCAGAAAAACAAGCAAGACAGCAGGCGAAAGTACCTCTGTCCGAACGATCGAATAGCCATGCCGTTGGTACAGCCGAATGTTCGCTTCGCTCTTGCTGCCGGTGAACAGGGAGTACTTCTTCGCACTTGATGCGTTTGCCTCAATTGCACGGAGCAGCGCCGAACCGATTCCCTGACCCTGGCACCGAGGGTCGACGATCAGGCGTCCAATGACACATTCCCCGTCCCTCGCTCTTGAGCGGACGGATCCAACGATTCGATCTCCGATAACCGCCTTCAGGATTGTGTGGGTTTCGAACTCCGTTTCCAGCGACTCAAGTGTTTGGACAAGTGGCGGGATCGACCAGTCATTATACAGGCGCGCCTCCGATTGATAGGCGACCTTCTGGAGTGCCAGGATGGCCGACGCGTCTTGAGGTTCTGCAACTCGTACTTCTGACATGGGTTCAGCCCCCAAACAAATGCCTCAATGGATTTCCTTACCATCTCGCCGGTCCACTTTTCAGGAGGCAGACCACTCCCGGAACATGGCGATGCGGCTTAGGACCGCCTCCCGACGTGCATCGAGATCGGCGCGTAGCCGGTCGATATGCTCCAGCTTTCAGCTGCGGAATACCGCCCACGCAAGGTCCTGCGCCCTCGTCTGAGAGGCAGGCCGTCATGGCGCGGACCTCGCGCGTGGAAAAGCCTGTCGCGATAAGATCACGGATGCGTCCCGCACAGCGCAGGTCGGCCTCGCTATAGCTGCGATAGCCATTATCCGAGCGGCGGGCGTCCATAAGGCCCGAATTCTCGTAATGGCGCAGCATACGCTGCGCGATCCCAAGCCTCTCGGCGGCTTCCTTGATCTGCATTTCAACCCCTTTCCACGCTGTCGTAACACCTTTACATTAGCGTCAACGTCAAGCCCGAAATTTCAAGGGATCACCCAAAAGACTGTTCGGAACCAGCTAGACCCTTAGCGACCATCCACCATCCACAGTGATAACCTGCCCGGTAAGCCATTCATTGGCAGAGCTACCGAGGCGCAATATCCAAGGGATAAGATCGGCGGTTACGCCGCGCCGTCCCAGTGGGACTTGGGCAGCCTCATTTTCTTCGACTACCAGCGCGATTTCTTCGGATAGCCCCATCATACCCGTCAGAGCCCCGCTCTTGACCGGGCCAGGAGCTATTGCATTCACCCGTATTCCGTCCCCTGCAAGCTCGACAGCCCAGGACCGAGTCAGATGTTCGAGCGCCGCCTTGGTGGCGGCATAATGTGACAATGTCGGCGCAGCATTCCGGGAAACGGCTGTTCCAACATTTACAATAGCGCCTTTCGTTTTCCGCAACGCCGTCAGCGCTTCCTTCGCTAGAAGCGAAGGCGCAACAATATTTACCGCGCAGATTTCGGATATTGCGTCTGCGTCGTAGAATTCGATGGGCAACGGCCTGCCTGCGCCGGCGTTGTTGACAATCAAATCGAGTCTTTCCCATCGGTACAGGGCCGCATTGACTACACTTGCAGCGCTGGTCGGATCAGCGCTGTTCGCTTGAACCGGCTCTATGGCATCACACTCATTCGCAACGTCATCGAGTTTTGTTCGATCGCGGCCCGTAATTACAACCTTCGCTCCGCGCGCCACCAGCGCCAGCGCTGTTGCTTTTCCAATGCCGGAACTTCCCCCGGTGACAATAGCCACCTTTCCTTGCCACGCATTCTCATGTGCCATCCTTCGCCATACCTTCTCCAATGCGACCAAAGCGTAATTGCCTGATCGGCAGAGAAAACAGGGCCTAGCCGCTTGATGACGTGCTCCCCGTAAATTAGGCCATTCGATGTTGGAATTTTCTACTTATGATCCCGTGATCGGGGCAAGGAGAGATTCCATGAAGG
>JGI24705J35276_12238571_pt1 | contig 27003 bp, 23 predicted proteins | sample TergutNt197P4_FD_35276 | JGI IMG/M metagenome (IMG submission 35276) | reverse complement strand
CGAATTGCACCAGCCGCGGTGCAAGAAAGTGGCTGCCGAAGCCGTCGGGGGCGCCGATCCGCACGGTACCGGTGAGACGCGCCCGCGAGCCGCCGACCGCTTCCTGGTTGGCGACGATCGTCGATTCCATCGCCTCCGCACTGTCGGCCACGCGCTGCCCCGCTTCGGTCAGCAGGTAACCGGTCTTGCGGCGGTCGAAAAGTTTTGCGGAGAGGTGACGCTCCAGCCGGTCGACACGTCGAATTACTGTGGCATGATCGACGCCGAGCTGCTTGGCGGCAGCAGACACCGATCCGCCCCGCACAATGGCGAGTACGAAGCGAAAGTCATCCCAATCGATCGTGCCTTGATCCGGCATTTCCGCACATCTATGGTGCAATATCTCAGACTTGAAACCTATAAAATGCAGGTCAATAGCTTTTGTAAAGCTATTCAGCCGAGTTCCCAGGGAGGTATTCATGCGCTCAATCGGACATTTTATCGGCGGCCGCGAGGTAAAGGGCACGTCGGGTAGAACAGGCGATGTTTTCGAGCCGATGACCGGCGACATCCAGGCCAAGGTGGCGCTGGCGTCGAAGGCGGAAGTGCGTGCCGCGGTTGAAAACGCCAAGGCCGCGCAGCCGGCGTGGGCCGCGACCAATCCGCAGCGCCGCGCCCGCGTGATGATGAAATTCCTCGAATTGGTCCAGCGTGATTACGACAAGCTCGCCGAGCTGCTTGCACGTGAGCACGGCAAGACCGTTCCGGACGCCAAGGGTGACATCCAGCGCGGGCTGGAAGTGGTGGAGTTTGCCTGCGGCATTCCGCACCTGATGAAGGGTGAGTACACCGAGGGAGCTGGTCCCGGCATCGACATCTACTCGATGCGTCAGCCACTCGGCGTCGTCGCCGGTATCACGCCGTTCAATTTCCCAGCGATGATCCCGATGTGGAAATTTGCTCCGGCAATTGCCTGCGGCAACGCCTTTATCCTGAAGCCGTCCGAACGCGATCCCGGCGTGCCGATGCGACTTGCCGAACTGATGATCGAGGCGGGCTTGCCGGCGGGCATCATCAACGTCGTCAATGGCGACAAGGAGGCGGTCGATGCGATCCTCGACGATCCCGACGTGGTGGCGATTGGCTTCGTCGGCTCCACTCCGATCGCACAATACATCTACGAACGCGCAGCAAAGACCGGCAAGCGCGCCCAGTGTTTCGGCGGCGCCAAGAACCACGCCATCGTCATGCCCGATGCCGACATGGACCAGGCGGTCGACGCCCTGATCGGTGCCGGCTACGGCTCCGCCGGCGAACGCTGCATGGCGGTGTCGGTCGCCGTTCCCGTTGGCAAGGCGACTGCCGATCGGTTGATGGAAAAGCTGATCCCGCGAGTCGAAAGCCTGAAGATCGGCACATCGATCGACCCGTCCGCCGACTACGGCCCGCTGGTCACGCGCGAGGCGGTCGAGAAGGTGAAGAGCTACATCGATCTCGGTATCAACGAAGGCGCGACACTCGCAGTCGACGGCCGTGGCTTCAAGATGCAAGGCTACGAGAAGGGCTTCTACCTGGGAGGCTCGCTGTTCGATAACGTCACCAAGAATATGCGGATCTACAAGGAAGAGATCTTCGGCCCCGTGCTCTCGGTGGTGCGTGCGAAGGACTATGCGGAAGCCCTGGCGTTGCCGTCGGAGCACGATTACGGCAACGGTGTTGCGATCTTCACCCGGGACGGCGACGCCGCGCGCGACTTTGCGGCTCGGGTCAATGTCGGCATGATCGGCATCAACGTGCCGATCCCGGTGCCGATCGCCTATTACACCTTCGGCGGCTGGAAGAAGTCGGGTTTCGGAGATCTCAATCAGCACGGGCCGGACTCCATCCGCTTCTATACCAAGACCAAGACGATCACTTCGCGCTGGCCGTCCGGGGTCAAGGAGGGTGCGGAGTTCTCGATCCCAACCATGAAGTAGTCGCGCGCATGATGCGGACCCGGAAGGTCGGTCTCGCGAAAAGCGGGCACCGGTTTTCCGGTAGGATCGCGCGCCAATCCTGAAAGTCGGGCTCACCATGCAGTTCGCTCTCAACGAGGACCAGATTGCGATTCGCGACATGGCGCGGGATTTCGCTGCCAAAAAGATCGCGCCGCATGCACTGCGCTGGGACGAGGAAAAGCACTTTCCCGTCGACGTGATGCGCGAGGCAGCACAGCTCGGCATGGGCGGGATCTATATCCGCGACGATGTCGGCGGTTCCGCGATGACGCGCTTTGATGCGGCGCTGATCTTCGAAGCGCTCGCGACGGGCTGTCCGACCGTGTCGGCTTTCATTTCGATCCACAACATGGCGTCATGGATGATCGATGCAGTCGGCAACGACACCCAGCGGCAAAAGTGGTTGCCGAAACTCTGCACCATGGAGCTGATCGCAAGCTACTGTCTCACCGAGCCCAATTCGGGCTCGGATGCGGCGGCCTTGCGCACCCGCGCGGTGCGCGACGGCGATCACTACGTCCTGAACGGCCAGAAGCAGTTCATCTCGGGCGCCGGCGGCGGTGACATCTATGTTGTGATGGTGCGCACCGGCGGCGAAGGGCCGGGCGGCATTTCGGCACTGGTCGTCGATGGTAACACATCGGGTATTTCGCTTGGCGCCAACGAGCGCAAGATGGGCTGGAACGCGCAGCCGACGCGCGCAGTGATCTTCGAGAATGCGCGGGTGCCGGTCGCCAACCGCCTTGGCGAAGAGGGCGACGGCTTCAAGATCGCGATGGCCGGTCTTGACGGTGGCCGCCTCAACATTTCGGCGTGCTCGCTTGGCGGTGCGCAGAGCGCGCTCGACAAGGCCCGCGCCTACATGAAAGAGCGCAAGGCTTTCGGAAAGCGCCTCGACGAATTCCAGGCGCTGCAATTCCGCCTTGCCGACATGGCGATCGAGCTCGAAGCAGCGCGGACCTTTCTGTGGCGCGCAGCCGCCGAACTCGACCGCAAGGGCCCCGATGCAACCATGCTCTGTGCCATGGCGAAGCGCTTTGTCACCGATGTCGGCTTTGAGGTCGCAAACCAGGCACTGCAACTACACGGCGGCTACGGCTATTTGAGCGAATACGGCATCGAGAAGATCGTGCGCGACCTGCGCGTGCATCAGATATTGGAAGGAACCAACGAAATCATGCGGCTGATCGTAGCGCGTAAGCTGATCGAGGGGGGGCGATGACGGCTGCGCCCGCAGGAAGCGAAGGGGATCTGATCGTCCGCCGCGAAGGTGCGGCAGGGGTGATCCGCCTCAACCGGCCCAAGGCGATCAACGCCATGACGCTGGAAATGTCTATCGGCATCGACGCGGCGCTGGACCGGTTCGAGTCCGACCCCGATGTGGCGGTGGTGCTCCTGGAGGGGGCAGGCGAGCGCGGTCTGTGCGCGGGTGGCGACATCCGTGGGCTCTATGAGAGTTCATGCGCTGGCGGCGACCTCGGCAAGGTATTCTGGCGCCAGGAATACATCATGAACGCGCGGATCGCGAAGTATCCGAAGCCTTATGTCGCGTTCATGGATGGGTTGGTGATGGGTGGCGGCGTCGGCCTGTCGGGGCACTCCAGTCATCGTGTCGTCACTGAACGAACCAAGCTTGCGATGCCGGAGGTCGGACTCGGCTTCTTCCCGGATGTCGGCGGCACTTGGTTGTTGACGCGCGCGTCCGGCGAGCTCGGTACCTATTTCGGTCTTACTGGGCAGACCATGAACGGTCCGGATGCCATCCATGCGAAGTTTGCCGACGCGGTGGTGCCCTCGGCCAGATGGCCGGAATTGCGCGACGGGCTGACGAAGGTGCGGCCAAGCGTATCATCCGGCGATGTCAGGAAACTGATCGACAGCTTTGCGACTGGTGAGAAGGCTGGGCCGGTGGCGGCTATGCAGGCGCGCATCGACGCCTGGTTTGGCCACGACCGGATGCAGGACATCGTCGCTGCCTTGCAGCAGGACGGCTCGGAGGTCGCCCTGTCGACGTTGAAGACCCTAAGCGAGAAGTCGCCGCGCGGCATGGTGGTGGCGCTGAAACTGTTGCGGCTGGCGCGTGAATCGCATTCGCTGGAGGAGTGTCTGGTACGGGAGTATCGCGCCGCGCTCGAAGTGTTCCGGAGTGACGATTTCCGCGAGGGTGTACGCGCGGCGGTCATTGACAAAGATCGCAATCCGAAATGGTCGCCGCCGCGCATCGAGGATGTCACGGCGGAAATGGTCGCGCCTTACTTCGCGGAAATTGGCGCTGACGAGCTGAAATTCACCTGATCACAGCGCAAAGTTGAAAGCGGAGGAAATCGAGATGACCACGATCGCATTCATCGGTCTCGGCAACATGGGAGGCCCGATGGCGGCCAATCTGGTCAAGGCGGGCCACAAGGTCGTCGCCTTCGATCTGGTCGAGGCTTTGCGCAACCAGGCGAAAGACGACGGCGCAACGATTGCCCCAAACGCGGTCGCGGCGGTGAACGGCGCCGATGTCGTTGTTACCATGCTGCCGGCTGGCAAGCATGTGGTCGGGGTATGGAACGAGATTGTGCCCGCGATGACCAAGGGCGCGCTGATTATCGACAGCTCGACCATCGATGTCGAAAGTGCACGGCAGGCACACGCCCTGGCGGCGAAGAGCGGCATGCTGTCGGTCGACGCGCCGGTATCCGGTGGCACTGGCGGCGCCAAGGGCGCAACGTTGACCTTCATGTGTGGCGGCGAAGATAAAGCGTTTTCCGCTGCCAAGCCTGTGCTGGAGAAGATGGGCAAGAAGATTGTCCATTGTGGCGGCGCTGGCGCGGGCCAGGCGGCCAAGATCTGCAACAACATGATCCTCGGCATTTCGATGATCGCGGTGAGCGAGGCGTTTGCGCTTGCGGAGAAGCTCGGCCTGTCGCATCAGGCGCTGTTCGACGTTGCCTCGACCTCCTCGGGCCAGTGCTGGTCGCTAACGACCTATTGCCCGGTGCCGGGCCCGGTGCCCGCGTCGCCGGCCAACAACGATTATAAGCCCGGTTTTGCCACAGCACTGATGCTCAAGGACCTGACGCTGGCGCAGGATGCGGCCAAGGCCGCGGAAGCAGCGACGCCGCTCGGCAAGCATGCCCAGGAAATCTACCAGGCGTTCGACGCGGCCGGTCAGGGCGGGGTGGATTTTTCGGGGATTATCGAGCACGTTAGGGCACTGGCGGAAAAATAACGATCGTCATCCCCTGGATGACCTAAACTTACTAGAGGGGACGACCTGAGATGACCACCTTCCAGCAAGCGCGGGCTTTTCTGCTCAAGCATCGGACGGATTACGAGACCGCGGTCAGAGACTTCCGCTGGCCCGATCCGGTTCCGTTTAACTGGGCGCTCGACTGGTTCGACGACGAACTTGCGAGTGGCGCCGACAGCAAGGATCGCACAGCGTTATGGATCGTCGACGGGGGAGGTGATCGGGAGACCCGGTTGTCCTTCGAGGCGATGTCGCGCCGCTCCAACCAGGTGGCCAATTTTCTGCGCGCGCAGGGCTTGAGGCGCGGTGATCATCTTCTGGTTCTACTCGGCAATGTGGTGCCGTTGTGGGAGACCATGCTTGCGGCGATAAAGCTTGGCGTCGTCGTGATCCCCGCAACCACGCTGCTCACTGCAGACGAACTGCAGGACCGGCTCGACCGCGGCAAGGCGAAAGCCGTTGTGGCTTCGCAGGACCAGGTCGCCAAGTTCACCGGGCTCGGCGCCGACAATCTCGTGCGCATCGCGGTCGGCTCGTCGCCGCAGGCGGGCTGGCTGGCCTACGAAGAAGCTGCTGATGCTTCGGAGACCTTGGTGCCCGACGGCCCGACCCAGGCCGATGATCCGATGCTGCTCTATTTCACCTCGGGCACCACGGCCAAGCCCAAGTTGGTGCGGCACAGCCAGCGCAGCTATCCGGTGGGTGGGCTGTCGACCATGTATTGGCTGGGGCTGCAGCCGGGCGACATCCACCTCAACATTTCCTCGCCGGGCTGGGCCAAGCATGCCTGGAGCTGCTTCTTCGCACCATGGAATGCCGGTGCCACCGTGTTTGTGGTCAACCAGCCGCGTTTCGATGCGAGGAGCCTGCTTGCCACCATGGGCCGCTGCGGTGTGACCACGCTTTGCGCGCCGCCGACGGTATGGCGGATGTTCATCCAGGAGGATTTGGCTTCGTTCAAGGTGAGTTTGCGTGAGGTCTGCGGCGCCGGTGAACCGCTCAACCCCGAGATCATCGATCAGGTACGCGCCGCGTGGGGCCTCACCATCCGCGACGGCTACGGCCAGACCGAGACCACGGCGCTTGCCGGCAACTCACCGGGGCAGAAGCTCAAGGTCGGATCGATGGGTCGGCCACTGCCCGGCTACCACGTTCAGATCAGCGACGCCGACGGACATCCCGCCAAGGAAGGCGAGGTGACGCTCTTGCTCGGCGACCTCCGGCCCGCAGGCTTGATGCAGGGCTATCAAGGCGACGACGGCAAATTGTCTGGCGCGGACGGTGCGCTCTACCGCACCGGCGATGTCGTGTTCGGGGATGAAGAGGGCTATCTGACTTTCGTCGGCCGCTCGGACGATGTGTTCAAGTCTTCGGACTACCGGATCAGCCCGTTCGAACTGGAAAGCGTGCTGCTCGAGCATGAACTGGTGGCAGAGGCGGCCGTCGTGCCCAGTCCTGATCCCATCCGGCTTGCGATCCCCAAGGCGTTCGTGCTGCTGGTCGCGGGCGCGGAGCGTTCGCCTCAAACGGCGATGTCGATCTTTGCGCATCTGCACGCGCGGCTGTCGCCGTTCAAGCGCGTCCGGAGAATAGAGATCGTCTCCGAATTGCCGAAAACAATCTCCGGCAAAATCCGTCGTGTCCAGCTACGCAGGCTCGAACGCGACGACGATCGCGATGAAGCGTTGCGCGGGCAGGAGTTTCGGGAGGAGGATTTTCCAGAACTGCAAAAAGTGAGGAATCCCAGAGAATGAACAAAGTCTGGCAGAAGTCACCGATCTCGCTCAAGTCCTACCAGGACATGGTCGGCAAAGAGATCGGCGTATCGTCGTGGCATCTGATTGATCAGAACCGCATCAACGTCTACGCCGATGTGACCGAGGATCACCAGTTTATCCATGTCGATCCTGCGCGAGCGAAGAAGGAAACTGCGTTCGGCACCACGATCGCACATGGCTTCCTGACCATGTCGTTGATGAGTGTCATGGCCTACGAGGTGATGCCATCTATCGAAGGCGCCAGCATGGGTGTCAATTACGGGTTCGACAAGCTGCGCTTCATCTCGCCGGTGCGCGCCGGCAAGCGTGTCCGTGGCCGTTTCGTGCTGGCCGAAGCCAGGCTGCGAAAGCCCACCGAACTGCAGTCGCGCACCAACGTCACCGTCGAGATCGAAGGCGAGGACAAACCGGCGCTGGTCGCCGAATGGCTCGGCTTGATCTATCTTGCATGAGCCGCACGATACGTCGCGGTCGGGCTTGACCCCGCGATTCATCGCTGCTCAAAAGTCAATCAATCTCCGGCGGAGCGTCGAACCCTCTCCCACAGCGCGAAGAAGAAAGAACAAGGAATCTCACCCATGGCAATCAGGTTTGACGGACGCGTCGCCATCGTCACCGGCGCAGGTAATGGACTTGGGCGGGCGCACGCGCTGGGGCTCGCGAGCCGTGGCGCCAAGGTTGTGGTCAACGATTTCGGTGGTGCGCGCGATGGCACAGGTGGTTCGCTCTCTCCCGCCGAGGCGGTAGTTGAGGAAATTCGCAAAACCGGCGGCACTGCGATGGCCGACGGTGCCGATGTCTCCAATTTCGAGCAGGTGACAGCGATGGTCGAGCGCGCCACCAAGGAGTGGGGCAGCGTCGATCTGCTTTGTGCCAATGCCGGCATCCTGCGCGACAAGTCGTTCGCCAAGATGGAAGTCGCCGATTTCCAGAAGGTGATGGACGTGCATCTCGTCGGCACCTTCTATTGCTGCAAGGCGGCGTGGGCCGGCATGCGCGACCGCAGTTACGGTCGCATCGTGATGACCACTTCATCCTCGGGTCTCTACGGTAATTTCGGCCAGGCCAATTACGGTGCCGCGAAGGCCGGCATGGTGGGGCTGATGAATGTGCTGGCGGAGGAAGGCCGCAAGAACGACATCCGCGTCAACATCATTTCGCCGACGGCGGCGACCCGGATGACTGCAGAACTGCTGCCGCCGCAGGCGCTGGAGCTGATGAAGCCGGAAGCGATCACGCCGGCGGTGGAGTACATGCTCAGCGAAGGCGCGCCAACCCGCACGATCATGGGTGCCGGTGCCGGCTCGTTCGCGGTGATCAAAATCATCGAGAGCGAGGGCATCAATCTGCCGTCATCCGAATGGACGCCCGATGCTGTTGCGGCGCATTTCGGCGAGATCAGCGACATGTCGAAGGCGAGGGCGTTGCAGGGTGCTTACGAGCAGACGCACAAATATGTCGGCCAGGCTGCAGCGAGGGCGGGGATAAAACTCTGACCGAAGTCGCCGTCATCGGGGCCGGTCCCGCCGGGCTGATGGCGGCCGATGTGCTGGCGCGGGGCGGCGCCAGCGTTACCGTTTATGATGCGAAGCCGTCGGCTGGCCGCAAATTCCTGATGGCCGGGCGCGGCGGCCTCAACCTCACGCATAGTGAGGCGCTCCCGCAATTCCTCTCACGCTACCGCGAGGCCGCACCAAAGCTGAAGGCTGCGATCGATGCGTTTCCGCCGAGCGCCTTGCGTGATTTCAGTGAGGGGTTGGGGCAGCCGACCTTTATCGGCTCCAGCGGCCGGGTATTTCCGAAAGCCTTCAAGGCATCGCCCTTGCTGCGCGCTTGGCTGCAGCGGCTCGATACCAACGGTGTGCGGTTTGCCTTTCGCCATCGCTGGACGGGCTGGTGGGAGCAGGGCCGGCTGGCGTTTCAAACTCCGGAAGGCCGGCGTGAAGTGGCGGCGCGTGCCACCGTGCTGGCGCTCGGCGGCGCAAGCTGGCCCCGATTGGGCTCGGATGGCGCCTGGGTGGAAATGTTGGCAGCGAAGGGCGTTGCGATCTCGCCGCTGCGACCAGCAAACTGTGGTTTCACAGTTCAATGGTCGGACGTATTCAGCCAGCGCCATGAGGGGCAACCGCTGAAAGGCATCGCGCTGACCTTCGGCTCGCACGTGGTGCGCGGTGAGGCCGTTATCACGAAGAGCGGCATCGAGGGCGGCGCGATCTACGCACTCTCGGCCGAGCTGCGCGAGGCGATTGCCGCGCAGGGCGAGGCGATCCTGCATGTGGCCCTGCGCCCCGATCTCGCGCAGAGCGAATTTGCCAAGCGATTGTCCGCGCCGCGCGGCAAGCAGTCCTTCTCCAATTTCTTGCGCAAGACCGCGCAGCTAGCACCCGTCGCGATCGGATTGCTGCAGGAAGCGGCGATCGGCATGGGCGTATCGCTGTCCTTGCTTCCACCCAAGCGGCTCGTCGAACTGATCAACGCCGTGCCGCTCAAGCTCACCGGCGTGGGGCCGATCGAACGGGCTATCTCAACTGCCGGCGGCATCGCATTCGACGAACTCGATGCCGACTTCATGATCCGCCGCCTACCGGGCATGTTCGCAGCTGGCGAAATGCTCGATTGGGAAGCGCCGACCGGCGGCTACCTGCTGCAGGCGTCGTTTGCTACGGGAGCCGCGGCGGGCAGGGGGGTGTTGAAGTGGTCGGGAGGAACAGAGGGAGGTTGAGAGACATTCACCTGGCCGAGTCCAAGCCAATATTACGGCGGTATGTGCAAATGACGAATTGTCCCGAAAATCCTGCAGGACGCAAAATTCGCTGATTCTTCACGTCAGGACGTTGCCGGACTGCCCGTCCACGTCATTCCCGGACAGGAAGCGCTCAAGCAACGTAGCCACAAGCGGTGGAGCCTCTTGCATGGGGTAGTGACCGCAACTTATCAGCGGGACGACAACGGCATTGTTTGAAATCGGCTTGAGGTTCGCGGTGATCGCATCCTTTCGCATCGGCTCCGAGTCTTGCTCTCCAGTGATCACGAGCAGAGGCGTCTGAATTTTCGCCGTAGGGTCGGGAAGGCCGTCTCGAGCGAACATCGAAACGAATCCAGCTACGGCTTCGATGTCGGCATTTGCGCGCCAGCGTTCCGTCTTGAATCGAATCCAGGTGGGGGAGAGGTGATTTCCCAGCATGAATTGCAGCGCGCTGAATCTCCTCGCATCGTCGCCGCGGGCGACATTGCGAAGCGAATCGATCGTCGACTGGTCTGCTCCGAATCCTTGCGGGGGCGGGGGCGCCAGGATAGCGATGCGTTCAATGGCTTCGGCATCCTGTTGGGCCAGATGCAGCGCCACCAGGCTCGACATGGAGTGTCCGACGACTGAAAATCGGCGCCATCCCGAAGAGCCAGCCAGTGCCAACACATCGGCCGCGGCTTCGCTTAACGTGTAGGCTCCGCTCAGACCTCTGGATCGACCGTATCCGCGCAGGTCTGCGAAAACCCAGGTGAACTGTTCAGTGTCCAGATATTGACGCGCACATTCCCAGTTGCTTGAGACATCCGAGATCCAGTCGTTGAGAACGATCACGACATGATCGCCATTTCCGTATTTGTCAAAACCCAGCACGATGGTTCTCCATGAGTTTGTGCTCATCGATGATCGTTTGCCAACGATCGAAAACAGCCTACAGGAGTGTAGTTGTGGTCGCGCGCACCTGCAGAAATAGTTGGCACCGGCCGCCATCGACAGGCTTCGGCTGCGACGCAGACCTGATTGGGCACGGTGTCGCCGACCCTTGGGCGGGTGCGTATCTCCGTTGCCCCGGTTCGCCAGTGGTCAACTGTCAGGAGATTACGATCTCGGAACAGCTTGAAAGAGCGCGATAACTTTGGCCTCGTCCTTCAGGCCGGGGCAAATCTCTACACCGGTCATTAGATCAATTATCTCCGCCTTTGTTTGACGGATCATTTCCGCTGCATTTTCGGGGGTTATGCCGCCGGCCAGAATGGCGGGGCAATCAACGGCATGCCGGAGTTTCCGATAGGCAGACAGGTCGGCTGCGACGCTGTGGCTGGCGTTATCCGGCGTGCGCGGATCAAAAAGCACCGCGTAAACACCTGCCGCGCAGAAGTCCGCCGCTGTTTCTTCCAGATCGGGGGTATCTGGAAAAAGAGCCTTGATGACTCTTACGCCTCGTTTTCCTAACTCGCTTACGAGGTGCGCAGTGTCCTCAAGCGTTTCGCGACCATGCAGTTGGATATAGTCTGGCTTCGTTTCCGCCGCGATGCGCAGCACATGGTCCGGCGATCCGCTGGTGACGGCACAAGTTTCCGTCGGCTTGCCGACGGCCGCCATAAGTTCTTTTGCTTTCGCCGCGCTCAAGTTCCATGGCACCGGCCGCGGATACTCGACGACGAATCCCACAATATCCGCGCCGTGCCGGGCGCACATCTGCACATCCTGTGCCCGCATAAGCCCGCAGATTTTTACAATGGGCCGCAAGAGGCAACTTTCCTTTCGATCCGGAGTGCCTGATACATGGCGCCCATATCATCCGCCTGCCAAAGCGCTGTTCCGACAAGAACCGCGTTTGCGCCCGCCGCCACCGCCGACTTCGCATCCTCCGGGGACAGGATTCCGCTTTCACTGATCAGCAGTGCGCCGGCGGGCAGGCCGGACGCGAGCGCGGCCGTCCGGTCAGTCCCGCCGTCATCCTTCTCAAGCGAGACAATGTTGCGGTTGTTGATGCCGACAAGGCGTGCGCCCAATTTATCCGCCAGTTCCATCTCCTGTGCCGTATGGACTTCTACGAACGGTTCTATCCCCAGCGTCAGCGTCTTTTCATAGAGCGTCTGTAAGTTTTTCTCGTCTGTAATCGCACAAATCAGTAGGACGGCCGCGGCGCCAAGCGCTGCGGTTTCCAAAAGCTGATCTTCGTTTGTTATAAAGTCTTTTCTGAGGATCGGCACATTCGCGGCCTGCGCGATGGCACTGAGCAACTCGGTGCTGCCGCCAAAGTGTTCCCGCTCGGTCACGACCGACAGTACGGGCGCGCCGCCGCGAACGAGAGCTTTCGCCGTATCCACAGGGTCGCGCCCGCGCAACAGGTTGCCCTCTTTGGGCGAAACACATTTGATGTCGGGGATCACGGCGACAAATCCGCGGGCGTTTTCTGAGGCAATGGCAGTGGAAAATCGCCCCGGAAGCTTGGCGCTCATGCGGATTTACCGAAGCTGTTGGACATTTCTTTCAATTCCTGCAGCTTTTTCGCCGCCGCGCCGCTGTCTATCAACTCGCGCGCAAGCTCGATCCCAGTCCGGAAGCCATCGGCTTTGCCGCCGACCGTCAGCGCGCCGGCAGCGTTCAAGACGATAGCGTCGCGCCTTGCATCCTTCACCTTTCCTGAAAAGACACCGTTGATCGTTTCAGCGTTCACCTGGGGCGTGCCGGTCTTGATGTCCGAGAGGGTGCACCGGGTCAGACCAAAATTCTCCGGTTCGATCTCGATGGTGGTGACCTCGCCGTTTTTCAGGTGATTGATCCGCGTCTTCCCCAGCAGCGAGATTTCATCCAGGCCATCCAGGCCGTGAACAAACATGGCGTTGGTGTAGCCCAGCTCTTTAGCCACAAAGGCGACAGTGTCGAGCAAGTCCAGTTTGTAAACGCCGAGCAGATGCCTGGGGGCGGATGCAGGATTAATCAGCGGCCCGATAATGGAATAGAAGATCGTTTTGATGCCTAAATCCTGCTCTGGCGGAAGCACTTTTCCCATCACGGGATGAAAGAGCGGCGCGTACAGAAAAGCGATGCCGATTTCCTCGATCATCCTTTCTACCTCGCGCGGCTGCAGATGGATCTTGATGCCGAGCGCCTCCAGCACATCTGCGCTACCGGAAAGGCTGGCGATTGACCGGCTGCCGTGTTTTGCAACAGGAATGCCCGCTGCCGCGGCGACGAGTGCCGTCGCCGTCGAAATATTGAATGTGGACAGCCCTCCGCCTGTGCCGCAGGTATCCATCATCTCGCCTGCAACCTTCGGCTTCAAGGGAACGCAATTGTCCCTCATGGCTTTCGCGATATAGGCGATCTCTTTCAACGACGCGCCCTTCATCAGCAACGCCACCTGAAAGCCTGCAATTTGGACGTCGCTGATCGTCCCCCTATTGATGGCGGCAATTAATTCGGAAACTTCGGTCTCCGTAAGCTCTTGATGGGTCGTTATTTTTCCGAGAATGTTCTTATACAAGACTTCGCTCCTTAACAGCCCGCCCGGTCTGGCCGGGGCAGATCCAGAGCATCACACGATTTCGTCGGGAACAGTCGGAAATTGGCTTACTCGGAATTGCCAGGCACCTTCAGGCGCGTAGGTAGAGGATAACGAACAAAAACGCAAAACTACATTTTGAGCCTCGACCCACGGGCCGGCCCCCTTTTCCCGGTTCAATTTGTCTGCAAATAGTTGAGGTCATATTCGAGCTTTCATCCTTTGGGCGCCGGTGGCGCGCTTCTCACCATGAGAGACTACCGCAAGGATAAAGCTCAACTACCGGAGCTTCCCGCGTGCGGCGACCGGGAGCGTACCGATGATCTCCTCGCCGCGTACCATCACCACGTCGTCCAGCATATTGACGACGACGCAGACGTGGTTGGGCACGATCCGCACGACATCTCCGACCTTGGGGCGGGTGTTGCTTCGGGAGAGATCGAGGAAACCGTGCTCCTCGGCAAAGCGCGCGATCTTCGCTTCGGGGTGCTCTAGGATCAGGCCGTGCCCATCGAGCCCGCCGGTGTCCGAGGTCAGCGTCTTGGAGCCGGCATCGAGAATGCCGCGCTCGGGCGCGGCGCGGCTCACTACAGTCGAATAGATGTGGAGCGCGCAATCGTCCCAGGTCGCAACGCCGGCCGCGACCTGCATGCGGTCGTTATAGATATAGGTGCCGAAACGATGCTCGGTGCAGCCCCGAAGCTTGCCGAGGTTCTTCAGGTTCGGTGTGCCGCCGGTCGAGACCATGGCCGCGTCGAGTCCGTGAGCACGTACGCCAGCGAGCGCTTCATCGAAGAACTTCTGCGCATCGCTCCAACCGGTCTCGGTCGGATAGAGCATGAATCCCGCGAATTGCAGTCCCTTTGATGCTGCGATCTCCCGCGCCAGTGCGATCGCCTCGCCCGGCGTCTCGACGCCGGCACGCTTGCGGCCGGTGTCACATTCCACCACGACGGACAGCGTCTGGCCCGATGCGGCGGCTGCCAGCGGCAGGCCGGCGATGACAGTGGAGTTGTCGGCCGCCACCGTGACATTGGCTTTCGCCTGCAGCGCGCCGAGCCGTGCCATCTTCTCTTCGCCAAACAGATTGTAGCTGATCAGGATGTCGTCGATGCCGGCGTCCACCATCACCTCAGCTTCGCCGAGCTTCTGGCAGGTGATGCCCTGCGCGCCGGCCGCGATCTGCATCTTGGCGAGATACGGGTTCTTGTGCGTCTTGATGTGCGGTCGGTTGGCGACGCCTGCCGCCTCGCAGGCCTTCTGGATGCGCGCAATGTTTTGCTCGACGCGGTCCATGTCGATGACGGCACAGGGCGTGCCGTATTCACGCGCGACCTTGGCGGCGAGGGGAGTAGTCATGGAGGTCCTCCAATTTTGCGCGCATCTTGAGTGTAGGAGCCAATTCGACCGAGGGTTCGGATCATGCCGATTGGGCTGAAGTCTTGTTCAGACCAGCGAGCCCCTTTCGATCAAAGCTCAATTCGTTATCTCCCATCTTGAGTTTCATCTGTGATGCGTTTCCTACCAGAGCGGATGCGAGATCGTCAGCGGCTGAATGTCCTTCGTTCGGAACGTTCTGGTTCGCAAAGAGATTCCGCGTGACACCTTCGAGTAAGACCGACGGCATTGCGGATTGATTGGTGATCCCCCAATCCATAGCTGTCTCGACAGCCCAACTGGCGCGATCAATATCCAATTCGAACTGCTTCAGCATGAATTCCGCCGAAGCGTGCTGCTCAAACCAGCGATTCATCCATCGGACATAGAAGAATAATGTACCGACGAACGCCAGCGTTACTACGGCTTGCTTGCCGAAGGCCCAAATCAGAAGCAAAAGTGTGGCGTCTTGAACGTTCAAATTGAGAACTGTTTGCACCGTCACATAATTGGCAACAGCCAAGACACCCAACAGCGTTATAAGTGCGATATGAACAGGCAAACGCAGCCGCCTAGTTTCCGGCGTGAGTGAAAACTGTTGCTGCCGGTCTTTTATTATCTTTTGTATGTCGCTCCGGAGGGCGCGGCGCGCGTGCATGTGGTCCCTGTCGTCCAGTTCTTTGCGTCTCACTTCGAGCGCTTCTGTTTCCAGCCTTAGCGTCTCGACTTTCTGCGCATACTCCTTGCTAAGTCGTTCGCGCTCCGCTGCTGTTTCTTTCGCAAGCTCGAGCTTGTGCTTTTCCAGCGCGCTAGTCTGGTCCACCGTCCAATTGGTGATCTTTTCGATCTGCTCTGCAAAGCTTGTTTCCAGTTTGAGGACCGTCGAATGATAGATGCTTTGAATGTCATCAACAGAACTCGAGGCACGCTTATCTCGGCGATACACATTGCCTAATGTTATCTTGCTGTTTAGGAGGTCTATCAGAGCCAGTCGCTGTTTCTGATCCAGAATATGATGATTGGTATTTTGCTGGTCTTGGTTGATCTTGATCTCATCGTAAAATGGACTGATTCGACTAGGGTCCTGGTTCCGAACATATTGGATGCTGAATCTCGGATAAGTTAGCAAGATTTGCGTGACCAGGAAGGAGTTGCTCCTTTCCAGTCGGGTCAAAACGTCCTTTCCGTTCTCATTCGCTGCCAACAGGTTCACATGATCCATGCCGACGGCGTCTAATGTCATCCCTTGTGGCTTGCAGCTGCTCTCAAGAGCGCGAAAAATCTCGAGCGCAGTCTTATCATCCAGGCGCGGCACTACCGAAATTAGACTGGCCATAGAATCCCCCAGCGGACCTGTATTGCTTGAACGGAAGCTAGATTTCCGGCCGAGAACTTTCAATAGCCAATTCAGTTAGGTTCAGCGCGCAGAGTGGGTTTAGGCGCAGCGGAACGCTTGGCTCCGGCGCTATATGGCGGACTACGCTTCTTGCTGTTTGTTTATTGAACGACCGCGCTTGCGTTCGCTGAATTCGCCCCACGAATCAGGTCACACCCGCTCGATTTCTTCGCGCAGCATCTCGAGCTCCAGCCAGCGGTCCTCCGCGGCAGCAAGTTCCTCATGCGCCTTGGCGATCGCACCGGAGGCTTCGTCGAATGCCTTGCGATCCCTGGCATAGAGGTCGGGGTTGTCAAGGATGCGCTGCAGCCTTGCGATGTCCGCGTGCAGGCCCTCGATCTTCTTCGGCAGCGTCTCCAGTGCGTGCTTCTCGTTGAAGCTCAATCGTCGCTTTGAGGCAGCCGAAGGCGCAGCGGCGGCTTTGGCTTCCTTTTTTTCCTCGGCAGGCTGTGCCTTCACCGTCTCTCGTTTGAGGTCAGAGCGGCGTTGCGCCAGCATGTCGCTATAGCCGCCGGCATATTCGATCCACTTGCCGTTGCCTTCGGGCGCGACCACCGAGGTCACCACGCGATCGAGGAAGTCGCGGTCGTGGCTGATCAGGATCACCGTGCCGTCGTAATCGCCGAGCATCTCTTCCAGCACGTCGAGCGTTTCCAGGTCGAGATCGTTGGTCGGCTCGTCGAGCACAAGGAGGTTGGACGGTTTCGCAAGCGCCCGCGCCAGCATCAAGCGGCCGCGCTCGCCGCCGGAAAGTACTTCCAGCGGCGTGCCCCTCTGCTCCTGGGCGAACAGGAAATCCTTCATGTAGCCGACGACATGCTTCGGCTTGCCGCCGACCATGATGTGATCGCCACGCCCGCCGGTCAGGGCTTCCGCGAGCGTTGCCTTCGGGTCGAGGCTTTCGCGATGCTGGTCGAGCGTCGCCATTTCGAGATTGACGCCAAGCCTGACCGAACCGGAGTCCGGCCGTATAGCGTCGGTCAGGAGGTTGATCAGTGTGGTCTTGCCGGCACCGTTTGGCCCAACGATGCCGAGCCGGTCGCCACGCTGGATGCGGGTCGAGAAGCCGTCCACGATGTTGCGGTCACTGTAGGCCTTGCTGATGTTCTTGGCCTCGATGACCATGCGGCCGGATTTTTCTGCTTCCGCCGCCGAGAGGCTGGCACTGCCCGCCGTGCCGCGATAGTTGCGGCGCTGCGTCCGGAGTGCGTGTAGATTGGCGAGCCGCTTGACGTTGCGCTTGCGCCGTCCGGAAACGCCGTAGCGCAACCAGTGCTCTTCGTTGACGATCTTGCGGTCGAGCTTGTGCTGGTCGCGCTCTTCTTCGGCCAGCACCTCGTCGCGCCAGGACTCGAAGGCGGCGAAGCCGCGGTCGATTTGCCGTATCCTGCCACGGTCGAGCCAAGCGGTGGAACGCGAGAGATTGCTCAGGAAGCGTCGGTCGTGGCTGATCAGCACCAGCGCACTGCGGCGGCTGTCGAGTTCGCGCTCAAGCCATTCGATGGTCGTCAGGTCAAGGTGGTTGGTCGGCTCGTCCAGGAGCAGGACGTCGGGCGAGGGCGCCAACACGTGCGCCAATGCTGCGCGGCGCGCTTCGCCGCCGGAGAGATGTGCGGGGTTCTCCTCGCCGGTGAGCCCGAGTTGCTCCAGCAGATAGCGCGCCTGATGGTGGTCGTCGCCTGGCGCAAGGCCCGCCTCGACATAGGCGTGCGTTGTCGCGTGCTCGCCGAAATCCGGCTCCTGCGGCAAATAGCGGATCGTTGCACCGGGTTGCACGAAGCGGGTCCCGCCATCCGGCTCGACCAACCCCGCCGCAATCTTCAAGAGCGTGGACTTGCCCGAGCCGTTGCGGCCAATCAGGCAGACGCGCTCGGAAGGCGCGACCGACAGGTCGACGCCGGTCAACAGCGGCGTGCCCCCGAACGTCAATGTGATGTCTCGTAGCTGAATGAGTGGCGGCGCCATGTTCAGTCCAATGTTCAGTGCTGGGTTGGCGCAAGTTGCTCCGCGCGCCGACGCTGGATGCGGCGGATGGTCTGATCCAGCGTCGACAGGAACGCGGAGCGGTCGCGTGGTGCGAAAGACTTGGGACCGCCGGTAATTTCGCCCGATGAACGCAAGTCCGTCATCAGGTTGCGAACAGCGAGCGTCATCCCGATCGACTCCTCGGTGAACGGCTTGCCGTTGGGCGCAATCACGTCGGCGCCTGATTTCACGCAGCGGCTTGCGAGCGGGATGTCCGCGGTAATTACGATATCACCGTTGCCGGCGCGCGCGGCAATCCAGTCGTCAGCAGCATCCATCGCGGACCCGGCCGCGATACGTTCGATCAGGGCATCCTGCGGCACGCGGATGAATTGGCCGGCGACGACGCTGACCGGCACGCCATGCCGGATCGCGACGCGGTAGATCTCGTCCTTAACCGGGCAGGCGTCGGCATCGACATAGATACGGATGGCGTGGAGGCCAGATGTCATCAAGGTGTCATCGTGTGGGTTGGCAGGGAGCTTCGGTTCGCGGGTGGTACTCCATCTGGTCCGGAAATGCGAGAGGAACGCTTGCCACGACGGTTCCTTCGCGTACCATTGCGTCCAGCAAGAAGAAGCAGATTGGAGATGTACGCCATGCCAAACCGGCTCGAAACCTACCGTGTCGTGGCCTTCAACACGGCCAAGCAGTCCGAAAACAAGATGCATGACGATACGGTGGCGCGCCGCTTCGGTTTTTCCGGCGGGCTCGTGCCGGGTGTCGATGTCATGACGTATATGATGCACGTTCCTGTCGCAAAATGGGGGCGTGCCTTCCTCGAACGTGGACTGATCGAGGCGCGTTTCGTCAAGCCGGTCTATGACGGCGAGATGGCGGAAGTTGAAGGTGTCGAGCACAATGGCGTGCTGACGATCGAGGTGTTCAGCCGCGGTGAGCTTTGTGCGACGGGAGCGGCGTCGTTGCCGGCATCCGCGCCGATACTCACCTTGGACGATTATGTCGAGGTTGCGGCCGCTGCCGAGCGCAAACCGGTGTGCCCGGCGACCTTCGAACCCGGCAAATGGCTCGGCACTGCGCCGCGCCGCTGGGTCGGGCAGGAGGCGAAGGATTACCTTGCTGACATCAGGGAGGCGGATCCGATCTATGAGCGTGAAGGTCTTTGCCATCCCGGCCTGCTTCAGCGCGTGATGAACCGTGTGCTGGTCGACAACACCATCCTGGGCCCGTGGATACACGTCGGCAGCCGCATGCAGCTATTGGCGGCGGCACACGCTGGCGACGAGATCACCGCACGTGCCAGGGTGGCGGCCAATTACGAAAAGAAGGGGCATCGCTTTGTCGAATTCGATGCGCTCGTCGTCGCCAACGGCAACACGCCGGTCGCGCACTGCCAGCATATCGCGATCTACCAGCCGCGCGAGCGGGCCGATGTGTGAGTTTTGGTTCTCGTCATTCATTCCGGATGGTCTCACGTGATCCAGTAATTGACATCACTTGACAGTGAGGCCGCAGACGCGCGCAATGTCGCGGATTGGCATCCGGTTGGCGACCTGTCAGCCCGATTGCGAATTCGCCAGCAATGCCAGGCGTTCTGGTGCTGGTGAATCAGAAGCCGAACAAGCCGCCAATCCAGTCAACCACCAACTTGAAGACGACTGCTATCATTACGAATGATCCTCCGAGGAGGAGCATAAAGAAGTTGACGACGAGGCGATGCGGTCGGGTGTGATTCTTATCAGGTGGAGGTGGAGCCATCGCAATACCTTGGCTGCTTCATTCCATGAGTTCAAATAATATGATGGGCCTATGGCGCAAAGGCTTGCTGCGCCTTGCTGCCGGTGCATGCCACCGCGAAAATGAATCGCGCCGATCACGGTAAGGTCGCGGCTCGGCTTGACGCGATCTTGTGCGCTGTTAGCAAGGATAGAGGGTCATAGAAACGCCACGAAACCACCGTTGGTGGTATTTTCGCTCGCGAGACAGATAGTTATGACGAAAACCGCTTTTGCCGTCGTAGTTGCCCTTTGTCTTGGTGTCACAATACCGGCGACGGCCCAGAACGCAGCTCCATCACAACAGTTGGACGACGCAACGCTTGTCACGAAATATCGCGCCGCCGCCGAGCGCGGGAATCGTTATGCTCAATACACTCTTGGCAACACCTATGCGTACGGCCAGGGCGTTGAGCAGGACGATGCTCAGGCGGTCGCGTGGTATCGCAAGGCGGCTGATCGGGGGCACTCTGGCGGTCAATATAAACTCGGCTTCATGTACTTGACCGGCCGAGGCGTTGAGCAGGACGATGCGCAGGCCGTCGCGTGGTTTCGCAAGGCTGCCGAGCAGGGGCATGCCACCGCCCAATATAGTCTCGGCGCGATGTACGAGAGGGGCCGGAGCGTTGCGCAAGACAATGCCCAGGCGGTTGCGTGGTATCGAAAAGCGGCTGACCAGGGGGACTCTGATGCCCAACAGTCGTTGCTGGAGATGGAAGCTTCCGGCTTGGTCAAGTAGTTACGCCGCCAATTATTGGAGTGTCTCCTTGCGGTCCGGCTCAACTGTGCCCGCATCCGGCCATGAGCGCGGCGGTTTCTTCAGCTTCTTCGATCGTGAGCCGTCTGATCATCGCCATTGCCGCGCGCCACGCCATGAACCTTGTGCGCCCGACCGAGACACAAGCGAAGCGCCTTCCGCGTTCCGGTCGCTGCCAGCCCGGCTTGCGAGAGCGTGATGGCTTGCCGTGTCTCACCCCGGCCGGCGAGCCCGTTTTCCCTTCGTGCACGGACTTTCCCATGAGAAATTTTGCCACTGTCTTGGTGCTTGCCCTTTGTTTGGCGTCACCGGCTCTTGCCGAAAATACGTCAGAAGCTACCCCAACAAAACAGCGGCAGCTTGAGTGCGCCGAGCAAGCGGACGCTGAAGCCCAAACCAATCTCGGCTGGATGTATGAGAAGGGCCGTGGCGTTCCGCAGGACTTTGCACAGGCCGTTGCGTGCTACCGCAAGGCCGCCGAGCAAGGATACGCTCGCGCCCAGACCAATCTCGGTTGGATGTACGAGAATGGCCGTGGCGTTCCGCAAGACTATGAGCAAGCTGTTGTGTACTACCGCAAGGCCGCCGAGCAGGGTAACGCTCGCGCCCAAAACAATCTCGGCTGGTCGTACAAAAACGGCCATGGTGTCGCGCAAGACGATACGCAGGCCGTCGGGTGGTTCCGCAAGGCCGCCGAGCAAGAGGATACCTTAGCCCAAAACAATCTCGGCATAATGTACAGAGACGGCCGGGGTGTTGAGCAAGATGATGCCCAGGCCGTTGTGTGGTTTCGCAAGGCAGCTGCACATCGGGCCAGCCCAAAGTGATAACGATCCAACTATCCAAAGCACCTTACGCAAGCGTTGCTGCACCGACCTTGCCGAGGAAGGACTAAGCACGACCGACGATCAATCGATCAGCGGACACCTCACCTCGAAAGAGGTCGACCGCTACACGAGGATGGCGACCGGGCGCGGGCTGGGCGGTCTAGACCGAAAAAGTGTCACATGTCGGTTTGTGTGACAGTGACGGAAAAGATGCGGCGGCGCTAAGTATGGGAAATGCTGGAGATCTTCCCGAGGCCACGTGACAAACTCCGGCCCAGGATGGTCCGAAGGACCAGATTACGCAATTGTGCATCGGGGAATCTCGAGATTCCGGGTTCGATACTTCGCATCGCCCGATGTGAAGTGTAGTTTCATCAGAGCGGTCGTCCGAACAGAGACGCGCCGGGGTTTATGAGTCGCGGGGCTGGATTAACGCACCGGGGCTTAGCCCGCGGCTGAGAGGCATTTGCGCAGGGGGATGGGGTTGCGGCATGACTTTCATGGATAGGATCACGGACGGTGATCTCCTTATGGGGATAGTCGGACTTCTCGGACTTGGATGGATCATTCGCCAATTACTTAATCGAAATATTGAGCTCGCTGCCGGCCTGGTCTTTGGTCTGTTGTTCTGCGGTATGGTCTCGGTGTCCGCCAAAACTCTGCTTCCGGACTTTCTCGAACAGCGCCTTGTGCTGGAGGGCCGAGTTGAAAATCTGCAACAGGTTTACAATAAAGGGCGCCTCGTTGGTCACACCTTCGATATTGGTCGCGAGACGGTGAATGTCACGCCCTTGCTTTATGAACAGCTGAAGGAAAGGGCCAACCCGGTGGTCCGCGTCGAAGTTGGGCGCGGATCGAACTACGTTTACAGGATCGAATATATTGGCAATTAAGTATCATCGCCGGGATCGCCAAAAGCGGCCCGGGATCGGCAACCCCCGGCGCGTCGAGGTGAGCTGCAAAAGCCCGGCTTAGAGCCAAGCTTCAACCTGCAATCGTGGTATGCGCGACGTTGCGGTTCGGCGCGATGTCGCGTGGTCGTCGAGGCGCCGTCAGCTGCGGCTTGGCGCGGGCCTTCGTTGGCCTTCTGCAAAATCAGCGACCGCTCGAACTCGGCAAGTCCACCAAGCTTGCCGCGCGGCATCGTGGCGTGGGCCAGCGACTTGAACTTCGCACCGGCAAGTGACGTACCTCTACGCCGCGTTCGCTTTGCCGTCTTGAATCGCGCGCCAGATTCGTTCCGGTGTCAGCGGCATGTCGATGTGTTTGATGCCATAATCGGAGAGCGCGTCGACCACAGCATTGACTATCGTCGACAGGCTGCCGGCGCAGCCGGCTTCGCCGCAGCCCTTCGTGCCCAGCGGATTGCTCTTTGCCGGCACCGGATGGTCGCCGACGGTCATGACCGGAATGTCCTCGGCACGCGGCAGCGCGTAGTCCATCAGCGAGCCCGTGATCGGCTGGCCGTCTTCATCGTAGCGGATGAGCTCCATCAGGGCCTGGCCGATACCCTGCGCCACGCCGCCATGGAGTTGGCCCGCGACCAACATCGGGTTGATCACCGTGCCGAAGTCGTTGACGCCGGTGTAGCGGACGATCTGCACCACGCCGGTATCGGGATCGACCTCGACCTCGGCGACATGGCAACCGTTCGGGAAGGCCGATGGCACCGGCGCTGTGGTGTGGTCGACGTCGAGTGAGGAGGGCACGCCCTCCGGCGTCTCGCCCTCGCGCAGGCGCTTGGAGAGCTCGATGATGTCGATGCTGCGGTCCGTGCCTGCAATGGTGAAGCGGCCGGCGGCGAATTCGATATCGGCTTCGGACGCTTCCAGCAGGTGCCCCGCGGCGCGCTTGCCTTTCTCGATGATCAGGCGCGAGGCTTCGACGATTGCCATGCCGCTTGCGGTAATGGAGCGCGAGCCGCCGGTGCCGTTGCCGGCGCGCACGATGTCGCTGTCACCCTGCACGAGTTTGATGCTCTCGAAGGGTACGCCGAGTTCGGCAGAGAGCACCTGCGCAAAGGGCGTTGCGTGGCCCTGGCCGTAATCGAGCGTGCCGGTGATCAACTGGACGGTGCCGTCCGGATCGAACACGATCTTGCCGAGTTCGGGGCCGGGAGGGGCGGTAACCTCAAGATAGGAGCCGACCGCGATGCCGCGCAGCTTGCCGTTCTTGCGGCTCTCCCGCTTGCGCTTGGCGAAACTGTCATAGTCGGCAAGCTCCAGCGCCTTGGTGAAGACCGCCTGGAAGTCGCCGCTGTCATAGGTAACGCCAGAGGAGGCCGGGAACGGCATCTGGCTTGGCTTGATAAAATTGCGCTTACGCAACGTCAGCCGGTTGATGCCCATCTCGTCGGCGGCGCGGTCGATCAGTCGCTCCATGTAGTAGTTCGCCTCGGGACGGCCTGCACCGCGGTAAGCACCCATATGGCTGGTGTTGGTCAGGACGGTCTTGATGTCGATGGCCATCAGCGGCGTGCGATAGACGCTGGACAGGTTCTTGCCGGTGTTGAGCGAGAGCGGGCTGGGTGCCACGCCGGTGATGAAGGCGCCGAGATTGCCGTAGCCGGAAAGGCGCACGGCCAGAAAATGGCCTTCCGCATCGAGTGCGAGCTCGGCACAGATCTTCTGCGCGCGGCCATGGCTGTCCGAGAGGAAGCTGGTCGAGCGTTCGTCGGTCCATTTGACGGGGCGCCCGAGCTGCTTCGCAGCGTAAAGGATGCACATATATTCGGGGTAGTTGACGTTCTTCATGCCGAACGAGCCGCCGACATTAGCCGTCAGCAGGCGCACCTTGTCATTGGGCACTTTCAGGTTCTTGGCGAGATTGGCGCGGCTGCCGGCCACGCCCTGCGTCGGCATTTGGATCGTGTAGCGCTCGGTTTTTTTGTCATAGGAGGCGAGACCGACGCGCGGCTCCATCGACACCACGGCCACGCGGGTATTGAGGATGTCGAGTTTGGTCACATGGGCGGCGCTTGCGAAGGCTGCGTTCACCTTCTCGGTGTCGCCATAGTGATAATCGAGCGCGACATTGTTCGGGATATGGTCGTAAAGCTGCGGCGCGCCTGGCTTTGCGGCCTCTTCGGGATCAGTGACCGTGGGTAGCGGCTCAATGTCCACCTCGATGGCTTCCGCTGCGTCGCGCGCCTGCGCGAGTGTTTCCGCCACCACGAAGGCGACGGGATCGCCGACATAGCGCACCTTGTCGGTCGCCAGCGGCATGCGATTCGTCTGCAGGAGCGGCGTGCCGTCGCGGTTTTTCAGCGGGAGGCCGCAAGTGAACGGGCCGTAGCCCGCGGCGATCAGGTCGGTTCCGGTCCAGATTCCGAGTACACCGGGCATCGATTTCGCGGCTGCCGTGTCGATGCCTCGGATGACGCCGTGGGCATGGGGGGAGCGCACGATAAACGCTTGGGCCTGGCCTGGCAGGTTGAAATCGTCGGTGTAACGGCCCTTGCCGCGTACCAGCGTGTCGTCCTCCTTGCGCCGGACGGGCTGGCCGACCCCGTATTTTTGCAGTGCGATAGCAGTTTCCAGAGAGGATGACGGCATATGTTCTTGCATCAGAAACGACCTGAAATGGCGGCTTTCCCGCGGTTCCACGGGCTGTGCAGACCAGATAACGCACGGATAGAGCGACCACAACGCCCGATTGGGCATGGTCTCATGTGATGGATTGTTGCGCAGTCCTCTACCCCTGCTAAATCTATGGCAAATAGGGAATTTCAGATCGGCCGTTTGCTGGCCGTAGAGAGACAGCTTGGATGAGCGACGACACGCGGCTCCGCGATGATTTTCCGTTGCGCGGAGAGCTGCAGGAGGTGACCGCGCCGGCAGCGCCTGCCGCGGCCGAGCGGGCCCCTCTGCAGAACTCGGGAACTGGCGTCTATGCTGCGCTGGACCTGGGCACCAATAATTGCAGGCTTCTGATAGCTTGTCCGTCCGGCGACGGCTTTCGGGTCGTCGATTCATTCTCGCGGATTATCAGGCTCGGAGAGGGTATTTCTGCGACCGGCCGTATCAGCGAGGCGGCCGTCGAGCGCGCCATCGCCGCGCTCAGCGTCTGCCGCGACAAGATCCGGTTCCGCAAGGCGACGCGGTTGCGGCTGATCGCGACCGAGGCGTGCCGGGCTGCCTCGAACGCGGAGGGGTTCCGCAATCGGGTTGCCGCCAAGACCGGAATTGACCTCGAAGTGATCGACCGAGAGACCGAGGCGGCGCTCGCCGTGCTCGGCTGTTCGCCGCTCGTCGACGCGAGAGGACGCGGCGCCATCCTGTTCGACATCGGCGGCGGTTCGACCGAGTTGGCGTGGATCGAGCGGGACCCGAGCAAGACAAATCCGGAACCATGCATCAAGGCCTGGATGTCGATTCCGCTCGGTGTCGTAACTTTGGCCGAGCATTTTGGCGGCCGCGACGTTACGCCGGAATCCTACGCCCGGATGGAGCAGGAAGTCGCAAGGCACATCGCGCCCTTTGCAGAAGAGCATGGCGATGATTTTGCCGGCATGCATTTGTTGGGCACGTCAGGGACAGTGACGACGCTCGCCGGCATTCACCTTAACCTGCTGCGCTACGATCGCCGTCGTATCGACGGCATTTGGATGGACGATTCCGCGATATCGACGGTGGTGAACCGCTTGCTGGCCATGAGCTACGAGGAGCGTGCCAGGAACAGATGTATCAGCGTCGAACGCGCCGATCTCGTGCTTGCGGGCTGCGCCATCCTCGATGCGATTCGCCGGGCCTTTCCGCTGCCGCGTCTGCGCATCGCCGATCGGGGTTTGCGCGAGGGTATGCTGGTCGAAATGATGCGCAAGGACGGCGTACTACGGAGCCGGTGAGGGGGCGATGGCAAAGGATTCAACCGGCCGCATGCACGTCACGGTCAAAACCGGCGGCAAGCGCAAATTGTCGTCAAAGCTCTGGCTTGAGCGCCAGCTTAACGATCCCTATGTCGCGCGCGCCAAACGCGAGGGCCTTCGCTCGCGCGCGGCGTTCAAGTTGATCGAGATCGACGAGAAATACCATCTGCTGAAACCCGGCATGTCGGTGGTCGATCTCGGCGCGGCACCCGGCGGATGGAGCCAGGTAGCTGCCAAGCGCGTCGGTGCCGCTGACGGCCGGGGCAAGGTTGTTGCCATAGACCTGTTGGAAATGCCTGAGATTATCGGCGTCACCTTCATGCAACTTGACTTCATGGCCGATGAGGCACCGGAAAAGCTCACCGAGATGTTGGGCGGCCGCGCCGACGTGGTGATGTCCGACATGGCGGCCAATACCACCGGTCATCGTAAGACCGATCAGTTGCGGATCGTAGGTCTCGTGGAGGTCGCCGCGGCTTTCGCCTGCGACGTGCTGAAGCCCGGCGGAACGTTTCTTGCAAAGGTGTTTCAGAGCGGAGCCGATGCCGGACTGCTGGCGCAGCTCAAGCGCGATTTCGCCACCGTGCGCCATGTGAAGCCCGCCGCCAGCCGACAGGATTCCTCTGAACGCTACGTGCTGGCGACAGGGTTTCGTGGCGCGGCAAAGGGCGAGGCATAGTTAGTCGTCCGTGAAGAATGTTGATTTCAGGCAGGAACGAGCAGAGGGCAGGCGCTCAAGAGTGCGAGGATTTTGCGCAGTAAAAACCTC
>JGI24705J35276_12238573_pt1 | contig 27069 bp, 27 predicted proteins | sample TergutNt197P4_FD_35276 | JGI IMG/M metagenome (IMG submission 35276) | reverse complement strand
CTGAGGCTTCTGTTGCGCATAATCCTGACCGTATTGTCACGATTGCTCGTCCTGCCAATCCCGCTCAAATGGGCTTCTTAACGGACGACCAATTAGAATAACGTCTCTTCCTAAACCGTCTCCTTGTTTGTAGCGTTTGCTGATCAATAGATAACTCATAAGCATTAGCGCATTACTTGCTCAGAAAACCTCAGCGGTTTTCTGGATCCTCTCGCGAAACAGAAGCATATCAGCGCTAACGCCGATGGCGACAATTGCGATGCCTGCGATCCACAGCCAGTACCCGATGGCGTAAGATGATATCGACGCCGACCAGACTTTGTCCCCATCTGGAATCGCCTTCAAGAGCAGAAAACTCAGAGCGAGTCCAAGGGCGATTATCGCTGAGGTCAGCGTCGCAAACCGTTTGTTACGAAGATAAAGCGCCCAGGTAACCGCGATGATCGGGTTTGCAAGCCAAGCCGCATAACCAACACTGTCGGTAGTGGACATCAGATAAACGGCACACACGCCGGCAAACGCCGCGGTGAGAAACATTTTTCGACAAGCAAATATCCATGCGACGATAATGGTAGGCCACGCAAGTATTTCTGCACCCATAAGAACTCCCGCTGGGCCAACCACCAAAAGTTTCCAACCAGATATGTAAAACGGGTCCGGCACCCCTATCTTGGCGGAATTGTCAGCGATACATGCGATCTGGGTCAGCGAGGCAATCATCAATGTCGCGCTCATCAGCACGACCGTCCAATGCCACCTGAGGGTAATGGCCTGAGGCTTGGATGGTTTCACTCCGCCGCCTCCGTCGTCCTCCCGCGCTTCGACTTGCCCGCCTTTGCGAGTACGGGCGCCAAAAACTTGCCCGTATAACTCCGCGGCGCTTTGGCGATGTCTTCGGGGGGGCCCCAGGCGACGATTTCGCCGCCGCCGTCGCCGCCTTCGGGGCCGAGGTCGATCACCCAGTCGGCGGTCTTGATGACTTCGAGGTTGTGCTCGATCACGACGACCGTATTGCCTTGGGCGACCAGCTCATGCAGCACTTCCAGAAGCTTCTTGACGTCGTGGAAGTGCAAGCCGGTGGTCGGCTCGTCCAGGATGTAGAGCGTACGGCCGGTGGCGCGCTTGGATAGCTCCTTGGCGAGCTTAACGCGCTGGGCTTCGCCGCCGGAGAGGGTGGTGGCCTGCTGACCGACATGGATGTAATCGAGTCCGACGCGGTGCAGCGTGCTGAAGGTGTCGCGCACGCGCGGCACCGCCTTGAAGAAATCGACGGCCTCCTCAACGGTCATGTCGAGCACGTCGGCGATCGACTTGCCCTTGAACAACACCTCCAGCGTTTCGCGGTTGTAGCGCTTGCCCTTGCAGACGTCGCAGGTGACGTAGACGTCGGGCAGGAAGTGCATCTCGATCTTGATGACGCCGTCGCCCTGGCAGGCTTCGCAGCGGCCGCCCTTGACGTTGAAGGAGAAGCGGCCGGGCTCGTAGCCGCGCGCCTTGGACTCCGGGAGGCCCGCATACCACTCGCGGATCGGCGTAAACGCGCCGGTATAGGTCGCGGGATTGGAGCGCGGCGTGCGGCCGATCGGCGACTGATCGATGTCGATGATCTTGTCGATATGCTCCAGTCCCTCGATGCGGTCGTGCGGCGCGGCCGGATCACTCGCACCGTTCAGCTTGCGGGCGATGGCGCGGTAGAGCGTGTCGATCAGCAGCGTCGACTTGCCGCCGCCCGAGACGCCGGTGACGCAGGTGAAGAGGCCGAGCGGAATCTCCGCCGTGACGTTCTTCAGATTGTTGCCGCGGGCATTGACCAGCTTGATGGTGCGGCGATGGTTCGGCGGCCGGCGGTCAGGCACCGCGACTTCCAGCTCGCCGGTGAGATACTTGCCGGTCAGCGAGTTCGGATTACGCATGATCTCGGCGGGCGTGCCCTGCGCGACGATGTGGCCACCATGCATGCCGGCGCCGGGCCCGATGTCGAGCACATAGTCGGCGAGGCGGATCGCGTCCTCGTCGTGCTCGACCACGACCACAGTATTGCCGAGGTCGCGCAGCCGCTTCAGGGTGTCGAGCAGGCGCGCATTGTCGCGCTGATGCAGGCCGATCGACGGCTCGTCCAGCACGTAGAGCACGCCGGTCAGACCTGAACCGATCTGTGAGGCGAGGCGGATACGCTGGCTCTCTCCGCCGGACAGCGTGCCAGAGGAGCGCGACAGTGTCAGATAGTTCAGGCCGACATCGAGCAGGAAGGTGAGGCGCTCGCGGATTTCCTTGAGCACGCGGCCGGCGATCTCGTTCTGTTGCGTGTTGAGCGATTGCGGTACGGTCTCGAACCATTCGCCGGCATTTTTGACCGAGAGTTCGCCGATCTCGCCGATATGCTTGCCGCCGATCTTTACGCAGAGCGCCTCCGGCTTCAGCCGGTAGCCGTGGCAGGCTTCGCAGGGAATGTCGGCGAAGTATTTCGCCAGCTCCTCGCGCGCCCACTCGCTCTCGGTCTCGCGATAGCGGCGGTTGATGTTGGTGATGACGCCCTCGAACGGCTTCCTGGTGTCGTAGGAGCGCACGCCGTCTTCATAGGAGAATTTGATCTCGTCCTCGCCGGAGCCGTAGAGAAGCGCCTGCTGCACCTTTTTCAACAGGTCCTTCCATTTGGTGTCGAGGGTGAACTTGTAGTGCTTGCCGAGCGCTGTCAGCGTCTGCAGATAGTAGGGCGAGGAAGATTTCGCCCAGGGCGCGATCGCGCCCTTGCGCAGGGAAAGCTCTTTGTCGGGAATGACGAGGTCTTCGTCGACATGCTGCTCGATGCCGAGACCGCCACAGGCGGGGCAGGCGCCGTAGGGGTTATTGAAGGAGAACAGCCGAGGCTCGATCTCAGGGATGGTGAAGCCGGAGACGGGGCAGGCGAACTTCTCAGAGAACAGGATGCGCTCGGGCCCGCTTTTGTCGTGGATCTTTGCGACCTTTTTCTTCTCGTCTTTCTTCTCGTCATTTCCGGACTTGGCCCGGCCGTTCGTCTCTTTTGAAGAGGATGCGGAAGAGGGACTGTCTGCGAACTCAACGACCGCCAAGCCCTCGGCGAGCTTCAGCGCAGTCTCGAAGCTTTCGGCCAGCCGCTGGCCGATATCGGCGCGCACCACGATGCGGTCGACCACGACGTCGATGTCGTGGGGAAATTTCTTGTCGAGGTTGGGGGCTTCGGCGAGCTCGTAGAATGTTCCGTCGATCTTGACGCGCTGAAAGCCCTTCTTCAGGTAATCGGCGAGCTCCTTCTTGTACTCGCCCTTGCGGCCGCGCACGACCGGCGCGAGCAGATAGAGGCGGGTGCCTTCGGGCAGCGCGAGCACCCGGTCGACCATCTGCGAGACCGTCTGGCTTTCGATCGGCAGGCCCGTGGCGGGCGAATAGGGTACGCCGACACGGGCCCAGAGCAGGCGCATGTAGTCGTAGATCTCCGTTACCGTGCCGACGGTGGAGCGCGGGTTCTTCGACGTGGTCTTCTGCTCGATGGAGATAGCGGGCGACAGGCCGTCGATCTGGTCGACGTCCGGCTTCTGCATCATCTCCAGGAACTGGCGGGCATAGGCTGAGAGCGACTCGACGTAGCGGCGCTGGCCCTCGGCATAGATGGTGTCGAAGGCGAGCGACGATTTGCCGGAGCCAGAGAGGCCGGTGAACACCACGAGCTTGTCGCGGGGAATCTCGACATCGATGTTCTTGAGGTTGTGCTCGCGTGCGCCGCGTATCGTAATCGCGCGCTGGCTCGAGCCCGCGTTCTGCTGTTGGCGCTTCGCCCTGATCACTTCATCCATTCCGGCATTCCCAAAGGAAATTCCAAAGGCGCATCGGCTGCGCGGCGTTCAGCGCGCCTCGCCCGGTACCGGGGATCAGACGCGAGTGGGTCGGGCGGGAACGTAGGAAGAACGGGCGGGGATTTCCAGTGTAGAATCCGGTTCATCAACCGATTGTTGGCGCGCTGGCGGCTGTGTGCTTGCCGGCAGCCGGCATCAAGCCGTCCTCTCAAATGCATTTCGCGGACGATCAGTATTTCGCGAGGATCGGACCGCCCCAGCGATAGTTGATGTGCACCGTGGCCATGTCAACGTCCTGGCTGATCCTGTCGGTGCGCGAGTATGATCGGCCAAGCGGAGGAGAAGTGCTGGTATTCGTGAGGGCCACGTCGCGTGTGCCCATGAACAGGTGGCTATATTCCGCACCGACCAACCAGTTCGTGTCGATTCCGACTTCGAACCCGGTTCCGATCGACGCGCGGGTTTCGGTAGCCCCATCAGAGGCGGTTCCGGTGGTCTGCGCACCGTTGTACGTGTCATGGGCGACCGCGGCACCGCCCTTTACATACCAGAGGACATTGTTCCAGGCGTAACCGATCTGTCCGGTCAAGGAGCCGATGGCGTCAACTCTCGTCCGGTCGGCCGCTACCGAGTGCGTCGGGTGGGATCCGGTCAAATTGGTCCAATCGCCCTGGGCTTCGAGACCAAACACCCAATTGGACGCCTGCCAGCGGTAACCGATCTGACCGCCGACAATTCCACCGGTCGCGTGATGGCAACCTTCGGCAGTGGCGGGGACAACGGGAAGAAACGCGCTGCTGCTAAGATCCCAGCACTTGTGGGCGGAAGCACTTCCACCGTTCATGCCGATGTAGAAGCCGCCCCAGCTAAAAATCGGAGCACTCACCGGTGTCTTGGCATAGGGGCGCGCCAGATCAGCGGCGGGGGCCGAAACGGCCAGCGCCATGAATGCCGCCGTTGCCAAGAACAATTCCTTCATGTGACGCCATGAACTGCTAGGGCATGCGATAATTGCTGCTGGCCCGTTTCATATTCGCCTCAGCCGGCAATGTCTGTCACTCGGAGGTCACACTTTCGCCACAAAAAGGCCGGCGGTGAAGCCGGCCTCTGTCTCGAGAATCAATGGAAGAAAGGTCAGTAATTCGAGATGACCGGGCCGCCCCAGCGATAGTTCACGCGGACGAGGCCCATGTCGACGTTTTGGCGGATGCGGTCGGTGCCATCAAAGACACCGGCCGGGGTAGTGAGGCTGATGTCGCGGTCATTAAGGAAGATATGATTGTACTCGAAGCCAAGCGACCAGTTCGAGAGGAAGCCAACTTCGAGCCCTGTACCAACCGTACCGCCCCAACGGGTGTCATTGGCGGAGGAGAGTCGGATGCCGCTCGGAGTGTCGAAGACGTCAAACCTGTCGCCGACCACGGCCGCGCCGCCCTTCACATACCAAAGGACGTTGTTCCAGGCGTAGCCCGCCTGACCAGTGATCAGGCCGAAGGCATCGAGGCGTGAACGATTGGTGGTTGCCGCACCATCATTGACCACAGACAAACTGGTATTGTGGCCCGAAAAATCAGCCCAGTTGCCCTGGCCTTCGATGCCGAACACATAGTTCTGCGCCCGCCAGCGGTAGCCAACCTGACCACCAACCGTGCCGCCCGTCGCGTTATGGCACCCCTCGTGCAACGGCAGGACCACCGGCGCGCCCGTCGGTTCGGTGATGAAGTCCCAGCAATTGTGGGCGGAACCACCACCGCCGTTGATGCCGATATAGAAGCCGGTCCAGTCATAGAGCGGATTGGGCGGGGCCTTGGTATAGACCCTCATAGGTAAGTCCGCCGCATTAGCCGGGGCCGACAGGCTCAGCGCCGCCGCACCGATTGCACCCACCAAAATCTTCTTCATCGTACCCCTCCAGCGTTTCCGCTTCTCGTGGTCCCCGAAGCGTTTTGATCCATTCGACCTAAAATTGCGATCGCTTATGCAACCTATTCTCAGAATCAAAACGTAGCTTGATTCAGCATCGAAGTCCGTCTCCGAAATGCAACACTCGGGTGCGAAATGAAGGCCCGTAAGTTAATGAAATTTAAGGATTATTGCGTTCCGACGGGAACTTTTTCGGGTTCCACGGTTCACGCCTCGCTCCTGCCGATTGATGCCGCGAAGCCATTCATGCTTGGAACAAATCTAGAACAAAAACGATAGTGGTGCTATATGTGGGGATAACCGCGGCGATGCCGGCTCACGGGCCCGTCAAGTGTATAGGGTCGCCCGGCGAGGCGACGATTAACTGGCGCGGGAGGCCGTGGGACGGTCTTCGGGATGCGCCTTTGTTTTTGAGAGTGGAGAGCAGCGATGGCTGGCAGCGTCAACAAGGTCATTCTGGTTGGAAATCTCGGCAAGGATCCGGAAATCCGTCGCACCCAGGACGGCCGGGCGATCGCCAATCTGAGCGTCGCAACCTCCGAGACCTGGCGCGACAAGGCGACCGGCGAACGCAAGGAAAAGACCGAGTGGCATCGGGTGGTCATCTTCAATGAGGGGCTCGCCAAGGTGGCTGAGCAATATCTGAAGAAGGGCGCCAAGGTTTACGTCGAGGGGCAATTGCAGACGCGCAAGTGGACCGACCAGAGTGGGGCGGAGAAATACACCACCGAAGTGGTGCTGCAGGGCTTCAACTCGAACCTCACCATGCTGGATGGTCGCGGCGGCGGAGGCAGCAGCTTTGGTGAGGAGCAGGGCGGCGACTTCGGCTCCAGCGGCCCCGTCAGCAGCGCGCCGCGCCGTGCTGTCGCCGCGCCAAGTCGCAACAGCGATATGGACGACGACATTCCGTTCTGACGGCAGATGATCACAGACTCAGAAAAAGGCGCGCCTCGCGGCGGCTAATCAAGATCGCCTTTCTCATCTCCCTCACCAGACCTTTGCCGCGGCAGCGGAAAGGTTTGCACGGGCTGCCTTGAGTGGGTCTTTTTCGCCCCTGAAACGAGGTCGCGTCGGATTACTCGAAAGCCGCCGATTAACTCCGTAAGTCCATGAAAAAACGGACAGAAAAACGCCGCGGGTGAGCTGCCTCAGGGTGGCGATTCAGCCCCCGATGCGCTATATGATTCCAGACGAAACGTTCACCGGATTCCCCATTGTCTGACGAAGAAAATAACACGCCCGGCGACCCGTCGGCGCCCTCGGATATTCGGCCTGTCTCGATCCTCGACGAGATGAAGAAGTCCTATCTCGATTACGCGATGAGCGTGATTGTGGCGCGGGCGCTGCCTGACGCGCGTGACGGGCTGAAGCCGGTGCATCGCCGCATCCTGTTTTCGATGCACGAGAACGGCTACACGCCAGACAAGAAGCATGTGAAATCCGCGCGCGTTGTCGGTGACGTGATCGGTAAGTATCATCCGCACGGCGACCAGTCGATTTACGACGCGATGGTCCGGATGGCGCAGGACTTCTCCATGCGCGTTCCGTTGATCGATGGGCAGGGCAATTTCGGCTCCGTCGATGGCGATCCGCCGGCAGCCTACCGCTACACCGAAGCGCGCCTGACGCGGTCGGCATTGGCCGTGCTAGCCGACATCGACAAGGACACAGTCGACTTCCAGTCGAATTACGACAACACCGAGAAAGAGCCGTCGGTCCTGCCGGCGAAGTTCCCGAACCTCCTGGTCAACGGGGCGGGCGGCATCGCGGTCGGCATGGCCACCAACATCCCGCCGCATAATCTTGGCGAGGTTGTCGATGCCTGCGTGGCCCTGATCGACAATCCCGCGCTTACTATCGACGAAATCATGCACATCGTACCGGGACCGGATTTTCCGACCGGCGGCGTCATTGTCGGACGCCAGGGCATCCGTGCCGGCTATCATCTGGGCCGCGGCTCGGTCGTGATGCGCGGCAAGGTTACGATCGACACGATCCGGAAGGAGCGCGAGGCGCTCATCATCACCGAAATTCCCTACCAGGTGAACAAGGCGACGATGGTCGAGCGCATCGCCGAACTGGTCAAGGAAAAGAAGGTCGAGGGAGTTGCCGACCTGCGCGATGAATCCGATCGCGAGGGATTCCGGGTCGTCGTCGAATTGAAGCGTGACGCTGTGCCTGATGTGGTCCTGAACCAGCTTTACAGGTTCACGCCGCTCCAGTCGACGTTCGGCGTCAATATGGTGGCGCTCGACAGCGGTCGGCCGCGGACCATGAATCTGAAAGACCTGCTCACCATCTTCGTCGCCTTTCGCGAGCAGGTGGTTACGCGCCGGACGAAGTTCCTGCTCGGCAAGGCGCGTGACCGCGCCCATATCCTGGTCGGTCTCGCGATCGCCGTGGCCAATATCGACGAGATCATCCGTGTGATCCGGACCTCGCCCGATCCAACCTCCGCGCGCGACGCCCTGATGTCGCGCGATTGGGCGGCGCGAGACGTCGAAGACATGATCACGCTGATCGACGATCCGCGCCACCGTGTCAATCCGGATGGCACCATCCGCCTCTCGCTCGATCAGGCCAAGGCCATTCTCGATCTGCGCCTTCAACGCCTCACGGCGCTTGGGCGCGAAGAAATCCGCGAAGAGCTTGATAAGCTCGCGGCTGAAATCGGTGACTATCTCGATATCCTGCGCTCGCGCGCCCGCGTGCAGGCAATCGTCAAGACTGAGCTTGCCGAGGTGAAGGAAGCGTTCGCCACCCCGCGCAGGACCGTGATCATCGAGCAGGAGGGTGAGGTCGAGGACGAGGACCTGATCCAGCGCGAGGACATGGTCGTCACGGTGTCGCATGCCGGCTATGCCAAGCGCGTGCCGCTGTCGACCTATCGGGCCCAGCGCCGCGGCGGCAAGGGCCGTGCGGGCATGCAGACCCGCGAAGAGGATTTCGTCAGCCGGCTGTTCGTGGCCTCGACCCACACACCTGTCTTGTTCTTCTCCTCGCGCGGCCAAGTCTACAAGGAGAAGGTCTGGCGGCTGCCGGTTGCGGCTCCGAACGGCCGCGGCAAGGCGCTGATCAACATCCTGCCGCTGGAGCAGGGCGAGCGCATCACCACCATCATGCCGCTGCCCGAGGATGAATCGTCGTGGGGCCAGCTCGACGTGATGTTCGCCACGACAGGCGGCAATGTCCGCCGCAACAAGCTGTCCGACTTCGTCGACGTCCGTCGCTCCGGCATCATCGCCATGAAGCTCGATGAACACGAGTCGATTGTCGATGTGCAGATCTGCACCGAGCGCGACGACGTGCTGCTGACGGCGGCCGGCGGCCAGTGCATCCGCTTCCCCGTCACCGACGTGCGCGTCTTTTCGGGGCGCACTTCGATGGGCGTGCGCGGCATCTCCTTGGCCAAAGACGACAAAGTGATCTCGCTGACCATCCTGCGTCATATGGAGGCCAGCGGCGACGAACGTGCCGCCTATTTACGCCGCGCGAACGCGGTGCGGCGCGGCGGCGTGGAGGAGGAGGCGGCTACCGACGCCGAGGAGGCGTCCGGCGCGATCGAGCTCGGCGAGCAGCGTTATGTCGAGATGTCCGCCGCCGAGCAGTTCGTGCTCACCATCAGCGAGAACGGCTACGGCAAGCGCACCTCGTTCTTCGAGTACCGCACCACCGGGCGTGGCGGCAAAGGCATCGTCGCGATGTCGGTCAATGAGCGCAACGGCAAACTGGTCGCCTCGTTCCCGGTCGAGGATAGCGACCAGATCATGCTGGTCACCGACAGGGGGCAGCTTATCCGTTGCCCGGTCGAAGGCATCCGCATCGCGGGCCGCTCGACACAAGGCGTCATCGTGTTTGACACGGCTGAGGACGAGCATGTGGTCTCGGTCGAGCATATCGGCGAGGACACCGAGAACGGGAATGGCAATGGTCACGCGAATGGTGAGTAGGGAGGCTTCTTCCCACCGCAATTCTCAATATTCGCGCCGCCCGCGAAAAATCCTTCGCCAACGTGATATCCTCACCGCCGTTGGCCACACCTGCTGGCAAATTTATCCAAGCTTGCGCCCATCTCTGAATCCCGCTTAGCTCGTTCTAAGAACTATAAGGGCGGAGTCGCGAAATGGCGGATGATCATACGGTTTCGCTTGGCGTCGAGTTAACGCCGTCTGGGCTAAACGTAAAAGCGAAAAGCCGTTTGCTTTGGGCCTGGGATCGCCTGTTTGGGCATCGCGCTGAGTTGGCCGACCTTTCCACAGAGCGAAAGCTTAGCAGGGAGCGAGCAATCATCGAAGGAGAGAGACGGCTAATTGATGCGGTGACGAAGAAGCTGGTCGAGTGGGTGGAAACGGACGAGGACTTCGCAGGGCGTGCGGTCCGCAATTACTTCGGCGGTGCCTTCGATCGACAGGAGAACAAGGACGCAGTAGCTCGACACGCCCTTGAAGATCTGCGCCGCGATTCATCAGCCGAGGAAGGCGGGACTGAACTCGACCCGAACTTTATGAACAAGTTCGAGCGACACGCTGAAGATGCTGCGACCGAGCAAGTAAGGGAAAAGTGGGGCCGTGTGCTTGCGGCGGAGGTCAGAAAGCCGGGAACCGTCTCTGCAAAGGTCATGCGTATTGTCGATGAGATTGACAGCGAAACGGCCAAGCTTTTTGAGAAAGTTTGTGAAGACCGAATGGAGAGCGCCGTTCCTATATGCCTTTCGGGGCACCTCGATCTCCGGGCCGTTGCTAAGCTCGTTGGTTCTGGTTTGCTCGTCGATCCAGGTGCGGCTGGGCAGGTTCGGGTGTTTGGTGAGGCATCTTACGGAGAAGAAGTCGATTTCTGGTACCTCCGACTGTTTTCTGAGAGGGGATTAGGAATTCCGCGTGGCGCCAAATTTCCGAATTCTTACGATCACGCGGCCGCGCCCGTGGTGCCCTATGCGAGTTCGCCATTCGGTAAGCAAGAATCCGCGGGTATACCGATCTACATCATTACAGATGAAGGACTCGCCCTTGCGCAGATTTTACCGGATCGGCAGAAAAATGCGTTTGATAGGTACGTGGCGAAATTGAGTTCGTTTGCGCCGAGCCTGGACATCATGATCTTTGGGTATGGTGGTCCCGATTGCCAAGTGCCGATGTCGGGGGAGCGACTGACGAGGAAGTCATGATGTTTGACATGCCACGCTAATGGCGAATAGCGAACGACCACTCGCTGCTCGCTATTTCAAATTTGCAACGCTAGACCATCAGTATTCATGGTGAAATCTTCGCCCTTTGCTACCACAGCATTGCGGTTTTCCCGGAACAAAAAATAGGCAATGGGTGGGGAGAGTTCAGCATGAGCCAACAGGCGAGTGCCCGATGTCAGGACGGGGTAACACGCAGCCGATATTCGAGATCACCGCCACAACGACGACCGCGCGGAATAAAGGGATGCGCGATGCTACGTCCGGGCAACGGTCGGATTCGCTCAGTCAATCATTGAACCTTTGCGGAAGTCCGCAACACATACGAACAGCGCCTTGCGTGTTCCGGCATTTCCCGTTGCCTAATCCGGTTCGCGATAGCGTAAGGGCTTGCCGGTTTAACTCAGGCCGGCAAGCTCGCCTTCAACAAGATTAATCGCGGCCTGTGCCACTTGCCATCCTCATGCCAAATTGTTCTTCCACTACCTGTCGTAGAACATTCTTAGATGTAATTTTTCCACCTACCGTAGGCTCAGCTTATGGCAAAGCACGTCAAAGGGGCGCTCAATTTCTGGGCGGTCCACACTAGCTCTACTCAACTCGCCTCGGGCGATATTATTTTCTTTCATGACAGCACAGGGTCGATGGGGCCTTTGCGTCATGTCGATGGCGTTACCTTGCCGCTCTATATGAACAGCGCCAAAGCCACCGGCGGCATAACCGTTGCAGCGATTAGTCCTGAAGCGCTCGAATGCGTCTGGAAAGGCAACGTCGTCAGGTTCAAGCCTGGGCCTATCGCGCCAATGCCGCCACATCAGTATCCCCGTCACTGGGTGGTGATCTAACGAATTCGCGTTCTATACCAAAGACAGACTCCCGGTTCCGTATGATAGCGTGGCGCCCGCACGCTGATGCAGGCGCTCATCGAGCGCTAAAAAGTCCGGACAGGAAATCGGCAACGAGCCTGACTCTGGGGATGCGTGCAATATTCGGCTTCATTACAAGCCAAAGTTCCCGCGAGGGCACATCCAATCCCAATTTCAGAGAAACGAGGTCCGGCCACCGTCGAGCAAGCAAATCCGGCAATAGTGCCGCACCGTATCCGCCCGATGCGAATGCCGCTTGCGACGCTTGACTATTGGAGCGCATGACGAAGCGGTAATTGCTTAGATGGCGAGCGGCCCAGGCCGCTTCCGGCACGGACGCATTATCATCGTCAAATCCTGCAAAAACCGGTGTCTCACCAGCCTCGACGCGGGCGCAATAGGAAGTGTGTGCGTAGAATCCATAGCTCAGCGTGGCGATGCGGCGAATGGTTAGCTCTCCTTTCCCGGGACGTCCTTGTCGCAAGGCCAAGTCGGCCTCGTGGTGCGCAAGGCTGAGATTCCTCGATTCCGTTATGATCTCAATGTCGAGGCCAGGGTGGTCGGCAAGCAGGCTGCCGAGATGCTCGGACACAAAGCCGTCGGCCAGACTTCGGGTCATGGTGATGCGAACCAGACCAGAAATGTCCGCTCGCTGATCGAGCCGATCGAAAACCGCGCAGGCCGCGGTCTCCATCGTTTGGACCTCTTTATGAATGGAGCGGCCAACCGAATTCAGCACGTAACCATCTTGGCGACGGTCGAAGAGAGAGTGACCAAGCGTTTCTTCCAAACTGGCAATTCGTCGCGAGACAGTAGCGTGATTGACGCGTAGCGCTCTCGCCGTCGCGCTCAAGGTCTGATGTTGCGATAGGGCGAGGAAATAGCGAATGTCTTCCCAGTCCAATTGGACTGTGCGTTTTTTGTCGATCATTGATCAAATTTAGCCAATTCTCGCACATCTGAAAATCCCTGTATCGTTCCTTCGAAGTTTATGAAGGACGATTCAAATGACCATTCTGCCGAAGACATTGCTGCAGATCGCCGGTGCGCCACAGCATGCGAGCGCGCTGGACCGTTCCGCCCTGATCCTGGTCGATCCCCAGATGGAATACGTGACCGGCGCTCTACCTTTGGACGGCATTGATAAGGCTGTTTCTGAGGCTGCGATCGTGCTGGATATCGCGCGAACTCACGGTGTGCCGGTTTTCCATGTCATTCATCATGGACGTCCCGGCGGGCCGGTGTTCGACCCGGAGGGTGACTTTGCGGGCATCATTCCGGCTCTTTCTCCGGCTTCGGGAGAAACCATGGTGACGAAATCACTCCCCAATTCCTTTGCCGGCACAAGCCTGCATGACTTGATCCAGAACACTGGACGAAAGGAGCTCGTCCTTGTCGGTTTTGCGACGCATATGTGTCTCTCGGCAACGGTGCGCGCGGCGCTGGATCTCGGTTACCGGTCCACTGTCATCGCTGGTGCGACAGCTACGCGAGATCTCCCCAGTGCACTCAACGGATCAATCGTACCGGCGGCGCAGATTCAGGAGGCGGAACTGTCGGCACTCGCCGATCGCTTTGCCGTTGTCGTCCCGGATGGTTCGACCTTTCTGGCCCGGCAACCACCTGGTACGCATGTCGTTTAGAGCGTCGGCATCCTGCGGACGGCCAGAAGTTGGTGAGGTCGCTTCGACATCGCACGTTCTTCCTTGACAGTGCTGCGCCATGATATCGTCGTTTAATACCGACATGTTCGGTTTTCTTGGAGCTCTGCTTGCCATTCTCAACCCGGTCGCAGCAGTGCCAACGTTTGTATCCGCCACAGCAACTCGCCCGGACGTAAGTCGGCAACATGTCGCTGCGACGGCCGCCGCGACCGTCGGACTGATTTTGGTGGGAGCCTGCCTTTTCGGCGAGGGAATACTTTCAGTGTTTGGCACCGATCTGAACGCCTTTCGGATTGGCGGGGGACTTATTGTGGTGATCTCGGGCCTGCGTATGGCACTCGGCGTTGGAGTCCCGGTCCAAGATGAACCCAAAAATGGAGCTGGCGCTGCCGTTGGCGCCGTGCCGATTGGCTTGCCGTTGATCTGCGGCCCGACGTCGATATCCATGGTGATCCTTCAGGCATCAGGACCGGACGGAAAGACTCCGGTGCTGGTTGTGGTTGCGATCGTTTCGCTGATCGTTTGGCTGACGCTCACGATCGCGGAGCCTCTTTTCAAGCGGTTCGGCACTGTCGGTATCGAGGTGGCAACGAGACTTTCCGGGATGCTGCTCTCAAGCATTGGGGCGTCCCTCTTGTTGCACGGTGCTCAGGCCGCCCTCGGCATCGGAAGGTAACGGGAACCAATCCCGCTTGCCGGGCGGGACAGGGCGGGGTAGGAGGGGGTATGCCGCGCATTGCCTTCTACCCAGGTTCGTTCGATCCCGTGACCAATGGCCATCTGGACGTGGTCCAGCATGCCGTGCCCCTGTGCGACCGGCTGGTCGTCGCGATCGGCATCCATCCCGGCAAGAAGCCGCTGTTCTCGACCGAGGAGCGGCTGAAGATGGTGCAGGACGTGTTCGAACCAGTCGCCGCCAAGGCCGGCTGTGCCTTCGAGGCCACCACGTTCGACGACCTCGCTGTGACAGCCGCACAAAAGCATGGCGCGACCATCATGGTACGGGGCCTGCGTGACGGCACCGATCTCGACTACGAAATGCAGCTAGCCGGCATGAACGGTGCCATGGCGCCGGAAATCCACACGGTATTCGTTCCAGCCTCGCCGTCCGTCCGCCCGATCACCGCCACACTGGTCCGCCAGATCGCGGGAATGCGCGGAGACGTCTCAGCCTTCGTGCCGCCGCTTGTTGCTGCCAGCCTGAAGGTCAAATTCGCCGGCTGACGCGTGGCCGGCTTGCTGTCTGTTTCAACTGATCCTGATCCGGAGTTTCCATGATCCGAATTCTCGCAGTTCTGGCCGCGCTGATTTGCGCAGTCCCCGCCATCGCGCAACCGCTACCGGCTGGCCTCGACAAGGCCAACGCGATCGTCATCGATACCACCAAGGGGCGTATCGTCATCAAGCTCAGGACCGATCTCGCGCCCCAGCATGCCGAGCGGATCAAGCAGCTCGCGCGCGAGGGCTTCTACGACAACGTGCCGTTTCACCGGGTCATAGGCGGTTTCATGGCTCAGACCGGGGATGGCCAGAAGCATGACGGCACTGGTGGCTCGAAATATCCGAACCTCAAGCAGGAGTTCTCCAAGGTTCACTTCGCGCGCGGCATCGTCGGCATGGCGCGACGAGGCGACAGCGTCGATTCCGCGAACTCGCAGTTCTTCATTATGTTTGCGGACGGGTCTAGCCTCGACGGCCTCTACACCGTCGTTGGCGAAGTCGTGCAGGGGATGGACGTCGTCGACAAGCTGAAGAAAGCACCGTCCGGTTCACCGAGCGGCGCCGTCACCGATCCTGATATGATGGTGAAGGTGCAGGTTGCATCCGATATCAAGTAAGAAGCGATGAGGTGGCGCGGCTGCAGGTTTGTGTTGGCTGCCGCGGCTCTCTTGCTTTGCCTTTCCGCAATGCGTGCGGACGCACAATCCGTAAACACCATCCGCGAGGTGTCTGTGCGATTGGGTACCTGCTGGAGACCGCCGCCAGCCTCGCGAGTTCGCGCCATCGACATCACCGTGATCGTGAGCTTTAACCGGGCCGGCCAAATTATGGGCCATCCAAGAATTAGTTACGAATCCGCCGACGCTACCGACAATGACAGGCTTCAATACCGGATCGCGGTGATGGAGGCATTGCAACGCTGTTCGCCGATGCCATTTACCGAGGCGATGGCCGGCGCCATTGCAGGGCGTCCATTCGCAGTCCAGTTCCACGGACGAAAGACTTCACCCCAAGCCATAGAGAAACGAGCATGACCGAAAACACGTTGATCCTCGAGACGACCCAGGGACCCGTCACGATCGAAATGCGGCCCGATCTCGCGCCCAACCATGTCGCGCGCATCAAGGAGCTTGTGCGCGAGGGATTTTACGACGGCATCGTGTTTCACCGCGTTATTGACGGCTTCATGGCGCAGACTGGGTGCCCTCATGGCACGGGCACCGGCGGCTCCGGCAAGAAGCTGAAGGCCGAATTCAACAAGGAACCGCATGTGCGGGGCACCGCCTCGATGGCACGCGCTGCCAGCCCGGATTCGGCCGACAGCCAGTTCTTCATCTGCTTCGACGATGCCCACTTCCTAGACAACCAGTACACGGTGTGGGGCAAGGTAACCGCCGGCATGGAGAACGTTGACAAGATCAAGCGCGGCGAGCCCGTGCAGAATCCCGACAAGATCGTCAAAGCAAGCATGGCCGCTGACGGGAAGTGACGTTGCCGGCAACCGCCGGCTTGTGTCACGACGAAGATCGAGGGTACGGGATCGGTCGCTTTCGCGTGTGATGACAGGTCAACAGAATGCGTACCGATCTCTTTGACTTCGATCTGCCCACCGAGCGAATTGCATTGCGTCCGGCGAGCCCGCGCGACACCGCGAGAATGCTGGTGGTGGAGTCTGACGGCGTCTTGCGCGATCGCCTCGTTTCCGACCTGCCGGCTTGGCTCAAGGCAGGTGACCTGCTTGTCGTCAACGACACCAGGGTGATAGCGGCCCAGCTCAAGGGGCGCCGCATCGGGCGTGAGACTGAGCCGAAGATCGAGGCGACGCTAGTCAGGCGCCTGGATGGTTCGAGATGGAAGGCGCTAGTGAAGCCTGCCAAGAAGCTCGTCGCCCGCGATCGCATCCGCTTCGGCAATGAGGGCAAGGTCTGCCTGCTCGGTCACCTCGATGCCGAAGTTGAGGCGAAAGGCGAGGAAGGCGAAGTGACGCTGTCTTTCTCTTTCCACGGTCCCACGCTCGACCAGGCGATCGCCGATCTCGGCAGTCCGCCGCTGCCACCCTACATCGCCTCGAAGCGCGCTTCCGACGACCGCGACGCTACCGACTATCAGACCATGTTCGCGGAGCGCGAGGGCGCGGTGGCCGCGCCGACTGCAGGGCTGCATTTCACGCCAGGGCTTGAGGCAGCACTGCGAGAGCTGGGCATCGGTATCGTCAGGGTCACGCTGCATGTGGGGCCGGGGACTTTCCTGCCGGTCAAGTCGGACGATACCGAGGGCCACCGGATGCATTCCGAGTGGGGCTCGATCACGGTGGATACCGCGCGCGCCCTGAACGCGGCGCGGCGGCGCGGCGGCCGCGTTGTAGCGGTTGGAACCACCTCGTTGCGGCTGTTGGAAAGTGCGGCGGCCGATGACGGTACCATCGAGCCGTTCGAGGGCGAGACCGCGATCTTCATCACGCCCGGCTATCGCTTCCGCGCCGTCGACATCCTGCTCACCAATTTCCATTTGCCGCGCTCAACGCTGTTCATGCTGGTGTCGGCATTTTCCGGGCTGGAGACGATGAAGCAGGCCTATGCGCACGCGATCGCGGAGAGCTATCGCTTCTATTCCTATGGCGACGCGTCTTTATTGTTTCGCGGGCGCGGCTAGATCCAACTCCCACCGTCATCCACGCCGAAGCGTTCATGCTGCGCAACGACCACCGCGGGGAGGAAGCATGAGCCTCAGGCAGCAGATTGCTTTGGGATAGCCCACCAACCGTCGTCAAGGTTCTGCGCGGCAAGCCAATCAACAAAGGTTTCGCAATCGGCACCAGAAAGCCAGTGGCCGCGCTGCGGGTTGCAGACCCAAACGCGACCATCCGCAGCGACCTCCACGTCCCGGCATTTCGCCCACACGCGGACAAGTGACTCAAGGGCGCCGGGAACCAGTCTGCGATCGAGTTCGCGGACGGTCATAATCAGCCTCCAATATCAGTCTCACCAAGGCCAAGCATCGTGCGATCCAGATTACCTGATTCGAAGCTCAGTACCGCCGGTCGTGCACAAGGGCAGCTTACCTAGTTGCGTTCGATTTTAGCCCCATGCTGGGGTCTATCGATCGCAATTGCGGCGTTGGTGTGGTTGAAGTTGCGCCGTACCGTCAGGCGGGGATGCACCCACATCAAGACAGTGCAAAGGGGTAACCGGGTCCGCTCCCCGCGCGCGCGACCGCCTTCCGGCCAGGTACTAAGCGGTTGATCAGGCTTCAGCGGCACGCAATAAGCAGACGTATGAGCCTTCTCAATTATTTCGAATTGCTGGCTACCGATGGAGCGGCGCGCACCGGCCGTCTGACCACGCCGCATGGCGTGGTGCGGACGCCGGCCTTCATGCCGGTTGGCACGGCCGGCGCCATGAAGGGCCTGCATTGGCGCGAGGTGCGCGATGCCGGGGCCGACATCGTGCTTGGCAACACCTACCATCTAATGTTGCGGCCAGGGGCCGAGCGGATCGCCGCGCTGGGCGGCTTGCAGGCCTTCACTGGCTGGAACGGACCGATGTTGACCGATTCCGGCGGCTTCCAGGTGATGTCGCTCGCGCAATTGCGCAAGGTCAGCGAAGGCGCGGTAACCTTCCGCTCCCACATCGACGGGGTCGCGGTGGAGCTCTCGCCAGAGCGCGCCATCGAAGTGCAGCGACTGCTCGGCTCCGACATTGCCATGCAACTCGACGAATGCGTGCGGCTGCCGGCCGACCACGCCGATATCGAACGCGCCATGCAGCTCTCGCTGCGGTGGGCGGAACGCTGCAGGCGTGCTTTCGAGACTGCCTCGCCAGGCTACATGCTGTTCGGCATCGTGCAGGGCGGTGACGTACCGGAGCTTCGCCGGGTGAGCGCGGCCGAACTCGTCGACATCGGCTTTCACGGTTATGCGATCGGCGGACTTGCGGTAGGCGAGCCGCAATCGGTGATGCTCGCGATGATCGAGGAGGCCGCGCCAGCCTTGCCTGCCGACCGGCCGCGCTATCTGATGGGCGTCGGCACGCCCGAGGACATGCTGGAGGCGGTGAGGCGCGGCATCGACATGTTCGATTGCGTGATGCCCACGCGCAACGGGCGGCATGGTGTCGCCTTTACCCGCTTCGGACAGGTCAATCTGCGCAACGCCCGTCATGCCGACGATCCGCGGCCGCTGGATGAGGAAAGTGCTTGGCCGGCGACCCGCGACTATTCGCGCGCGTATCTCCATCACCTTGTCAAATCGGGTGAGACTCTGGGCGCGATGCTCTTGTCGGAGATCAACATAGCGTACTACGAGCGCCTGATGCAGGACATCAGGGACGCGGTGGTGAGCGGAAGGTTCGAGGATTTCTATCGGCTTGCGCGCGAACAATGGGCGAGGGGGGATATCGCTCCTCGCTAATGCTCGCGATCAGTTACAGGCGAAGCGCTTCACCGGGTGCTTGGTGACAAAACCATATCCGCAGGTCTCGCAGGCCCAGAGATAACTGACGAGGTTGTCGGCAACATAGGCGGACGCTTCCGCAGCCACCATGGAGTCCGCGCAAACAGGACAGGTCGGCAGCTCCTCCCCGCGTGGGCCCGGGTGCTGCGGCGTGACGGTCGACAGGGTTTCAGCGATAGCCGTCATCGTGACCTCCCTGTTGGAGCATTGATTCGGATCGGAAGGACTGCGCCGTGTGAGACGGAGTGCAATTCCCTGAAAGGATCACGCTCAAATAATAAACCAAAGCGCGACAACTATTCTCTTAGAGCCTCGCACTTTGGAACGCGATTGCTAACATAGTATAATTACTTGACGAGCTCGCAACACAAATGTGTAGGTTTCGCGTTATTGGAACTTATGCAGGTCTTGCGTGATTGGACCGTTTCAAATTTTGCGATGCAGCGAATTCGGCTTCTATCGTATTGTTGGGCTGTCACAACCTGCCACTAACTCAACGATTGCTGTCAAAGGAGTTTCTCATGGATGCGCCGTCAGCCACGCGTGCAGTGCACTCACCAGGCCGAGGAAAGGTGTATGACTCGATCGTAGACGCCATCGGGGACACTCCGATTGTACGCCTGCGCAGACTGCCGCAGATGCACGGGGTCAATGCGACCATTCTGGCAAAACTCGAATATTTTAATCCCGCTGCCAGCGTGAAGGACCGCATCGGGGCGGCGATGGTCATCGCGATGGAGAAGGCCGGCATCATCAATGCCGACACCGTGCTGATCGAGCCAACCTCGGGAAATACAGGAATCGCGCTTGCTTTCGTGGCGGCATCGCGCGGATATCGGCTGAAGCTCGTTATGCCGGAATCGATGTCGATCGAGCGACGCAAGATGCTGGCTTTTCTCGGCGCCGAGCTCGTGTTGACGCCGGCTTCGGAAGGCATGAAGGGATCGATCGCGGCAGCGGAGGAACTGGTGCGGACGACGCCGAACGCGGTCATGCCGCAGCAGTTCAAGAATCTCGCCAATCCCGAGATCCATCGCCGCACCACGGCCGAAGAAATCTGGAATGACACCGCCGGCAATATCGACTACTTCGTCGCCGGCGTTGGAACCGGCGGCACCATTACCGGGGTCGGGCAGTTGCTGAAGGCGCGCAAGCCCAGCTTGCGAGTGGTTGCCGTCGAACCCGAAGAAAGTGCTGTCCTCTCCGGCGGTCAGCATTCGCCCCACAAGATCCAAGGCATCGGTGCGGGCTTCATTCCGGACATCCTCGATCGCTCCGTGATCGACGAGGTCGTAAAGATCGATAGCACAACCGCGATCGAGACCTCGCGTGCGATGGCGCGCAACGAGGGCATCCCGGTCGGGATTTCCTCGGGCGCCGCAATTGCGGCCGCGCTGCAGATCGGTAAGCGGCCGGAGGCCGTCGGCAAGACCATTGTTGCCGTGGTCCCGTCATTCTCCGAACGCTATCTATCGACCGCATTGTTTGAAGGAATCTGACCATGGCGGACCAACCAAGGCGCCCACGCACGCTTGCGGATGCCCGGACGGAAGCTGAAGCTGCGTTCAAGAAGGTGACGGCCAAAGTTGCCGATGCCCCGCCTGTGAAAAATGCTGTTCCCGGTGTGAAGGAGCAGGTCACACTGCGAATCGACCAGGACGTCTTGGAGTATTTTCAGGAAGGCGGTCCTGGCTGGCAGGACCGCATCAATGAGGCGCTGCGCAAGGCGGCGGGGAAGTGAGATCACGGCGCGTGGCAGCCAGCGGTATCTTTACGGTCCGAGAGATGGTGCTCACGCCTGCCACTGGAGGATGCAAAGCAAAGCCCGGCTCGCGCCGGGCTTTGCTTTTGGGTGGCTCTACCATTAGCGGTGGCGGAACGCGTTGCCCATCATGCCACCGACGACGGCGCCCATAAAGGCCGCGCCAGCAGGGTCGGGACCACGCTGAACCGGTGGTGGCGGCGGTAACGCTTGGCGTTGCGCGCTCGCGGTGGAGCGGCGTCGGGCCGGCTGCTTGGTGGGCAAGCTGGCGCTCGGCGTGGCCAGAGCAACAGGCTCCGAGAGCAGGGCTCTGTGCTGCAGCTTGTTGAAGTAGCCTGAAACCGGATAGCCGCGGGCGGCCTGCCAGCGGTTGATCACAGTGCGGGTCTCGTCATTGAACACACCAGTCATTTCTGTGTCGAAGCCAAGGCCGGTCAGGCGGCGCTGCATGTCCTTGCGCTGGTCCTTATTGAGCCCAATCTGATCCTCGGTGAGCTGCGTAGCCTCTTCGGTGTAGGTTGCGGGGTCAATGTTTGGATTCAGGGCACGGCTCGCCGTGGAGGCCCCGTTCTGGATCGCCGCGATCCTTGCCTCGGCCAGTGGCTTAAATTGGCCGTTGGGATAGGCGGTCACATAAGCGTTAAGCTCTTCGGGCTTGTTGGAATCTTTCACCGTTCGCCAGAATTCAAGCTCAACATTGGCAGCGTCCGACATGCTCGTGGCAGGTGCGATATTACCGGCAGGTGTCGCGCTGGCCATCTGTGTCTGCGTCGGTACCGGGCCAAGGTAGACGGTTCCGATCAAGTTGGTGTGCCCCCAGGGCAACTGGCCCTTATGGGTTTCCTCATTGACCTGGGCTCGTACGGAGGTCATCGCCTGCTGGATCTCGATCCCGGGTTTGGTGATGTTGTCAACCAACGCCCGGGTGAAGGGGCTGTTGGCTCCTTCCTGGCCGTCCAGCGCAGTCTGGCCGGGACCGGTGGCGAACGCGATCAGCGTACCTTCGCCTGACTTCATCTCAGCAAGGCCGGACTGCACATTGACGCTGCGGGTTTTTGAAGCGGACCTGATCTTGGCGGCAAATGGATTATCGCGGCACGCATCAAGGAATACCAGCTTGACCTTGGCGTCGCCCATGGTCTGGTCGAGCGTCAGGTCGACATTGATCGCTGTGCCCAGCTTGACATCCATTTCCGATTTGATGTCGGCATCGATCGGCAGCAGATAGTTGGTGCCGCTGATGGCGATACCGTGACCGGCATAATAGAACACCGCTATGTCGGCGCCTGCCGCCTTGTTACCGAAGTCGAGCAGCTTTTCGGTCATTTTGTCGCGGGTGAGATTGGTGCCCTCGATTACCTCAAAGCCCACACTGCGCAGTGTGTTGGCCATCAGCTTGGCGTCGATAGGGGGATTCGGCAGTTGTGCGACGTTCCTGTAGGCGCCGTTGCCAACCACGAAGGCAACACGCCGGTCCGCCTTGGCGGCGTTGATCGACAACGCCATGCAGATCAGGGAAAGGATGATGGTGAGATGTCGCATCTTAAAATCTCTCTGCAGAACTGAACTCCCAAGCAACAAAACGTTGCCGGCCTTTTGCACGAAAAGACCCACGGTTCTTACACGAAAAAACCACGCTTTGCGCTAGTAAAAAATTAACCGACGGCCACGCCCGATGTGGAGCAGCACGATCACAAACAATGCCAAAACCGGTCATAGTCCCTCCAAATCAGGAAAATGCACTTCCGCGCAGCTCCCTTCTTAGTCGGCACGACAATCCTGCCGGTTCAGCGCCGAGACGTCGGCGAATGTCGGGTGGTCAAGGTGATAACCGGTGAGGTATCCCAGTCAGGTTTGAGCCTGCCGAGGCGCGGGCGCGGTGCTGGTGGCCTTTAGGTTCAGAAGGTTGCCGGAAAGAATCAGCGCTGTGCCCAATACCGTAAGCCCATCAAAGCGCTCCATATAGATCAGCCAACCAGCGGTTGCAGTCAGCGGCACCCGAAGGAAATCCATCGGCACAACAATGGTCGCGTCGGCGTAGCTTAGGGCGCGGGTCAGACAATAGTGCGAAAAAGTGCCGCAGATGGCGATCACCACGGCCCAGGCCCATACGGTGGCCGAAGGCCAAACCCAGACGTGGAGCGTCGGGATAATGCTGGCTGTTGCCTGTACCACCAGCATCCAAAAAATCACTGACAAAGCGCTCTCGGTGCGTGTCAGCGATTTCACGAGGACCAGGGAGACGCTGAAGCCGACGGCCGCGGCAAGTGCGACCAGTTGCCCCGGATTGATCTCGCCGGCCGCCGGACGGACGATGACGACGACGCCGACCACGCCGAGCATGATGGCTACGACCTTCCAGGAATTCAAGCGCTCGCCGAGAAAGCTCGCTGCCAGGATCGCCGTCCAGATCGGCATTGTGAATTCGATCGCGACCACCTGGCCGATCGGAATGAGCGTCAGCGCGAAAAACCAGCCGAATTGGGCCGCGTAGTGGATTAGATTGCGCGCGATGTGCTGCGGCAGCCGGGTCGTTTTCAGCGCCGCGAGGCCGCCGGCATAGTGGATCATCGGGTATAGCAGGACCAAGCCGAGGGCCGAGCGCACCTGCATGATCTGGAAGACGTTCATTTCGCGCGCGGCCTCGCGTCCCGCCACTACCAAGACCAGCATCAGGACGAGCCAGCCGGCCGTCCACAGCGCGGCCTTCAGTATAGACTGGGTTGGGCTCATTGTTGCAGGCGCGAGAGGGAAATGCGTGAAGGACAGGCCGGTATCAGCTACGTCGGAGTCATTTGCAACGACCAAATTTGGCGAAGTTGCGATGTGTGACCGTTCAACAGTTGGGAGTTTGATCGGGCCGGTTGCGCGTCTTGTGCACGAGGGACTCGCTCTTGAGGCTAGTGGCGTTTATCCCGCGATTGCCTGCGAAGGGGCTTGGCCCACGAAAGCAGTAGCGGGCGCGGCATATGCTCGATTAAGCTTGCTCGAAATCTGACAACATCGGGAGGAACAACTCATGCGTATCCTGCAACCGGCGGATTGGTCAAAGCCGCGCGGCTTTTCTCACGGCGTTGTGGTCGATGGACCCGGCCGATGGGTGGTGCTCGCGGGCCAGACCGGCGGGGATGAAAAGGGTGAGTACGTCCCCGACATGGCCGCGCAGGTCGCAACTGCGCTCAAGCGGATTGTGAAGCTGCTGGGCGAAGCCGATGCAGGACCTCAGCATATTGTTCGCCTGACATGGTATCTGACCAGCCGCAGCGAATATGAGGCAGCTGGCGCCGGTATCGGCGCCGCGTGGAAGGAGACGTTGGGGAAGAATTTTCCGCCTTCGACCTTGCTTTACATTGGCGGGCTTGTCGATGCCCAGGCCAAGGTTGAGATCGAAGTCACCGCCTTCATTCCGACGGCATAGAACGAATCGGGCGATCCGGCGCGCTGAGCAAGGATGATGCGTTGGTAAACCAACGCGTCCTTGCTTGGTCGTCTTCACATCATTTTTGTCCGAAAACCGGCGCCTAGTTTTCGGAGATGATGCTTAGCGCGACAAGGAAATGTTTGCGCCTCTGAACACGCTGTCGGCCCGCATGGACACCGACTGCTTGTTGCCTCGCGTCGTCAGCGAGATATCGGTGTTGAAGCCTGCCGAACTGGCGACCACCTGGAAATTTCCGCCACCACCGCGGCCGCGCAAGCTGCCGCCAATATTGCGGCTGGTCTCGCTCCAGTTGCCCGAAACAGCACTGCCTTCCGCGACGACCTCGGCTGAAAGCTGGAACTTGTAAGCCTCGCTGGCGCAGGTCAGCGTCATGTTCATGGTCGAACCGGCAACGTTGTAGTGGGCGTGACAGCGGATGCGTTCAGTTGAGCCGTCATCCAGGCTTACCGTGCCGCCACCATGCCAGCTTCCGGCCATGCCAGCGAACGGGCCCGATTGGGCCCGGCTCGAAGACATCGACATGGAGATGGCCGCTAACACAACGACAGCCGCAATCAGCGGCTGCCGGACAACAAGTGAAACTCTCGTGCTTATGTTATTGGCGTGACGCTTCCCAGCGACCGCTGCACGGAATGCCTGCTGATGCTCCATTCCACTTTCCCGATCCGGCGTTGCCATTGAGTTGACCATTGGCGTATGCACCATTGATTGAAACTCGCACAAGACCCTCTCGGCCGATGGTGCCGGAAACATTAGCCCCGGCGGCCGTGATTTTGCCGTCGGCGACTGACAGCGTCGAACTCGCGGTCCGCTCGCACGAGCCAGTCTTTGTCACGATGGTGACATGCCATGTTCCGTCATAGGGATGGGCCAAAGCCGGGGAGGCGATAAAGCCCCCGAAAATGGAAGCCGAGCAGATCAGCACAATGCGATCGAGACGCATGAATTCAAATCCTCAATGTGGATGATGCGCTTGCGTCTTTGGAATAAATGCGGCCAAAATTTGTCGCGTCGGGAAATTGAACGTTTTCGTGGAAAAACAATAGTCTATGTTCGGCTCCATTTTTGGAACCGGGGTCAACAATTGGAACTTAGGACGGGTTCCCACAACTCTCCCTTTCTTACAAACGTCCAATCCTGCGCAGCGACTGCGCCGGTATCCATGTCCCTCGGGGGGCGGCACGCGATTTAGGAAGCTGCAAGAGGCCGTTATCGTCAGCTTCCGGGAACTGCCCTCAATGCTGCCAATGTCGAACTTCTGATATTTCTTGGTAACCGAATTTCAACCAAGACCTTGTATCGAAAGAAGGCATCGCGGATCTTGTGTTGCGTACCGCGATGCGAGAGCCAGACCCGCCGGCCCAGGTCAGCGGGTTTTGGTTTGTTTGCGATCTCACTCCGAGCACCAAACAACAGAACCGAAAGGTGAGGTGGTTCGCTGCCTGTCGTGCATTTGCACCATCGGACTACTTTTTCAATTTGTAGCAGTGCCCGCCACCCCTATGTTTTACGCGTTCGCGGCATGCACCGATCGTCGAAAAAGAGCAATTGGGTTGTCCTGCGGCTTTCGCCCCTCTTAATTGCGCACAGAACTTGGCAGCGTTGGCGGGGGCTTGAGGAGAAAGAACGAAGCCCATCGAGAGAAGCATCATAGCGACAAGTGCCAGCTTTGAACGCTGCATATCAGCCTCCCTTTAAGGTTGCCCCCCGCTCTTGAGATTGTCCGCACGGTAAGTTTTTCTGGCTGCAATTGCGCAGCTCCGAGCTGTCCAGAGACGAAGCCTGATGAACGCCCATGCTTTGACCATAGCACGGGAATGCTACCTGCGGTAGACCGGAAGCCGCCTGAGATCGCCGCCAACTCTTCGTTAGAGTTGAGCCACGATTTCGGCCACCGCCTTCGCCACGTCTACGTGCGCCGTATCAATTCTTAGGTCCGCGTCTGCCCAAGGGGAGTAGTCGCGGGCGACCACCTTTTGCCAATCCGGCTTGGTCAGACCGGGCACGTCCATCTCACGTCTTTCAACCCGCGCTTGATGCTGAACGAGGTCGGAGCACTGAATCTCCACTCCAAGCAGTCGCACGCCAGCCCGTTTGGCCGCACCATCAAATATCCGCCGCGTTATGTTCCAAGGGTTTACGCAGTCGGTAATGGTCGTATGCCCCAGCTCGAGGTTGGACGCGGCGAGAGCAGCTGCGATGTGGTAGCTTTCTGGCCCGATATCCCGGTCAGGGTCGATGGCCCAGATGGCAGCTTCGATTTCGTCAACCCGAAGATAGACCGCCCCGGTTCTGAGAGAGAGCGCCCGCGCAATGGTGCTCTTTCCAGTGCCCGGCAGCCCGGCAAATGAAACAAGAACCGCCATAACCAGACTCTCGAGCGCGCTGTAGAGCGTCTCTGGACGTAGTGTCTTTCTTGGTTTCTCGCGCGCAAGGGCTGTCTATCGTGCGCGCCAGCCCTGCTGCCCCGTTCGAAACGGGGCGGCAGGAAAGGATCCTGTCAGTCGATCTCAGAGGCTGTCGCCGAAATCCTGGCGGAACTTGGCGGCCAGCTTCTGCTGCCAGTCGGACACAGGCTTCAGTCGTCCGTAGAAGAAGCGCAGCACCGCCGGCTCCTCAACGAACTCGAGGCCGCCGACCAGGCGGCGATTGTCGTAGAGCCACTGGATGCGGTCGATCGCATATTTGAGCTGCGACAGCGTGAAGACGCGCCGCGGCACGGCAAGGCGCAGCAGCTCCATGTTGGC
>JGI24705J35276_12238574_pt1 | contig 27142 bp, 23 predicted proteins | sample TergutNt197P4_FD_35276 | JGI IMG/M metagenome (IMG submission 35276) | reverse complement strand
GGGCGACGACGTTGAAGGCAAATTGGTATTTTTGCGGCTCGAACTTCAAACACCAAAGCCCGTGGAGCCTGACGACCCGGTCCGGCAGCCGCAACTGGTCCTACACATCTCCATACGCGGCATAAGCCCGCTCTGCGGGGCGCTTGGTGCGGCCGTAGCCTGCGATCATGAGCAGCGCACCGATGATCGAGAGATTCTTCAGCGCATCCACCAGCATCTTGGCATTGTCCGGCGGCGCCTGATTCCAGAAATCATAGAAATAGAAAGTCGAAACTGCGACATAGAGGACCAGAAGGATTGCAAAGAACCTCGCCCCAAAATTAAGGGCGATCATCAGTCCGGCAATGACTTCGAGACCTCCAAGCGTTATCGCCAGCAACTGAGGCGTAGTCATTGCGGTTAGCTGCTCCAACTGCCCGGTATAAGGCGCGAGCGCAGCCGGAATAGCGACCTTTGCGGCGATGGTGTCGGCAGTGGCCTGAATGGCGAACAGCTTGGTCGCGCCCGTATAGACAAAGAGCACGGCAAACAGGACCCGCCCGAAGGCAACGAACGCTGGCATAATCGACCTCTTGATGTACTTTAAGGGCGGAACGCAAACAGCGAAATGAAGCGATTCTGAGGATTCAGCTAACGCTTTTTAAACAATCAATCCCACCACTTGGCCATCCGCTAACGAAACCACCTTCGATTGTGCTCGTCAATTGGAAGGTAGCTCAATGCCGAAAGAGCCGGGCTTGGCCATTTCCGAAAAGTGGGCGCCCGTTTTCGGAAAAAGTGATGCAAAAACAAAGCACTCCAAGCAAAGATGTATTGGTTTACCGACGCATCTTTGCTTAGACAAACAGACCAGGCTGCTGACGGGCCGCACGTTCCTGAGCCTCCACCACCGCCACCGCCGTCATGTTGAGCACACCTCGCGCCCTCACCCCCTTGGTGAGGATGTGCGCGGTCCGCGCAGTACCTATCAGGATCGGGCCGACCGGTAGTGCATCGGCAAGGGACTTGATCATCTGATAGGCGACGTTTGCGGTGTCGAGATTGGGCATGATCAGAACATTGGCTTCGCCCTCCAGCTTGGAGTGCGGCAGCACCAGCTTGCGCGCGGCACCCGAGAGCGCCGTATCGCCCTGCATTTCGCCGTCGGCCTCGAGCTCCGGATGCTTCTCCTTAAGCAACATGGTGGCACGGCGCATCTTCCGGGACGAATCGGTGTCGCGGCTACCGAAATCCGAATGCGACACAAAGGCGATCTTTGGCTTGATGTTGAAACGCTGCACGTGGCTTGCCGCCATGGACGCTACTTCCGCCAGCTCCTCCGCGGTGGGGGTCGGCCGCACCTGCGTATCGGCGATGAAATAGGCGCCCTTGCTGGTGATCATCAGCGCCAGCGCCGCGTAGTCGCTGGCCCCCGGCATAAGGCCGATGATCTCGCGGACGTGGCGCAGATGGCTCATGTACCGGCCCCCGACGCCGCAGAGCATGGCGTCTGCCTCGCCGCGCATCACAGCCAGGGCCGCGATCACGGTATTGTTAGTGCGGATCACCGTGCGCGCGGCGTCCGGCGTCACACCGCGACGACCGGCAATTTCGACATAGGACTGCACGTAAGACCGGTAGCGCGGATCGTTCTCGGGGTTGACGAGGTCGAAATCCTCGCCCGCCTTGATGGACAGGCCGAACCGCTTGATCCGCGCCTCCACCACCGACGGGCGGCCGACCAGGATCGGGCGCGCCAGTTTTTCCTCAAGCACCACCTGGGTGGCGCGCAGCACGCGCTCATCTTCGCCTTCGGCATAGATGACGCGCACCGGCTGGGTCTTGGCCTTCGCAAACATCGGCTTCATCACGAGGCCGGAACGGAAAGCGAAGCGTTCGAGCTGCGCCATGTACTCGTCGAAATTCTTGATCGGCCGGGTTGCGACGCCGCTATCCATGGCCGCTTTCGCCACCGCAGGCGCAATTCGCAGAATCAGCCGCGGATCGAATGGGCTCGGAATCAGCGAACCCGGCCCGAAGCCTTGCATCTCTCCATTATCAAAGCCCTGTGCGACGGCGTCGGAGGGGGCTTCACGAGCCAGACGCGCGATCGCGTCCACGGCGGCGAGCTTCATCTCTTCGTTGATCGCGGTCGCTCCGACGTCGAGCGCACCACGGAAGATGTGGGGAAAACAGAGGACGTTGTTGACCTGATTGGGGAAGTCAGAGCGACCGGTGCAGATCATTGCGTCAGGGCGAGCCTTTCTCGCCTCTTCCGGCATGATCTCCGGCACCGGATTGGCCAGCGCCATGATCAGCGGCTTGTCCGCCATCTGCCTGGCCATGTCGGGTTTCAGGACGTTCGGCGCCGAAAGTCCCAAGAAGATATCGGCTCCGTCGATCACCTCCGCCAGCGTGCGCTTGTCGGTCTTCTGCGCGTAGACCGCCTTCCAGCGATCCATAAGCGTATTGCGTCCGTCATAGACAAGTCCGTCGATGTCGCAGACCCAGACGTTCTCGCGCTGCGCTCCCATCGAGACCAGCAAGTTGAGGCAGGCAATCGCCGCGGCCCCGGCGCCGGAAGTGACGATCTTCACATCGGCAAGTTTCTTGCCGTTCAGTCGTAAGGCGTTTGTGATCGCAGCTGCGACGATGATCGCGGTGCCGTGCTGGTCATCATGAAAGACCGGGATCTTCATGCGCTCTTTCAGCCGCGCCTCGATCTCGAAGCATTCCGGACCCTTGATGTCCTCAAGATTGATGCCACCAAAGGTCGGCTCCAGCGCCGCCACCGTCTCGACAACGCGGTCGATGGTGTCGGCGGCGATCTCGATGTCGAAGACGTCGATGCCGGCAAACTTCTTGAACAGCACCGCCTTGCCTTCCATGACGGGCTTGGAGGCAAGCGGACCGATATTGCCCAGGCCCAGCACCGCGGTGCCATTGGAAACGACGGCGACAAGATTGGCGCGCGCCGTGAGCGAAGCGGCCTCGGCAGGGTTGCCGGCGATCTCGGTACAGGCGGCCGCCACGCCTGGCGAATACGCCAACGCCAGATCGCGCTGATTGGCGAGCGGTTTGCTTGCCTGGACCTCAAGCTTCCCGGGCCGCGGCAGTCGATGATAGGCCAGCGCAGCGGAATGGAGATCTTCAGAATAGGACGACATTCGTGGTTTCGCCTCGCGTTTCCGCCCCTTCCCACCAAATCACGGGGATTGGAGGGATGTGAAGCACGGAGCGCTCCATTGTTGCAACATCCGATTGTGCCCCTGCAACAACTGCAGGGCCGTCGCCCAATTGAAATCCGTGGCTCTTCATGGACCTTAGCGCCGATTGACGATATGGCAGTTCGTGTTGCGTCCAAACGATAATCGGAACTGACCGAATGAAACGAATCTTGATCGGCTTGACCGTCCTGGCCGCTGTCGCGGCGGCGGGCTGGCTTGGCTTCAATCTTTACGTGCAACACCGGGCAACGACAGAGATCGAGGCCGCATTCGGACATTTCCGTGCCAGTGGCGGAAAGGCCAGCCACGGCAAGGTGGCGTTCGATCTGTGGAGCCGAACGCTCACGCTGGAGGACATAACCCTCGAACCCGGCCAGCAGTCGAACGCCAGGTTCACGATCGGTGGCATCAAGATCGCCAGCTTCAAGGCGGCCGGCGTCCGCCAAATCGACGAGACGAGGTTCTCAGCCGACAGTATGGATATCGTGGGCTCCGAACTTGCGATGGAAGGCGGGGTGGGCCCGGCGAACGTGAAGGTCGCCTACAACTACAAGGTCCCGCAGCTCACCGTACGGAACTATTCCGGCCCGCTCCTTGGCGAAGGCTCGCCTGCATCAAATTCTCTGATTGATGTATATCGATATTTGCTCGACCAGTTCGCAAGCGTCACTGTGTCCTCGATTGTTGCGCCGCACGCCACCGTCACCTTTGACTCCGGCTCCGACGGACCAATCAGTGGCGACCTTGCTTATTCCGGTCTTGATATCCGCAACATCAGCCGCGGCCACATCGAGACGGCAAAAGAGGATCGCGCCGTTTTCAATTTCAACGTGAGTCAAGAGGGCAAGCAAGACAAGCTGACCGGCGAAGTTGCAAACATTGCAGTCGATGACTTTGACGCAACTGCTGTCGCCGCTCTGCTGGACCCAGGGAAGGCCAAGGACGACAACTACCGTCGGGTTTATCGGAAGATCTCGGCTGGTCCCTACACGCTGACATCAGCGCAAGGCGTGCGCATGCAGCTTGACGGATTCGCGATCGATGACATCGAGTTGCAGCCATCCATCCTCCAGTCATTTTTGACGATCATGGCGGCGGCGCCAGTCATTCAATCCGCGTCTCGACCTTCCGCTGAGGAGCAGCGGAAGATGATGGAAAGCGTGGCAGAAATCTATGAACGCGTGCGCGTCGGCAAGGTCGAGCTTGGCAAGCTGTCGATGAGCACGCCGCAAGGGGAGGTCAAGCTCAACGCTGTCCGCTACGACCAGAGCGAGTTCGCCTTGGAAGGGCTCGATGCGCTCTCACCCAAGGGACCGGTCAAGGTAGAGCGCTTCGCACTCAAGTCGTTCAGTCTGGCCAAGCTGATGCGCTGGTCGTTGCAGCTTGCTACCAACGGGGCTTCCTCCTCGCCAGACGAACTCCTTGGCCTGTTTCGTGCGCTCGAAGGCGTGGAGATCAAGGGTGTTGTTGCGCCTTACAAGGACACTGAGAAGTCAATCACTCTCGACTCGTTCAATCTGAATTGGGGGCAGTTCGTTGGCCCGGTCCCGAGCAAATTCGGTTTGGCTGCTGGAATGGTCGTCCCCGCCGATCCTTCCGATCCCAAGGAAGCGGCGCTCATTGCGGCCGGCATCGACAAGCTCGCGGTCGTCGTCAATTTCGGTGCAGCCTGGACCGAAGCATCGCATGCCGTCGTCTTCGAACCCGCGAGTATCGACCTCGGCAATATCCTGAAGGCGCAAGCTCGCATCACGCTTGCCAACGTGCCGCGTGAGGCGTTTTCTACGGATATTTCGCAGGCAATAGCCCAGACGGCCCAGATCGAAGCCGGCGCCGTTGAGTTTACCTTGCGCGACACTGGCCTCGTCGATCTTGCCGTCGCCAAATTCGCGCAAGACCAAGAGATCAGCCGTGACATGGCCCGCAGCGCGATCATCGACAGCATCAATGCGCAGCGCGAATCAGTCCCGAACCCGGACGCAGCCACCGTTGTCGAGGCGGTCGCCCGCTTTGTCGAGACGCCTGGTCAGACGCTCACCATCAAGCTGACGCCCCTCGGCAAAGTGCCCGTGATGCAGCTCCTGGACCTTATGAAGGACGAGCCTCTCACCGCGCTCATGCAATTCCGGATCGAGGCATCAACCGGGATGTGACCTACTTCTGCGGCGGGTTTACCCTGATGTGAAGCTCGCGGAGCTGCTTGGTGGTCGCCTCTGAGGGGGCGCCCATCAGCAGGTCCATGGCCTGCTGGTTCATCGGGAACAGCGAGATTTCGCGCAGATTGGTGGTGCCGCAGAGAAGCATGACGATGCGGTCGACGCCCGCCGCCATGCCGCCGTGTGGCGGCGCGCCAAACTGGAAGGCGCGATACATGCCGCCGAACCGCTCGACCACATCCTTCTCGCCGTAGCCCGCGATCTCGAACGCCTTCACCATGGCTTCCGGCTTGTGGTTGCGGATACCGCCGGAGGCAATCTCGTAGCCGTTGCAGGTGATATCGTACTGGAACGCCTTGATTGTCAGTGGGTCCTGCGTCTGCAGCGCCTCCAGGCCACCTTGCGGCATCGAGAATGGATTGTGCGAGAAGTCGACCTTCTTGTCGTCCTCGTTATATTCGTACATCGGGAAGTCGACGACCCAGGCGAGCTCGAACCGCTCTTTGTCGACGAGGTTCAACTCCTCGCCAACCCTGGTGCGGGCGAGGCCGGAAAACTTCCAGAATTTGTCGGGATCGCCCGCGACGAAGAAAGCGGCATCGCCTTCCTTGACGCCCAGTTGGGCGCGGATCGCAGCCGTGCGCTCGGCACCTATGTTGTTTGCGAGTGGACCAGCACCCTCACCGCCTTCGCGCCACATGATGTAGCCGAGGCCCGGTTGGCCCTCGCCTTGCGCCCATGAGTTCATGCGGTCGCAGAAGGCGCGGCTACCGCCACCAGGGGCCGGGATTGCCCAAACCTGATTCTTCGGATCCTCCAGCATCCGTGCAAACACCTTGAAGCCCGAGCCGCGGAAATGCTCGGAGACGTCCTGCATCTCGATCGGATTGCGCAAGTCCGGCTTGTCGGTGCCGTATTTGCGCAAGGCTTCCGCGAACGGAATCCGCCGCCAGCCCTTTGTCACCGGCTTGCCGTTCGCGAATTCCTCGAACACGCCGGTGATGACAGGCTCCATCGCCGCGAACACGTCTTCCTGCGTGACAAAGCTCATCTCGACGTCGAGTTGATAGAACTCACCGGGCAGGCGGTCGGCGCGCGGGTCCTCGTCGCGGAAGCACGGCGCGATCTGGAAGTAGCGGTCGAATCCGCTCATCATGAGAAGCTGCTTGTACTGCTGCGGCGCCTGTGGCAGCGCGTAGAACTTGCCGGGATGGATGCGCGACGGAACGAGAAAGTCGCGCGCGCCCTCCGGTGAGGACGCGGTCAGAATCGGAGTCTGGAATTCGAAGAAGCCCTGCTCCTTCATGCGGCGGCGCATCGAATCGATGATCGCGCCGCGCGTCATGATGTTCTGATGCAATTTCTCACGGCGCAGGTCGAGGAAACGGTATTTGAGCCTGATGTCCTCGGGATATTCCTGGTCACCGAACACCGGCAGCGGCAGTTCGCCGGCCGGCCCCAGCACCTCGATCTCGCTGACATAGACCTCGACCTTGCCGGTCGCGAGGTCGTCATTATCCGTTCCCTCCGGACGCCGGCGCACCTTGCCATCCATCCGGACAACCCATTCCGAGCGCAGCTTCTCGGCCTGCGCGAACGCCGGCGAGTCCGGGTCCACCACGCATTGGGTCAGCCCGTAATGGTCTCGCAGGTCGATAAACAACACGCCGCCGTGGTCGCGAACGCGATGAACCCAGCCGGAAAGGCGGGCCGTCTCGCCGATATGGCTCTCGCGGAGCGCGCCGCATGTGTGTGACCGGTAGCGATGCATGGCAGTCTCAAAATGATGTCTGAGGGATCGAATTGGGAGGGCCCTGAGACCGTCCGAAGTGCAGGAGGGTTTACCCGAGGCAGCTAGGCGCGGCAACCAAGGCGGCAGCCTGTTTTTGACCCGGGGCGCCGATTTTCACGTTCCGAGGGCCAAACGCCCAGACAAATGCGCGGCCTCAAGCCAATCAATGGCCGCCCCCTTGATCCGCGAGACAGGGGCTCGCCTAACGCGACACGGCCGGCAACGATAGGCCGGCCGCAATCAGCAGCGCTGTCGCAGCCAATGCGAGTGACGCATCGAAGGATTGCGTCGTGCCATAGAGCGCGCCAGCGATCAGCGGCCCGATGATCTGCCCAACGCCATAAGATGCGGTCATGATAGCCAGGATGTTGAAGCGCACCTCCGTGGCCACCTTGCGGGCGGCCGGCATGGCGATGGTTACTGTGCCCATGAACGTCCCGCCAACCAGCAGAGCGCTGACGATGTAGGCCGCGGAGGCATGGATGATTGAAAGAGCAACGCCAACAGCCTGAATCAACAGATTGACCGTAAGAGCACGCGCTGTCCCCAATCGCACATGCAGCGCATGCCAAAAGAAGCAGGACGGTGCGGCACCCAGACCGAACATGGCCCAGATATGTAATGGATCCACGGAGGCCAGCGCCGTGCGGATCAACAACGGCAAATAAGTCGCAGTGATGATGTACCCAAAACCGGCAAGGCCGTAGACAACAACGAGCCGGATCGCGCCTAATGGAGAGGAGCCGTCCTTGCTCCCAAGCGGCATCATCTTCGCCTCCAGCTTCGCGCGATCCGCGCTGGTCTGCATGATTATCGCCACAACCGCGAGAGCCAACGCTGCCAGTCCGAGCATCAGCCAGATGGAACGGCTCGAAAGAGCGACATGATGGCCGGCGGCGATGATCTCGGCGGAAACCAGGATGCCGACGCCTACGCCGGCGAACAGCGATGGCGCGCCGCCGTGATGCCCACGATCATGGATCAGCCAATGGGACGCGGCGACCATAGCGAAGGCGCTCGACACGCCCGCAAAACCTCGCACAATCACGATCAGCCATTCAGGCAGGGACAGACTGAGCAACCCGAGCATCCCAGCCGTCGTGACAACAGCGAGCGCACAGAGCTTGTGGCTGGGTATGCCGGATAGGAGACCGGCCAACAGTGCGCCAATAAGATAACCGGCATAGTTGGCCGACGCAGCATAAGAGCCACCGGCTACAGAGATCTGGCTGTCGGCGACCATCAGAGGATAAAGGCCAGTAAAGGCGAAACGGCCGAATCCCATCCCGATCGCCAGCACCAAAGCAGCGGCGACCGCGGCAAACCGTTCATTCCGACGCATCGCCGGAACCCTTGATGTCAGAGAACTGCAGGAGCGTGTTGCGGAATTCGGTAAAGGCCGGGGTAGCGAAGCCGGGGCGACACGCAAGGTAAGTGTCGACCGTCATGAGCGGCTTTTCCACAACAGGCGCGATATGGCGCATGAAGTCGACAACACTGCGCGGCATCACGCTGACACACGAGCCGGCCGCCGTGCAGGCAAACATGGCGTGATAGGACCGGACCTCGTGGACGGCGAAGCGGTTCACGATGCTCCCGGAGTCCGCCAGCCATTGCTCGGCTAGCATGCGGTAGGTGCAACCGGGAGCAAACGCCGCCAAAGCCGTGCATTCGAGGTCTGCGGGACCTTCAACCGCCGGATGGCCGGGCGGCAGAAGGAGAACAAGCTCTTCGTGAAATACCGGAACGCTGTCCAATGCGTCGGGACCAAGCCACCACTCCCCCGGTGGCAACGCGATCAGCGCGCAGTCCAACCGATGGGCAAGCAGCGCCTCAATGAGTTGCCGCGTCGGCGCGGTCGAGAGGTCAATCTTCACTTGCGGCCACGCCGCATTGTAACGAGCGAGCGGTTCAGGCAGGCGACTGGCAACCGTGCACTCCATCGAGCCGACCCGCAGCGTTCCCGCGGGACGACCGGTCGGGTTCACAACCTGGAGCGCCTCTTCAGCCAAATTCAGAATGCGGTCGGCATAGTCCAGATAGGCTTCGCCCTGCGCAGTGAGCGCCATGCGCTTCTTGTCCCGTAAAAAGAGCGGAACGCCAAGTTCAGCTTCGAGCTGCTGAATGCGTGTCGTGACATTCGAAGGCACCCGGCCAAGCTGCTCTGCAGCGCGGGTGACGCTCTGTTCGCTGGCAACGGCACGGAAGACCACTAACGATGCGAGGTCCATAGCGGTTCTCCGATTAGCAAACTCATGGAGATAATATTCTTTATTAGAGAACAACCGTCAATATATATTCACAGATAAGGAATTCTGCGAGCACCAACAGCCGCTTTTGTTGTCCGCCCAACGGTACATTGCTGATTGGACGCGCAGACTTATCTTTCATGTTATGACGGTCCATTTCCCCTTCCAGAACTCCTATGCGGCGCTGCCGGCGAACTTTTTCGCCCGAGTCTCGCCGACCCCGGTCGATGCACCCCGGCTGATCAAGCTGAACCGGCCGCTGGCTGTGCACCTCGGACTTGATCCGGACCTGCTGGAGACTGTCGAAGGGGTCGAAATCCTCGCCGGCAAGTGCGTGCCAGAGGGCGCCGACCCCATCGCCATGGCCTATGCGGGGCACCAGTTCGGCAACTTTGTTCCGCAGCTCGGCGACGGCCGCGCTATCCTGCTCGGCGAAGTCATCGACAGGGACGGTAACCGCCGCGACATCCAGCTCAAGGGTTCCGGTCGCACGCCCTTCTCGCGCCGGGGTGATGGTCGCGCCGCGCTTGGGCCGGTCCTACGCGAATATGTGGTTAGCGAAGCGATGCACGCCTTGGGCATCCCAACCACCCGGTCGCTCGCCGCCATCGTCACCGGCGAGCCTGTGATGCGTGAGACCGCGCTGCCGGGCGCGGTGCTGACGCGCGTAGCGTCGAGCCATGTCCGTATCGGGACCTTTCAGTATTTCGCCGTGCGCCACGACATCGCGGCCCTGCGGCAACTCGCTGATCACGTCATCAACCGGCACTATCCGGACTTCGCCGGCACCGCGCGCCCCTACCACGCGCTGCTCGCCGGCATGGTCGCCCGCCAGGCCGATCTGGTCGCACGCTGGCTCCTCGTCGGCTTCATCCATGGCGTGATGAACACCGACAACATGTCCCTTTCGGGCGAGACCATCGATTATGGTCCCTGCGCCTTTCTGGACAACTACGATCCTTCCCAGGTCTTCTCGTCGATCGATGTGATGGGCCGCTACTCCTATGGCAACCAGCCGCGTGTTGCGCTGTGGAATCTGACGCGGCTCGCCGAGTGCCTCCTGCCGCTGTTTGACGAGGAGCAGGACAAGGCGATCGAACAGGCACAGGAAATCCTGAGCGCGTTTCCGGACCAGTTCAGCACCGCCTACCAGGCGGGCCTGCGCCGAAAGGTCGGGCTGTTCACCGTCCAAGAGGGTGACGACGGCCTGATCGCGGACCTGTTCGATGCCATGGCCAAGAATGCTACCGACTTCACCCTCACCTTCCGGCGGCTGGCGGAGGCAGCAGGCGACGCTTCGGCAAACGCACGCGTGCGGAAGCTGTTCGCCGAGCCGGCGGCCTTCGACGACTGGGAAGGCCGCTGGCGTCAGCGGGTGAACGCCGAGCCACAAACGCCGGCCGAACGGCAGGCGGCCATGTGCAGCGTCAATCCCGCCTTCATTCCGCGGAACCACCGCGTCGAGGCAGTGATCCAGGCGGCCATGAACCAGGATGACTATGCTCCCTTCGAGGAGCTTCTGAAGGTCCTCGCAAAACCCTATGAAGACCAACCCGAATTTGCGGCCTATGAGGACGCCCCGCTGCCGCATGAACGGGTCCACTGGACCTTTTGCGGTACCTGAACCGTTAATTCCTCGTCCACCATCCCGCTCACTCTGCCGCCGACAATTTCCAGGATTTAACTGACCCTCAATTCACCCCGACAAATCTAACGAGTCTATCAGGGGGGTTGGCTGTGGACGAACTGATCTTCGAACTATTGGGATTGGCACTGATCGCTATGTGCGTGATCGTGGTCGCGGTGCCCTCCGGGCGGAAGCCGTCTGGGCGCATTCGCTACGAATGAGGGTGGGCCTTCCGAGGGGGGCGCGACCATTCGAAGCGACTCGCAAGCCTAGCGGCAAGAGCCTTGGACGCAGGGCTCAAATTCGCGGCAACCCCCTTGACATATCAGCGTTTTCGGCAGAACGCGTGACATCACGTGTCATGGGTCGTTCATGGATCTTATTACCACTACCCCCGAGCTTGCGGCAGCCTGTGCGCGCCTTGCGCACCACCCCGTCATCACCGTCGATACTGAGTTCCTTCGCGAGACCACCTATTACCCAGTGCTCTGCGTCGTGCAGATGGCGAGCCCGGAAGAGGCTCTCGTCATCGACGCGCTAGCCGAAGGGCTCGATCTGCAACCGTTCTTCGAGCTGATGGGCAATGAGAAGGTATTGAAGGTCTTCCACGCCGGCCGCCAGGACATCGAGATCGTGTGGCACCGCGCCAACATCATCCCGCATCCCGTGTTCGACACCCAGGTCGCGGCCATGGTGCTCGGCTATGGCGACAGCATCGCCTATGACCAGTTGGTCGAGAAGGTCACCGGTCACCGACCAGACAAGACTCACCGCTTCACCGACTGGTCACGCCGGCCGCTGACCAAGGAACAGGTGCATTATGCGGTGTCCGACGTCACACATCTGCGCGACGTGTTCGCCGCGCTTGACGCCGACCTGAAGAAACGTCGCCGCAGCGACTGGGTCAGCATGGAGATGGAAATCCTTACCTCACCGCGCACCTACGATTTCCACCCCGAACGGGCCTGGGAGCGGCTTAAGACGCGGGTGCGCAAGCCCAAGGAGCTTGCGATCTTGATGGAGGTAGCCGCCTGGCGCGAGCAGGAGGCGCAGGGCCGCGACGTGCCGCGTGGCCGCGTGTTGCGGGACGAGGCTATCGGCGACATCGCCACGCAAGCACCAACCACACTGGAGCGGCTCAGCCATCTGCGCTCAATCTCAAAGGGATTCGAAAAGTCGAAATGGGGTTCGGACATCGTCGCTGCGGTCCAACGTGGGCTGGCGCGCGATCTCGCAACGTTGCCGAAGATCGAAAAGCCGCGAAACAATTCCAACGGTGCGGCGATCGTCGAGCTCTTGAAAGTGTTGCTGCGGATGACCTCGGAACGTCACGCCGTCGCCAGCAAGGTGATCGCAACCGTCGACGATCTCGAACAGATTGCCGCCGATGACGAGGCCGACGTGCCGGCGCTGCGCGGCTGGCGCCGCGAGTTGTTCGGCGAGTCCGCGCTCAAGCTGAAGCACGGGCAGCTGGCGCTGGCGATCGAAAAAGGCCGGGTGGTCGGCGTCAATCGGGCGTGATGCAGTGCGGCGGCTGATCTCTATCGGATAGCCAACATAGTGCGCGCGCACGGCCTAGCACTTGTCGTGTGATTGATCGAGAATCGGACAAATTCTTGATTGTCAATGACACCATATGGCGATTGTGAAGCCCTGCGTGAGGCTCTGCTGATGCTTGCCAAGGTAGCATTTTCGTGTTCGACTACCTGATACAACCGGATTTGGCCTCAAGTGCTGTGCATTTCGCGACGTTGAAAACCCAAGACTCGGAAATTGAACAGACCTCCCGAAACCCGCTTGTGGCGTGGCACGCAGCGTGGCCGCGTCTTTTTTTGTCCTAGACCAGGAGACAGGCGATGCAAAAAGGCACCGTCAAGTGGTTCAACCCGACAAAGGGCTATGGGTTCATCAGGCCGATGGGCGGCGATAGAGACGTCTTCGTCCACATCTCCGCTGTCGAGCGTGCCGGACTCAGCACCCTCAATGAAAACCAAGTGGTTGAATACGACCTTGTGGAAAATCGCGGCAAGATGGCCGCGGAAAACCTCAAGATTTCCTAGACTCTATCACGATCCTGAAGGCGATCATGATTTCGCCCCCGGCCCTGCCGGGGCTTTTTTTGTTACCACAAAACCTTGGCAGGCAAGCTTCAGCTCGCCACCGGCGAAACGAGGAAATTGCCGGAATCGCTTGGACCAGTCACCCTGCAGAGATTGCCTTCGAGCCGCACCTTGTCCGTCGCCAGCAGACGCAACGCCTCCGGATAGATGCGATGTTCGACTTCGAGGATGCGATCGGACAGCGTTTCCGCGGTATCGTTGTCGCTGACGGGAACCGCGCCCTGCATCACGATCGGCCCGGCGTCGGTCTCGGGAATGACGAAATGCACCGTCGCCCCCGACAGCTTTACGCCAGCGCGCAGCGCCTGGCCGTGCGGATCGAGACCGGGGAAGGACGGCAACAGCGAGGGATGGATATTGAGCATCCGACCATGCCAGCGCTGCACGAACTCCGCCGTGAACAGCCGCATGAAGCCGGCGAGACAGATCAGCTCGATGCCGTGCCGATCAAGCGCCTTCTGCAACACCGCCTCGAACGCAGCGCGATCCTTGCCGAACGGCTTGCTCTCGACAACCAGCGTAGACACCCCGCCCGCCTCGGCCCTGGCCAGACCTGCCGCATCGGCGCGGTTGGAAATGACGAGCGTGATCTCGGCCGGAAAATCAGGGTGCGCCGCCGCCCCGATCAACGCGGCCATGTTCGATCCCCGTCCGGATATCAGAATGGCAACGCGACGCTTCATGCTCACAACGCGAGATCGAGGTGACCGTTATAGACCACGCATTGGTCGCCCTCGGCCGGAATCACCTTGCCCAACACAGCCACCGTCTCGCCACCTTCGACCAGGATGCCAGTGACTTTCTCCACCGCATCAGGCTCGACGATCGCGACCATGCCGATGCCGCAATTGAAGGTGCGCAACAGTTCAAGTTCCGCGATGCCGCCCTGCCCGGCCAGCCATTTGAACACCGGCAGCACCAGCAGTTCCGGCAGATCGATGCCGACGCCAAGATGCTTGGGCAGGACGCGGGGAATGTTGTCGGTAAAACCGCCGCCGGTGATATGGGCAAGCCCCTTCACGGCACCGGTCTCGCGAATCGCACGCAGGCACGATTTCACATAGAGCCGGGTCGGGGTCAGTAGCGCAGCCCCCAATGTCATCACCGGCGAGAATGGTGCTTTGGCGTCGAAACCGAGACCTGACAGCTCGACGATCTTGCGCACCAGCGAGAACCCGTTGGAATGCAAGCCCGAAGAGGCCAAGCCGATCACGACGTCGCCCGCCGCGATGTCGGCCCGTGGCAGCAGTGTGCCACGTTCGACGGCGCCGACCGCAAAGCCGGCGAGATCGTAGTCACCGTCCTTGTACAGGCCGGGCATCTCGGCGGTTTCGCCACCGATCAGCGCGCAGCCCGATTCGCGGCACCCCTCGGCAATCCCGGCGACGATAGTCGCCGTGGCCGCCGGGTCGAGTTTCCCACAGGCAAAGTAATCGAGGAAAAACAGCGGCTCCGCGCCCTGCACCACAAGGTCATTGACCGACATTGCCACGAGGTCGATGCCGATACCGCTGTGCAGCCCCGTCTCAATCGCGATCTTGACCTTGGTGCCGACGCCATCAGTCGCGGCGACCAAGACCGGATCCTTGAAGCCCGCCGCCTTCAGATCGAACAGGCCGCCAAACCCGCCGATTTCAGCATCTGCGCCGGCGCGCGCAGTGGCACGGACCATCGGTTTGATGAGATCGACAAGGCGATTGCCCGCATCAATATCGACGCCCGAATCCGCGTAAGTGAGGCCGTTTTTGCGGTCGATCATGCCCGATTTTCCAGATGCTGGCTGTCCGCGGCTGGTTACGTCGAATTCCGCTCCCGTGCAATGGCTCGCAAGGACGCCACCCATATACTATGTAGACAACAAAAGATTCAGCCTGAACGGGTCGTATTTCATGTCAGACCGGGTGCCGGGAAGCGCCGCGTGAGTATTCCGAACATCATTACCTTGGGCCGCATCATGCTGGTTCCGATCGTCGTTTGGGCGATCGTATCGAGCCAGATGGAGGTTGCTTTTGCCATCTTTGTGATCGCGGGGGTCAGCGATGCTGTCGACGGCTTTCTGGCCAAGCGCTTCAACATGAGCAGCGAACTGGGCGCCCTGCTTGATCCTTTGGCCGACAAGGCGCTTCTGGTCTCGATTTTTATGGCGCTGGGGATCTGGGGCGCAATCCCGCGCTGGATCGTCATCCTGGTGGTCTCGCGCGACATCATGATCGTTGCGGCCGTGATCGTATCGTGGCTGTTTGACAAGCCGGTCAAGATCAAGCCGCTGATGGTATCGAAGCTGAATACAGCGTCCCAGGTAGCGTTTGCGGCGCTCGTGCTCGCAGCACTCGCTTTCGGCTTCAATCCCGCGCCCTATGATATAGTTCTTATGGGCCTCGTGACGGTGTTCACCCTCTGCTCTGTAGCCCTCTATCTGGTGGAATGGGTACGGCACATGGGCACGATCGAGACCAAGTGAGAAGCCGAGCAATCGGCGCAGTCGGACTGGCTGGATCCGGCATGGAGTAAACCGCGTGCAACCTCGTCAACTGGCGTTCGCGCTACCGCACACCGAGAGCCTGGGCCGCGACGATTTCCTGGAAGGTCCAGCAAATGCAGCGGGACTCGGCCTGATCGACAGTTGGCCAGAGTGGCCAAACCGCATCATGATGCTCGCGGGTCCGGAGGGCTCCGGCAAGAGCCACCTCGCCTCGATCTGGGCTGAGGAGTCTGGTGCGCGCTCCACGACGGCAAACGCTTTGTCGGCAGCCGACGTTCCTGCAGCGCTGGCAACTGGGGCGCTAGTGGTCGAGGACCTGAAATCCGGCGAGTTCGACGAACGCGCGATGTTCCACCTGATGAACCTGGCGCGCGAGGATGCCGCCTTTGTCCTGATGACGTCTCGCGCGCTCCCTGCTGCGCTCGATATCAGGCTGCACGACCTGCGTTCGCGGCTGCGCGCCTTGCCGGTTGTCTTGCTGCAGCCACCAGACGACCAAATGTTCCGCGCGCTCATCGTCAAATTCTGTTCCGACCGGCAGCTTGCCGTCGACGAGAGCGTGGTCGCTTATCTCGCTGCCCGGCTGGAGCGCTCCCCCGCGGCCGCGCGGCGAGCGGTGGAGCATCTCGATACGGAGGCCTTGCGGCTAGGCCGCCCGGCCACACGGGCGCTGGCGGCAGAGTTGCTGCGCGGCGCGTAGACCGCGTTCTTGACGTCGCCGAGGCTGAATCAATGTCATGGAAACGTCATTGAACTAACACATGTTTAGCGGCGCTCCTGACCCCATATTGACGGCAGGAGAACGGAAACGGACCGAGGCTTCATGGACTCCACCCAAGCTATTGAAATAAAAGAGAAAGAAGCAGAAGTCGCGACTGTTCCGTCAATTGCCAGCAGCCCGGAACGATTCATCAATCGCGAGCTCTCCTGGCTGCATTTCAACCGCCGGGTGCTGGAGGAGTCGGTTAATCCCAACCACCCGGTGCTGGAGCGCGTGCGATTCCTGTCGATTTCGGCGAACAACCTTGATGAATTCTTCATGGTTCGCGTCGCCGGGATCAAAGCCCAGGTCCGGGAGGGCATTGCCGAGCGCAGCCCCGACGGGTTGACGCCCGCCGAACAACTTGTCCTCGTCAACCGGACGGTATCCGAGCTTGCCACTGACCAGCAGGCGATCTGGGCTGACCTTCGCAGCATCCTTGCCGACGTCGGCATCGTTCTGCTCCACGCCGAGGATGTCGGCAAGGCCGAGCGAAGCTGGATCGAGGAATACTTTCAGCACAGCATCTTCCCGCTGCTGACGCCGCTCGCTATCGATCCCGCCCACCCCTTCCCGTTCATCCCGAGTCTCGGCTTCACGATCGCGTTGCAGCTCGCCCGCGCCTCCGACGGCAAGCAGATGAACGCGCTCATCCGCATGCCCGGCAAGATCGACCGCTTCATCCGCCTGCCCGCAAGCAATGATGGCGTGGTCCGGCTGATCTCTCTGGAGCAGGCCACCGCCCTGTTCATCAATCGGCTGTTCCCCGGTTACAACGTTCGTGGCCAGGGCGCCTTCCGCATCCTCCGCGATTCTGAGCTCGAAATCGAAGAAGAGGCCGAAGACCTGGTGCGGCTGTTCGAGACAGCCCTAAAGCGGCGCCGCCGGGGATCGGTGATTCGACTCGAGATCGACGCCAAGATGCCGGAACAGCTGCGTCGCTTCGTGCAGCAAGCACTCTCGGCAGCCGATGATGAGGTATTCCTGGTTGACGGCGTGTTGGCGATGAACGAGCTGTCGCAACTGACTCGGCCTGACCGTCCCGATCTCGAATTTGCGCCCTACGTGCCGCGTCATCCCGAACGTGTGCGCGAGCATGCCGGCGACATCTTCGCTGCAATCCGGCAGAAGGACCTGATCGTCCATCACCCCTACGAGTCCTTCGACGTCGTTGTGCAGTTCCTGCAGCAGGCCGGCCGCGATCCCGATGTCGTCGCCATCAAGCAAACACTTTATCGCACCTCCAACAACTCCCCGATCGTACGGGCGTTGGTGGAGGCAGCCGAAGCCGGCAAGTCAGTCACCGCTCTGATCGAATTGAAGGCGCGCTTCGACGAAGAGGCCAATATCCGCTGGGCGCGTGACCTCGAGCGCGCCGGCGTGCAGGTCGTCTACGGTTTTCTCGAGCTGAAGACGCACGCCAAATTGTCAATGGTGGTCCGCCGCGAGGGCGGCGGCCTGAAAACGTACGTTCATACCGGCACCGGCAACTACCATCCGGTGACAGCGCGCATCTATACTGATCTGTCGTACTTCACATCGGACCCGTCGATCGGCCGGGACGCCGCGCGCGTTTTCAACTTTATCACCGGATATGCCGCCCCCAGCGATCTCGAAAAGATGGCCGTGTCGCCGCTCACCCTGCGCAAGCGCATAATTGAGCACATCAAGGGTGAGACCAACCATGCGCGACACGGCAAGCCGGGCGCGGTCTGGATGAAGATGAATGCGCTTGTCGACCCCGACATCATCGACGCGCTCTACGAAGCGTCGCAAGCGGGCGTTTCGATAGAGCTCGTGGTGCGCGGCATCTGCTGCCTACGGCCCGGCATCCCGGGCCTCTCGGAAAATATCCGCGTCAAGTCGATAATTGGTCGTTTTCTCGAGCACACCCGTATCTACTGCTTCGGGATGGGCCAGGGCCTGCCGAGCACCAAGGCGGCTGTGTATATCTCCTCCGCCGACATGATGCCACGCAACCTCGACCGGCGCGTTGAGATCCTCTGTCCGCTGCAAAATCCCACGGTCCATCAGCAGGTTCTCGAGCAGATCATGGTTGCGAACCTGAAGGATAATGAGCAGAGTTGGCAATTGTTGCCCGATGGATCGTCTACACGTATGAAGGCAGCCAAGGGCGAGGAGCCCTTCAACCTGCACAACTACTTCATGACAAATCCGAGTCTTTCAGGCCGTGGAAAGTCGCTCAAAGAATCCTCGCCACGCCGTCTCACTCGCCGCAGTGAACGTCATCAATCCTCTCAGACTTGATGAAGGGGCCTTGCCGTGAAGCGGCCGCGACGGAAGCGCGGCTCAAGCGTTGCAGTCATCGACATCGGCTCGAACTCCGTTCGTCTCGTCGTCTATGAGGCGCTGGCGCGGAGCCTTATTCCCCTCTTCAACGAAAAGACGCTGTGCGGACTTGGTCGGGAGGTGCAGAGCACGGGCCTGCTCGCACCCGACGCGGTGGCGAAGGCGCTGACCTCGCTGCTGCGGTTCCGCGCGCTGTGCCGGGTGATGCGGGTCGGCCGTGTCTATGCCATCGCTACCGCTGCCTGCCGCGATGCTAGAAACGGCCCTGACTTCATCGTCAAGGCCGAACGCATCTGTGGCGTAAACATCGAGGTCCTGTCAGGAACGGAGGAGGCGCGACTCTCGGCGCTCGGCGTTATTTCCGGCATCCATGATCCCGACGGCCTCGTCGGCGATCTCGGCGGCGGCTCGCTGGAACTGGTCGAAGTGCGCGGCAAGAGCGTTCGCCGCGGCGTGACACTGCCACTCGGTGGGCTCGCGCTGCAGGACCTCGCTCATAAATCGCTGAAGCGCGCGCAACGCATCGTCAGGGATACGCTCTCGGACGTCTCACCGCTCAAGCTCGGCCGCGGGCGTACTTTCTACGCGGTCGGCGGCACCTGGCGCGCGCTTGCGCGCATCCACATTCTCCAGAGCGGCTATCCGCTGCAGGTGATGCACGGTTATTCGATCCCGGCGGCTGACGCGCTCGATTTCGCACGGCGTCTGCGGCGACTGGCGGCGGCCAACAGGCTCGCCGACATTGAAGTTATCGCCGAAGCGCGGCGTCCGCTGCTCACTTATGCCGCGCTCGTCCTCGAACACATCATCCGCACCGCCAAGCCGACAACCATCGTGTTCTCGACCTTCGGGGTGCGCGAAGGACTGCTACACGAAAAGCTGTCAGAGTCTGAACGCGCCAAAGATGCCCTGATCTGCGCCGCCGAGGAACTGAACCAGCTGTTGTCACGCTCGGCACACCATGCCCGCGAACTGATCGCGTGGACCGACCGTTTCATGCACGTGACGAAGCTGCGCGAGAGTAATGACGACCGCCGCCTGCGCCACACCGCCTGCCTGCTCTCTGACATCGGTTGGCGCGTGCATCCCGACCATCGCGGCGAGCAGACGCTCAACCTCATCACCAACGGTAATTTCGGCGCCATCACCCACGAGGGACGAGCGTTCGTCGCGCTGTCAGTTTTCTATCGCTATGTCGGTCTTCGTGAGCAAAGCGAGCCTCCGCCTCCCCTTCAGGACATGGTTTCGCCAGCGATGCTTGAGCGCGCCCGCTTGCTGGGTGCAGCGTTCCGCGTAGCCCATTTGATCTCAGCGGCACGCCCAGGCGTGCTGCCCGCCACTCATTTCCGCAGCAAGAACCGGGAGCTGACGCTGGTGTTCGAGCACAGGATGGGTGATCTCGTCGCCGACCGCGTCAGCAGCCGCTTCAAGCAGCTCGCCCGGCTGGTCGGCCGCTCCGGTTCGATTGTCAGACGCTAGGCGGTACCGTTCGACGATATCTCAGCATGACTTTTGGACAATTCGAGCGCCGCGGCATACAGCTTGCGGCGACGCCAAATATAACCGACCACCAGCACAACAACGATGCCAAGCACGGCAAAGACGAATTCGCCACCGTGACCGCCGTTGGCAAATTGCGGTGCGATCCCGAGCGTCGCCAAGATGGAATCCAGCGACGAACCGAGCGAACCGGCAAACAGTGCATTCAGCTTCGGATGAAGCCCGGGATCGGTCGCGATCACTCCGCCGGCGATCCAACCCAACAGTGCCGCTCCGGCCCACACCAGGATCGGTAGCTTATTGAGCAGCGCCATGATCAGCGCGGCACCGGCTACAATCAGCGGAATACTGATGGCAAGGCCGAGGATCAGCAAGGGCGCGCTGCCATTGGCCGCAGCCGCCACTGCGATGACGTTGTCGAGGCTCATCACGATGTCGGCAACCACGACGATCCGCACCGCCGCCCATAGATGTGACGCGGATTCGACTTCGTCGTCCCCCTCGTTTTCCGGCACCACCAGTCTTGCCGCGATCACGAGCAGCGCCAGTCCGCCAGCCAGCTTGAGGTACGGCAGCTCCATCAGCCAGACGACGATAAAGGTGAAGATGATGCGCAGTAGCACTGCGGCGCTGGCACCAAACACCATGCCCCAAAGCCGGTGCCGCGGCTGCAAGCCGCGGCAGGCGAGCGCGATGACCAGTGCATTGTCGCCGGACAGCAGGATGTTGATCCAGATGATCTTGCCTAGCGCGACCCAGAAGGCCGGCTGCGACATTTCATGCTGAAACTGGGTGAGAAGAATCCCGATATTTGCGGGATCGAGAATCTGCCACAGCCAGTTCACAGCGCATCCTTTCGGGCCGGCAGCCTGGCGCCGACAGTTGACGGATCAGCCGACGATTTCGTTTCCGGAAAAGAACTGTGCAATCTCGACGACAGCGGTCTCAGAGGCGTCCGAGCCGTGAACCGAATTCTCTCCGATCGACTTCGCATAGAGCTTACGGATGGTACCGTCCGCAGCCTTCGCGGGATCGGTCGCACCCATCACATCGCGGTATTTGGCTATCGCGCCCTCGCCTTCCAGAACCTGTACGACCACTGGGCCGGAGATCATGAATTCCACCAGTTCGCCGAAGAAGGGCCGCGCCTTGTGCACTGCATAAAAAGTCTCGGCCTGATCCTTGGTCATGCGGATGCGCTTTTGGCCAACGATGCGCAGGCCCGCCTTCTCGATCACGGCGTTGACTGCACCGGTCAGGTTGCGCGCGGTTGCATCGGGCTTGATTATCGAAAAGGTGCGTTCAATCGCCATGACTTCTTCCTCAAAATTTCGTGCTGTGGGAGTTGGCGGGCTTATATCGGCGCCCTCAGTGAACAGCAAGCGAAGAGGCCCAGACGCGGGGCCAACCCCGAACGACCTGGAGAGGCGCGAATTACGAGAATGTCACCTTGATGAACCCACTCTGCAGTGGCTGTCACGGGCCCGTTCAGCTCAGCGGGAATAGTGTTACGGCGCTTGGACGCCTTATGGTTGAGCGCGCCCCGGCGATCACCAGCAGCGCTACGTCGCTGAGCTCGAAGGAGACACGACTATGATACGCAAACTCTCGCTTGTTGCAGCTGCCGCCGCGTCACTTGGCGTGGTTGCCTTGGCTCCGACCTCTGCCTCGGCCTGGGGCGGTGGCTGGCACGGAGACAGGCACGGCGGATGGCATCGCGGCTGGGGCGGTCCGCGCGTCGTTGTCGGCGGCCCCGCCTTATACGGTTATGGCGGCTGCTATGCACGCCGCCTGGTCCCCACGCCTTGGGGCCCGCGCGTGCGACTTGTGAATCGCTGCTACTGATCAACATACAGATTGATAGAAAGCCCGGGCATCGGCAGGCTGTGAAAACGACTTTGGGGCTCCGTCAATCACCCGATCCGAGCCGGCAGGAGCGATGCCTGCTCTCAGCCCCTCCAATCATGTACATCAATGAAAATGGCCGCCCATTCCACGGCGGCCATTCCAGCCTATTTGCCAGACTTTCCACGCAGCCTGCGATGGCCGAGGCCCTTTTGCGTCTGGCAATAACTGTTCCACAGTGTTGCGCAGAGGTTACAGCATTTTCTCGGTTTTCTGGTTTAGCAGGGGCATGACGGTTTTAGGGGCCGCTGAGTAACCAGTAACGAGTTTAGTGATGAAAAAGAGTCTTTTGATTATCGCCAGCCTTATGGCCCTTGGCATTGCCGCGCCTGCAACAGCTGCTGACCTGCGCGCACCGGTCTATTCCAAAGCACCGCCAATGATCTCTGCGATCTATGACTGGAGCGGACTCTATATCGGCCTCAACGGCGGCGGTGGCTCCAGCCACAATTGCTGGGATATGGCTATCGATCACGTCGCCGGTCCTTTTGGTGGTGCTCCAGGGACTCACTTGGGTTGCCATGATGCAACCGGTGGCACCTTCGGTGGTCAGATCGGCTATCGCTGGCAGGCGTCCAGTTGGGTGTTCGGTCTCGAAGGACAGGGCAACTGGGCCGACTTTTCGGGCAGCAATGTCAATCTCTTGGATGGCCGATATACTGATCGATCGCGCGTTGACTCCTTTGGCCTGTTCACGGGTCAGATTGGCTACTCCGTCAATAACGTGCTGCTCTATGTGAAGGGCGGCGCGGCTGTGGTCAGCAACAAGTACGATGCCTATGTTGGCGGTCAAACCACTGACACCGCGCATGAAACACGTTGGGGCGGAACGGTGGGCGCTGGTCTGGAGATTGGCTTTGCGCCGAATTGGTCGATCGGTGTTGAATACGACCATATGTTTCTGTCGGATAAGGATGTTGATTTTACTGCCGGTCCAGGCCGCGCCAACTACACTGGCGTGAGCTACACCGACCGCATCAGCCAGGACATCGACATGGCCTTGGTGCGCTTGAATTATAGGTTTGGCGGCCCAGGCGTCGTCTCTTACTGAAAGCCCCCCGGCCATCGCAGGCTGTGTGGAAAGTCTGACAAATCGGCTGGAATGGCCGCCCTGGAATGGGGCGGCCATTTTTCATGACATACATAATTGGAGAGGCTGCGAGAGCAGGCATCGCTCCAGCCGACTCGGATAGAGGATTACATGGCGGTGGACGCCTTTGTGCGGATGATGACCGAGCCCCAAAGCCGTTTCCACGCAGCCTGATCGGACCGGGGCTTTCCGGCTCCGCTTAGCGGCAATTCACACCATCGATGTATTTGATTTGCGAGGACCTGGCGAAACCATTTGGTCGTCAGGGACTTGGTAGGTTGTCGCTACCATATAAACAGCGGAACCAGTGATGAATGGCCGACCAGTCGACGAGAGCGAGCCCATAGATCGCAAGACCAGCCGATCGATCTGTGATGCCGTAGGTGAACGGCTGCAGCAGGCCCTAAGCCCGCAGCCGCGCCTAACGTCATACCTCGAACACCTGTTGGACGAACTCAAGAAGCGCGATCGCGACGGCGGTTTCCGCAACTAACGTGGCGTCTCGCAATTGCCTGCCCCTTTTGCGGTAAGCCCTTCGGAGGCAATCGCGAGACATGAGACGCACTTGTGAATCTGCTGATGCCCTTACGCCTCCTGCAAACGGGGGTATTTCGGAGAGGGCCCCTGGCATTCCCGCAAAAACGGGTTGCGTTTGGCGGCTGCTGCGGTGACAACGCGGCATGCTTTGCATCACCGACCTGTCGGTCCGGCTCGCCGGGCGCCTCCTGATTGATCACGGTTCCGCGCAGATTTCGCCCGGCGCACGCGTCGGCTTGGTGGGTCGTAACGGCACCGGCAAGTCCACACTGTTCAAGGTGATCCGCGGCGAGCTCGCGGCAGAGAGCGGAACCGTCACCCTTCCACCCCGCTGGCGTGTCGGCAGCTTGGCGCAGGAAGCGCCTGACGGACCGGAAAGCCTGATCGACGTCGTGCTGAAGGCGGACATCGAGCGCGACACGCTGTTGCAGGAAGCGGAACATGCAAGCGATCCGCATCGAATAGCAGAAATCCAAACCCGGCTGGTCGACATCGACGCCCATTCGGCGCCCGCGCGCGCGGCGGCGATCCTCAGCGGACTCGGATTTTCCGCTACCGACCAGGAGCGTTCGTGCTCGGAATTCTCCGGCGGTTGGCGCATGCGGGTTGCACTGGCCGCGACGCTGTTTGCCACGCCCGACCTGCTGCTCCTCGATGAGCCAACCAATTATCTCGACCTTGAAGGCACGCTGTGGCTGGAAGACCACCTCGCGCATTATCCGCGCACCGTGATCGTGATCAGCCACGACCGCGACCTGCTGGAGAACTCGGTGGACCAGATCGTGCATCTCGATCGCAGCAAGCTTACGCTTTATCGCGGCAGCTACTCCGCCTTCGAGGAGCAGCGGACCGCGCGCGAAATGCTCGACGCCAAGCAGGTCAAGCGCCAGGAAGCCGAGCGCAAGCGGCTGCAGGCATTCGTCGACCGATTCAAGGCGAAGGCTTCGAAAGCACGCCAGGCCCAATCGCGGGTTAAAATGCTTGAGCGGATGAAGCCGGTCGCGGCCTTGGTGACGCAGGAGGTGAGCGAGATCAGTTTCCCGCCGCCAGAGAAGATGCTGTCGCCGCCGATCATCGCCGTCGACAATGTCTCGGTCGGCTATGACCCCGCCAACCCCGTGCTCAACCGCGTCACCCTGCGGATCGACAACGACGACCGCATCGCGCTCTTGGGTGCGAACGGAAACGGCAAGTCGACCCTGGTCAAGCTGCTCGCCGGTCGCTTGGCGCCTTTCTCGGGAAAGATCACACGCGCCGACAAGTTGTCGATCGCCTATTTCGCGCAGCATCAACTCGACGAATTGAACGAAGACGCCTCCGCCTATGATCACGTCCGCAAGCTGATGCCGGAGGCGCCGGAAGCCAAGGTGCGCGCCCGGGCCGGCGCGATCGGCTTTTCCGGCAAGGCGGCCGACACGCGCGCCGGCAGTCTGTCGGGCGGCGAGAAAGCGCGGTTGTTGCTCGGGCTTGCAACCTTCTTCGGGCCCAACATGATCATCCTGGACGAACCGACCAACCATCTCGACATTGACAGCCGCGCGGCGCTGGCGGAAGCAATCAACGAGTTTCCCGGCACGGTCATCATGGTCTCCCATGACCGCTATCTGATCGAAGCCTGTGCCGATCGGCTCTGGCTGGTCGCCGACCGCACGGTTTCGGCCTATGACGGCGATCTGGAGGACTATCGGCGCATCGTATTGTCCGCCCGCAGTGCCGAGCCGACCCCGCGCAGCAATGGCGGCAACAAGCCGGTACGAAACAAGGTGGAAGGGCGAGCTCCGCTAAAGAAGCGCATCGCTGAGGCCGAGGCCGAGATTGGCCGCATCAGCGAGATCATCGAAAAGATCGATGCCGCGCTCGCGATGCCTGACATCTTCACGCGCGATCCGAAGCAAGCCGCGCAGCTTTCCAAGGCACGCGCGAATGCCGGTGATGCGCTGGCGCGCGCCGAAGAGGAATGGCTGGAAGCCAGTACGCAATATGACGAGGTGGCGGGCTGAGTCGCCACATGGCCATCGCGCGTTACCCTGTCGCGGCCGATTTCTTCTTCGGCTTCGGCTTGACTGCCTTAGGCTTGGGCGCGGGTTCTGGCGTTCCTTCGATCGAACTCAGGCGACCGGCAGTGAACGTATAGATTCCGGCACGCGGGCCATGCTGCCAAGTGACCACGGCGACCCGGTCGCCACGCTCATTGTTAGAAAGGTTGACGTTGTCGGGGGCGCCAATGCCGCGCACCACGTCGCATTCGGTATGGCCGAGCGCGACCGTTCCACCGGATGACGGCGGCTGTGTGGTCGAGGCGTTGGCATCCGCTGGCGCTCCAGGCTGCGCCATTCCCGGACAGGCGCCCTGGGCGCTCACGAGATCATCTGGCGTCACCGGCTTGTCCGGCGAAAGGGGCGGCGTTTCGATCGAAACGTTCTTGATGAAAAGCCTGCCGGGTCGGGAGAACCACTCGGCGTCCTTCGACAAGAAATCGCCCGCACCAGCGCATCCCGCAACCAGCGGGGCAATTGCCAGCAACGCTACTGACAGCACTAAAGGATGGCTTCGATATCGCACGATGAATTATATTCCCACACGAAGGTCCAGCCCTGAGGAACCGTCCCAACATAAATTTACGGCACGACCGTGACCGCAGGCGTTTGCCCGCCGGAAAGCTAGGATTATCATTAATTATTCATAGTGCTAATTCCGCCGCTGCCAGCGGCCCCGTTCATCGGCCTGCCAATAGGTGACATCAAATCCCCTCGCCTTGCAATCGGTCCAAGCACTGCGGGCTGCGGCGAGTGCGTCGGGGTCATCGCCGTCGAACAGCAACACCATCCGCTCATAGCCCTGCGAATCTGTCGGCAAAGCCGCACTGTCGATCAGGAAGCGGACATTGGCACCGTTCGGATTGTGTTCTTCGATCGCCAGCACGATCGGCTGGTCCTGCACGTCGCTGACTCGCCAAGTGGCATGCGGCAAGAACGAATCGTCGCGATACGTCCATAGATGCGCATCGAGCGCATCTGCGCGCTCCTGCGAAGTCGACTGCACGACGACGCGCCAGCCTCGCTCCAGCGACTTCTCAAGAAGCGGCGGCAAGACGTTTTCCACCAACATGTCCTGCAGGTGATAGAAGAGAGCTTCTGTCATTTGCCTTCGTAGTGATCGGCGACCAGACGATCTAGCAGACGAACGCCATAACCGGAACCCCAACTCTGGTTAATCTCGGACTTTGGCGCACCCATTGCAGTACCTGCGATATCGAGATGAGCCCAGGGCGTGTCGTCGACGAAGCGCTGCAGGAACTGCGCCGCCGTGATCGAGCCACCATGGCGCCCGCCAGTGTTCTTCATATCTGCGAACTGCGAATCAATCAGCTTGTCGTATTCGGGCCCGAGCGGCAGGCGCCAGACCCGC
>JGI24705J35276_12238575_pt1 | contig 27186 bp, 25 predicted proteins | sample TergutNt197P4_FD_35276 | JGI IMG/M metagenome (IMG submission 35276) | reverse complement strand
CCCTGAAAGGGCGATATCCTGATTTCACCCTTTCAGGGCTATTTTTATTGAAACGCCTGAATAATAGGGCGATGCCCTATCCTGATGCTTTTGCCCTTTCAGGGCAATCCAATAATGAGAAAGTGAACGCGACAAATTGAATTGAAAATCGGCCTTAGCCAAATGCACCCGGATGCATTTTTAATTGTTAATTTTTAATTTTTAATTAATTCCATTATCTTTGTATCATTAATGTGCAAATTAACGCCAACGATGAATCATAAAATTTGATAAACAATTTACCAACAACCGAATAAATGGAAAAGATACGGATTATCATTGTAGATGACCACAATTTGTTTCGCATGATGTTGAAAACGACGTTTATTGCCTCATGCCCCGATATTTTTGTTGCAGGAGAGGCAGAAAGCGGCGAAGAACTGTTTCACCTGCTTTCCTCCGTAACAGCCGATGTAGTGCTGCTCGACATTAACCTGCCCGACGCCTGGGGTGCAGAAATCGCCCTCCGCCTCCGGCGTGAATATCCCACCCTCAAAATCCTTGCCATATCTGCCGAAAACACCTCCGAAACTATTCAAGCCATGCTCGAAGCAGGTATTGACGGATTTATCAGCAAACAACGCGGCGACGTCAACGAATTAGCTCAGGCGATTCGTGCGGTAAACAGTGGATTGGAGTATTTCGGACGCGATATCTCATCCATCATCTTTGACATCTATGTAGCGAAAAAGAAATCGTCGGTCATTACGAACGAATTTACCCCGCGCGAACGCGAAATCATCCTTCTCAGTCGCGAAGGGTTGATGTGTAAGGAAATAGCCGACCGTCTGAACATCAGCATCAACACAGTCAACAATCATAAGAAAAATATTTTTCAAAAACTTGGCATTAACAACACTATGGAAATGGTGCAATATGCGCTTAAAAAAGGAATCATAAGAATTGAAAATTGAAAATTGAAAATGTCCAGACATAGCATGCCACGTCTCCAAAACTTATATATAATAACTCAATATCTCATAATTTAGTGCTGGTATTTACCAATAACATCTCGCAGGAACTTGCATCCTACCTGTCATCTTACCGGTATGACAAGATTTTCGTATTGGCCGATACGCATACATACCGATTGTGTTTCCCTGCTATTCAATCTCTTCCTGCTATCGAACAGGCAACTCCCATTATCATTGATGCAGGCGATACCAATAAAAATCTTGCACAATTGACCGTTGTATGGAAAGCGCTTTCCAACTACGGCGCAACGCGCAACTCGTTGTTGATCAACTTAGGCGGAGGCATGATAACCGATCTCGGCGGATTTGCGGGCGCCACATTCAAACGCGGACTTCACACGCTCAATATACCTACTACGCTGATGGCATCGGTAGATGCGGCTGTTGGCGGAAAGACAGGGATTAATTTCAACGGACTGAAAAATGAAATAGGTGCGTTTTATATTCCTGATTGTGTGTTGATTGACTGTGTTTTCCTGCGTACCCTTGACAGGGAAAACCTGCTTTCCGGATATGCCGAAATGATTAAACACGGACTGATAAACTCCGAAAAAGTATTATTCAAACTGCTTACGTATAATTTGGAAACCAAAGAATTAGATATATGTATTTTAAATGAGTTGGTCAAAGAGTCGGTAACCATCAAGGAACATATCGTCACAGAAGATCCGAAAGAAAAAGGCATCCGTAAAGCGCTAAATCTGGGACATACTGTCGGACACGCCTTTGAAAGCCTATCCTTTGCAAAACAGCGTCCTATTCTGCATGGTCATGCAGTTGCTGCCGGATTAGTCGCCGAACTTTATCTATCGTATATACATTGCGGATTTCCGATTGGAACACTCCGCCGGACGATCAATTTCATCAAAACCCATTATCCGCTATTTTTCTATGATTGTGATGATTATGACACGCTATATAAGTTGATGAAGCACGACAAAAAGAATGAAGGAGCCACCATCAATTTTACCCTTTTGGCACAACCCGGAGATATACGTATTAATCAATCTTTTGATAAAGAAAAGATATTTGAATCGCTCGATTTTTATCGAGAAAATATGTAGGCGACCTCTATACTAACTGCTGTTCTATGGCTATCCGTACTAAATCGGCAGTGTTGGAGGTATTTAGTTTGAGCATAAGACGTTTGCGATAACTTTTAATGGTTTCGTAGCCCAGAATCATGTGGTCGGCTATTTCAGCGTTAGATTTTCCGTCAACGATCAGACGTAACAACTCCTGTTCGCGACGCGACAACAGGATTGAGGTGTAATCAGCGCGTTTGAATAGTCTTTCTGTTTCTTTACACAAAAAACGTTTGCCGGATGCTACTGCCTGGATACCTTCAATGATTACTTCCGACATGGCATTTTTCATGATAAAGCCTGAAACACCGCTTTTTAATGCCTGCTTGATGAGGGGCAGTTCGAAATGGCTTGTGAGAATCAGCACTTTCAAATCAGGGTAACGCGTTTTGATTAGAGGCAAAAGGTTTAAACTTTTGCCTTCTGGAAAACTGACGTCCAATAACAGTACGTCTGCTTCGCTTTGAGTAAGCAATTGCATACATCCGGAAAAAGAATAGGCTTTACCGATAACTCCTGCGATACCGGATGCATTGATTAAGCGTTCAAATCCTTCGGCAACTGCTATATGATCATCCACAATCGCCACTTTAATCGGTTGAAAGTTGAAAGTTGAAAGTTGAAAATCGCCCATTTTAGTTGAAAGTTGAGAGTTGAGAGTTGAGCATTTTTGGGCGTCAGGTAATATTTTCTTTTCCATAATTATTTATTTTAGTCAGTTATTATTTTTCGGAATGTACATTTGGCACAATTATACAATTGTATTACAACTCTCAACTCTCAACTCTCAACTCTCAACTCTCAACTCTACATTAACCTCCGTTCCCTCCCCCTGTTTCGAATCAATCTGTATTTCGCCACCAAATGATGCTACGCGGGTACGGATACCTTGTAAGCCGATTCCATCTGTTTTGGCTGCCGGATCAAAACCGCAACCGTTGTCCTGAACGGTAAAGGCGATGCTGCCGACCTCCCGTATAATTTGTACCATGATTTGTGAAGCGTCTGCATATTTCAACGCATTGTTTACCAATTCATAGATACTGCGGTAAATAAGCGCCTCGAGTTTCATGTCCACACGGGCTTCGTCGCCATAATAGTAAAAAACGATTTTGGGCGACATACTGCGACAGAAATCATCAACAGCCGGTTTCAGCCCTGCACAGCTCAACGTTTCGGGCATCAGGTTATGCGACACACGGCGCATTTCACGAACCGAATCGTCGAGTATTTCCATTACGGCGTTAAGCTGCTCCTTTCTGTGATCGTCGAATCCGGACTTTTGTTTCAATTCCTGCAAACTGATTTTCATTCCGGTCAGTTTGCCTCCCAACCCGTCATGCGGATCACGGGCAAGTCGTGCACGTTCTTGCACTTCGCCATCGAATACGGCTTGAGTTGCCACAAGTTGTTTTTCCTGTTCGAGTTGTATTATCTGATGTTCGGCTAATTGTTTTTGTTGTTCAGCTATTCGCTTTTTCTGTAGTGTCCACCGCCAGCTGAAAAATAACGCTATCAACCCTAATAGTAATACTCCGCCTCCTGTAATGCTAATCCCGGTCATCAATTGCTTTTCCTTTTCCAAAGCGGCTATTTGTGCCTCCTTTTTTTCAGTTTTGTATCTTACTTCCATTTCCGAAAGCGACGACTGAAAGTTTTGGTTAGAATATGTCCTAAGCGCATCTGTGTGTTTACCAAAATATTCAATACCCTTTTCGGGATTTCCCAACCAAATGTTAGCTTTAGCAATAATCCCGTACAGGATGAAATTGTTGTGAACCACAGTAGAGTCCATCGCTAAAGCTTCGAAAGCGATTTCCTCCGATTCCCTATATTTTTCCTGTTTCAGATAGCAGTTGGATAGCATATATAAAGCAGTAGCTAAAAACGAAGAAATGTTTAACTGTCGGGCATAATCTACGGTTTTTAGAGCATATTCCAAAGCTTTGTCATAGTCGGGAATATGAAGCCATACATCCGTTAAGTTTTGATTTGCTAACATCAACTTTATTACTGGAACCTCCGGCGATGCCGAAAGTACATGCAGTGATTCCTCGCCGTATTTCAACGCGGTAGAATAATCTTCTTTTTCAACATATACACTGCATAATCTTTGCCTGACCTCAGCAAGAGCTATGGAATCGTTCAATGCGAGGGATAGATTTTCTGCTCGCAAGAGGTACGCTTCTGCCTGGTGGTAGTTCGACATTGTGCTGTAAGTATTTGCTATATAATTGTACATTGTGAGTACTTCATCCGGCTCATTTATTTTTTCAGCCAATTCCAATGCATTTAAATAATGCTCCAAGGCTAAATCATATTTTCCCTGTACATAATATATAACACCTATACAAGCAAATAATTCTGCTTGCAGATAATCAACGTCCCTTTTATCTTTCCTTTCGTTTCCACCCATGCGGTTCAGCATTTCAAACGATCGTTCGTAGTTATAAAGGGCAGAATCCGGTTGGCCTGAGTAATAGAAAGCATTGCCAATATGATAGTAAAACCCGGAGATTTGAAATGGATTATTCATTTTCACGGCCAATTGCATACCTAATCTTGCATATTCCATTGATTTTTCAATGTCGGTATAGAGATATGCATTTGCCAGGTCTTTATAACCAAGAAGTAAATCATTGTTGGATAGCGATGGCGAACTGAGAAGTGTCTCCAACGAATCAATTGATTTTTTACTGTACTGTTGTCCATACAGGTCTGCAAATAAGAAAATAACACCCCCGAAAATCAGGTAGATTATTTTTATTTTCATTTTTTTTTTGCAGTAAATAAAATAATTCATATCTTTGATGTCGTAATAGTCATTTTTATTTAAATTCAATCAATTATGCCAATTATTCCTACCAGGGGAGTACATCCTCCTTCGTATAGGCCTCGCGATTTGCAGGTTATGCTCAAAGAGAATGAGACTTTTGCTATGCAACTTGCCGAAATGAGTATGCAACTTGCCACAATGAGTAAGCAACTTGCTAAAATGAGTAAGCAACTTGATAAACAGTATCAAGCAGCCGGACAAAAACCTGCAAAATAAGCGTTGAAAATTATTTTTCGCTTCCATTTTTGTCTTAAGGTTTTATGTTTCTTTAGGTTGGTGTGCTGCATGAACAACAAAATATTGCTTCATGTCTATCCGGTGCTCTACGCCTTGTAAATGCGTAGCTGCTTTAATCATGTACTGATCTTTCCTGTTACTGTGGTCTGCTATATTAAGGTAACGCATAATTAATCGGTATGAATGAAAATGAAAGATAATGCAAATATAAAGGTTTTTTTTTATCTACCTTACTTTACCAAAAAAAATAACCTGCGCTTCAGGAACACTGTTGGGTTGTTTCAAAAGTCTTTTTGAACGAAAATTACGCGAATTACGCAGATTGCGTAGATGATCGCAAACAATTATCCGGTTTTTTTACAAATACCCCCTAAGTGGGGTATTTTTTTGTCCTGTACTCTTAATAAATGCTATAATACATTCATTCTATCTTTGAAAATCCGCACATAATGCCATAATCTCCTCATTGACAATATCATAAAAATATTCACTATTTTCTAAAAAAACCCTATTCGGGGGGTAACACACCCCTTGTTGTACATCGTATTTTTGCAGAAAATTTACGCTTAATGCCGCATCAAAGATCAAAACAGTAACATAGCAATAAATGGACATTAGTTATAAATATATATGCAACAGCATTGCAACTGTTCCCCAAAAAATGCAAAGTGAAACCGCAAATCACTCGAATCATACTGCGGGGAGAGCAGCAACTCCTACAAACGGGCAAGACCTGTGAAGCCGTATCAGAAGGGGAAAAAGTAAGATTCTTCTAAAAGTTGCGCCCGACACGTATCAGGGATAAAAAAATGGCAAAGACAAATTTAAAGGACTTAATCACAGTCCCGGAAAAACTAACATTGAAAGACTTGAAAGATGCAAGCAAAGTCTCCGGAAAAGAAGTATTAGAGGGTATTGCAGGTTCCGTAACGAAAGTACCCGATCTTACTCAAACAATACCCAATCCTACTCAAGCAATGATAAATGCGACAGATGCAGCAATCAAAGCTAAGTATGAACAAAACAAAAGTATCCTTGGCACACCTGTTGGCGGTATAAAAGCCTGTTCGAAAGGTTGGCGGAAACAGGAATATTCAAAATCGAACGACAATAAGATAACCGGCGCGATTTACGGTAACTGCACTCTTTTGGGTAACATATATGGCGCATTTTTAGTTCATAACGATATTTATGCCAAATATAAAAGTATGGAGGCAGAAAACGGTTTTTTAGGATATCCCAAGACCGACGAAACGGTACTGGGTGGCGGCAAAGGAAAATTTAATCATTTTGAAAATGGTTCAATCTACTGGACACAACAATTCGGCGCCCACGAAATACATGGTGCTGCATACGATAAATGGGCAAGTCTCGGCTGGGAAACAGGCTATTTAGGTTATCCAAAAACTGATGAAAGCAAAATCACTGCTCCTGACGGCAAAAGAGGATATTATTGGCATTTTGAACATGGGTCAATATACTGTAACGAAGATAAAAAAATCGGACCATACGCAGTACATGAATATATTACGGCCAAATGGGGTACTAAAGGTGAATATAATTGGGAACAGGGCGGATCGAAGGGTGATTTGGGATATCCTATTTGCGATACGCAAGGTGTTATCAATAAATCGGTAACGTCGCCTCTTAGTAATGATTTTCAAGGTGGAAGGATTACATGCACCTGGACAGGAACAGGCAACAAAACGTATGAGGTTAAGAATTTTACTCCGTTAGAAGTGGCTCTTCAGGCAAAATACTGGAAATTTGCAAATTGTCTTGGCAAACCCGTTGGCGGTATAATAACATGCATTAATAATTGGAAAAAACAAAAATACGAAAAGGGAGCAATTTATCTGAACGATACAAATGTTAAAAATATTTTCGCGTATGAAGTTCACGGGGGGATTCATCAATTATTCGAAAGCATGGGAGCGGAAAATAATACAGTTTTAGGATTCCCAAGTAGTGACGAGGGCGATGTTGACGGTGACCCGGGCGCAAGGATCAATACGTTTGGAAATGGTGTCATCTATTGGTCTGCAAAGTCTAATGCAAGGTCAATGGGTTTTCAAATCTGGGATAAATGGCGCAGACTTGGCGGACCAAGCGGTTATTTAGGCTATCCAACCCGTTCTGAAAGTAATCTTCCTGAGGGCAAGTATTGTCATTTTGAGGGTGGATCCATATACCATAACGAGAAATACTATCTTGGTCCATTTGCGGTACGCAAGCAGGTGCGGGATAAGTGGGAAACAGAGAAATGGGAAAACGGACGTTTTGGCTGGCCAATCTCCGATACGGAAAGTCCAACTTTAAAGAATAAATTTCAAGGAGGAACCATTACTTATACAGGCCCAAATAATTGGAAAGTTGATATTCCATATACACATGTCAGATTCGTTGTAGATCGTGTTTTATGCGTAAAATCAGAAGGAAGTGAAGATACAATTCATATTATTGGATCCGGTATTCATAACAATTGGGAAGTAACGCCAATAAAATGTAAATTAGGCAAATTTAAGACACAGAAGCAAGGCGACACTACGATACATAATAATAACAAAAAAGGCTGGCCGCTTTGCGATTTGCCTATTGGAGGACCCGGGTGGCCAAAGGGTTCGATGCTCAATGTCGCGCTTGTAAGCGCACATAATGGCGGGGGTATTATCGGAAACGAAAAAAATCTGCAAGATACAATGGTAAATAATATTAAATCAGAAGTAAAAAAACTGACTGATAAAACGCCGGAGGCCGGCGCAACATTAGGAACACTTATATTGCCGGGAGTAGGAACAGCTATAGGATTCATTGCAGGCAAGGGATTGGAAAAAATTCTTAAGATAGCGATAGATGCTGTTGCTAATTTATTTAAAGCCAAAAAAGACAAAAATCTGGGTGTGGTTATAAATACCATTTCCATTCCTGATATACATGGAGAGAGTATATGGGGTAAACCGAAATTGTCAATAGACGTTTTAGACTTTAAGGCTCCGGATGAAAAAAGTTATTATTATGGTCTTTTTGGTCATTGGGAACTTGTTAAGAAATAAACGTAAAGACGTTTTTGACAGGGATGGTAAAAATTTTCGAGGTTTTCCTGCGGGATATGAAAAATCGTGTCGTTCGTATATGCACGCGGGTGTGTTGCCAATGAACTGATTGCATTATCCGAAAGCGGAAAACCACCCCTGTCCGGCATAACAACCGGTTAGGCCGGACAGGGGGAAAGTTTTACGCCCCACGCTCATCATTCATGATTTCAATTCATTTTCAATCAAAATCGTATTTCAAGTTTCAATTATTTACGTATCTTTGCGCCGTTGAAACAAACGGGATGTAGCTCAGCCCGGTAGAGTACGCGTCTGGGGGGCGTGTGGCCGCAAGTTCAAATCTTGTCATCCCGACAGATTGATAAACAAATGCTCACAATATGTGGTGTGCATTTGTTTATTTCTTTTCATTATTATTTCAATACCGAAATACCTTGTTTTGCGACAGACAGGCTGAATCCCCAATGATTGCCAAGCAAAAGGCCATGGTCAGCGGCTATTGAGGAGGTAAATATCCAGTCTTTGCGGCAATAAGAAAAGTCGGCAGTAAAAGATGTTGCTGTGAGTTTATTAAGTACCGGAGCGTAAGCGATCCCACGACTTTCCATAGTTGACAGGCGAAGACGCCAGGACAAGTTCCGGTTGATTTCGCCTTCAGTTCCCAAATACCAGGCCAATATGCGATTGTGTTTGAAACCTAATTTGCCATCGGAATTGTATGCAGGCGAAAGAAGAAAAGGAGTGCCAAGACTGCGATTGAAGTAAGAAAAACCTGTGGTGTATTCGCCATTATTATAGTAATTGTCAGCCCCTCCGCCGTAGCCCGGATATTTATCGTGATCGAACCAGATGTAATGAAACGGCCCACTTTGATTCAAGGTATTAAGATGTTCGAAAACTATCTTTCTTAACTGCATGAATTTGGGCAAATCAATCTGTATCCCTTTCAAACCATCCAACGCATTTTTGAACTCCATACCGGAAGCATCGCTAAATATATGTTGATAATAACTATATACAGCCCAATCTTTCTTTTCGAAACCCAATCGGAAATCATACGTACCGTAGTGAGCGCCAAGTGTATTGATTTGATCTGACATAGAGGCCTTTTCGTTGCCTGATCGGCCGAGAACCACACGCAGAAAATCTTTCAATGTGTGTGGCTGCTGCCCTTCCAAAGAAGGATTTGTGGCTTTGCCGCCCCATTGAGCCGTATGGCGAATGCCGGCAATAAATGAAACAGGGAAATCGTCTTTCGTGTCTTTTAATCTTACATACAAAGATTTATGATGCCACAACAGATTCTGAATATAGTATTGATTCCCACCAATAAACGAATCCAGATAATCTTTATCGAACGAACGCCCTATGGCAAAATTGGCCTTCCCTTGTAACCAACCACCAGTCCATGGCAATGCAATAAAATCGGGCGAATAAAGACTGATTTCCGGAATAGGACGGGCATTTGCAGCAATTCCCAGATCACCGCTACTTAATAAAGGGTCTGTAACCGTTTGCAGATATTTTCCAGATTCTTGACTTCCAAAACTTAACCTGACACCTTTATAGGCAAATTCTGTATATAGTTGATGTACATACAAATTCCGATATCTTGGAGTAACGGCAATCATTTCTACTTTGGTAACCCAACTCCACTCATTATTAAAGAAATGATAATAACCTATTTTCGTCTCTAAATAGCCATTATTCGCTTCTAAAGGGACGACCCCGTATTGATTACCGACCATCCAGAAAGGTGTTTGATCGTGCGTGGAGGCAGAGCCGAATACCCCGACTTTATAACTCAGATAGTTGATTTTTTCCTGGGCATAAGCAGAAGGAATTAAGACTGACAATATGATATAATAAAGGAATACCCGTTTCATTCGTATGCTTTATTTAAATAACGAAATAATATAGATATAATTGTTCCCAAAGACGTTTTAAAATAATTTTCAATTCTCAATTCTCAATTCTCAATTATTTTTCCTACCTTTGCGCCGCAAATTAAAAAAATTAATAAAAAAACATGAACGATTACGAAGCCGTTTTCATTTTAACTCCCGTTTTGTCTGATGCACAGATGAAGGAAGCGGTAGAAAAATTTAAGGGTATTCTCACCAATGAGAATGCCGAGATAGTGAACGAAGAGAATTGGGGACTGCGCAAGCTGGCTTACCCGATTGAGAAAAAGACGACCGGATTCTACCAGTTGATTGAATTTAAAGCAAAGCCTCAAACTATTGCTGTGTTAGAGACTCAATTCCGCCGCGATGAACGCGTAATTCGCTTCCTGACTTTCCGTCAGGATAAGTTTGCAGCAGAATATGCAGCGAAGAGAAGAAATTTAAGGGCAACAAAAGAAGCAGAAAAGGAGAATTAAATTATGGCAACCAACAACACCAATCAAACTGAAATCAGATACTTAACCCCCATGTCGGTGGATATTAAGAAGAAAAAGTACTGTCGCTTTAAGAAAAGCGGAATTAAATATATTGATTACAAGGATCCCGAATTTCTGAAGAAATTTCTGAATGAGCAAGGGAAGATACTCCCGCGCCGGATCACCGGCACTTCCTTGAAATTTCAACGCCGTATAGCGCAGGCAGTGAAAAGAGCCCGTCATTTGGCATTGCTTCCTTTTGTCACCGATTTAATGAAATAACAATAAGAGAGGAGAAAGATAGATATGCGAGTTATTTTAGTAGAAGATGTAGCAAATCTGGGTTACAAGGATGACGTGGTAACTGTCAAAGACGGTTATGGACGAAACTTTTTAATTCCTCAAAAGAAAGCAATCATTGCTTCCGAATCAGCGTTGAAGGTTTTAGCTGAAAATGCAAAACAACGCGCTCATAAGTTGGAAAAGATTAAGTCCGACGCACGGTCAATAGCAGAAAAGTTGGAAGGCATTTCGTTGCTAATTAGCGCAAAGACAAGTTCTACAGGGACTATATTCGGCTCGGTTAACAATGTCCAGATTGCTGATGAATTGGCTAAACAGGGAATTGAAATCGAACGCAAACAAATACTTATCAAAGAACCAATCAAAGAAACCGGCAATTATAGCGTCACAGTCAAACTTCATAAAGAAGTTTCGATTGAAATACCTGTTGAGGTTATTTCCGAAACAAATTGATTTGATTATAAATAAATTAAAAAAGCCTCACAAGAGGCTTTTTTAATTTATTTATATTTATTATCTTTGTCCCAAACTTACAAAGAAGATATACTTCATGAGAAGAAATGGCCGGATAATCGGTATGTTGGTCTTTTGGTCCCTGTTAATGCCCTGTTTTGCTACAGATTATAAGTTTACTGTAGTGATAGATGCCGGACATGGCGGAAAAGACCCGGGTGCCGTTGGTTCGCTGGTGAGAGAAAAGGCAATCAATCTGGCCGTTGCACTAAAATTGGGTGCGCTGATTACTTCAAACCATAAAGATGTAAATGTAATATATACACGTAAGACAGATGTTTTTATGGATTTATCTGAAAGGGCTGATATAGCAAACCGGCAAAAAGCAGACCTGTTCATTTCGATTCATACAAACAGCGTTAAAAATAAGAGTAACGTGAAAGGCGCTGAAACATACACCTTGGGATTGGCTAAAACAGAAGAAAATTTAGAAGTAGCCATCAGGGAAAATGCCGTGATTTTGAATGAAGATAATTACCTGCAACGATATGGTGGATTTGATCCTAATTCATCGGAATCCTATATTATGTTCGAACTCATGCAAAACATGAATATGGAACACAGCGTTGTGCTGGCATCCGAAATTCAAAAAGCATTTGCTTCTGCCAAACGATCCGATCGTGGCGTCAGGCAAGCCGGCTTTATGGTTCTCTGGCTAACCGGCATGCCGGGAGTTTTAGTTGAACTTGGTTTTCTCTCCAATAAAGATGAAGAAAAATATCTAAAGTCGTCAGAAGGACAAAATCAATATGCTAAATCAATTTATACGGCTTTTAAAAAATATAAAGATAAATTTGGGACAAATCAAGGAACAATAACCTCCAACGCATCTTCTTCCCTGGCTCCCTCTCCTACTCCTGTTTCCTCAGCAGGACAACTCGTATATAAAGTGCAAATTTTGTCTGCTGACAGACAACTCCCTGCCAATTCTCCTTTGTTAAAAGGTCATAAGGCCGACTGGTATAAAGACGGTAACATATATAAATATACGGTTGGTGAATCTACGGATCTGAAAACTATTCAAAATATGCAAAAACAAGTATCAAAGGACTTTAAAGATGCCTTTATCATACAAATGAGAGACGGCAAACGAGTAAAATAAATTAAATTAAAACAGATGAAACTTAAATTTACAAAAGAAATGATTATAGGCTTAGTGTCCATTATTGGCCTGTCCTTTTTATATATAGGAGTGAATTTCCTGAAAGGGATTAACCTGTTCCGCCCCATCAATCATTATTATGTAATGTGCGACAATGTGAGTGAGGTAACTGTTTCTACCCCTGTCTATGTGGGCGGATTCAAGGTGGGTTTAGTCAGAGACTTAATCTATGATTACAAAAACAATGGCCATATTACGATTGAAATTAATCTCGAAAAAAGCATGCGGGTTAATAAAGGGAGTTATGTGACCATTGACAGAACTTTTTTGAGTGGCGCACAATTGAATATCCATTTAAATACATACCTGGCTGAGTATTTAATCCCGGGTGAAACACTTGAAGGTAGAATGAATGACGATCTTATGGGAGCAGCCCAGGATAAACTGTTGCCTCAACTTATTGATTTGATGCCCAAACTCGATTCTATTCTCTATGGATTGAATGTATTGGTGAATAACCCGGCTTTGTCTAACTCGCTGGACTATCTGCAACAAACGACAGCGAACCTGGAAATATCGTCACGTAAATTGAATCATTTGCTCGGGGAATTTGAAAGTGACGTCCCTGTAATCACCTCAAATCTGAAGACTGCTACGTTCAATTTCGCCGGTCTGAGCGATGAACTGATTAATTTAAATCTAAAGAAGAGTGTACAAACTTTGAATGTCACGCTCGACCAATTACAGCAGACAACCACCAGGCTAAATTCAGGGGACAATTCACTTGGTCTGTTGTTGAACGATTCATTGTTGTATCATAATCTGAACCGCACGGTCAATAGTGCCTCAGATTTACTGATTGACTTGAAAGCGAATCCAAAGAGGTATGTGCGCTTTTCACTCTTTTAGGACATGTTTATAAATCCCAAACTCTGCGTTATGCTCTATCAACAAAATGCTCATTTACTTCAAGTAAACTCCGCTTTTGTCTCTGTCGCTAGCCTTGATTCTGGAATTTCAAAAAGCGTCCTTTAAAAAAACGTGGAATTTCAATAATTGGACTGATTCTAAATTTAATAAAAAAGAGATTTTTTTTGAAAAAACAGTAAGCCATTGATTATTGGTTTTTTTGAGAAAATATAATTTAATCCTGAGATTCACATTGCACATTTTTGATAATAATAAACTATCGGAATAATGGGCAATCTTAATCGTTACTGTTTTTAGAGGCGCTGTAAAACAAGCATATAGAGGCAAACTTCTTGTTTTAAACAGTATATAGAAATGTATATAAAACCCTGTTTTTTCTTTTGAAATTTATTTACGAATTTTACAGCCGAATTTATGAGAGTACTATTTTATTGATTATTTTTCCTAAAAGATGCAGTTAGATTACAAAGTATTGTGGGACAAGTGTTTGACGGTTATACGGGATTTCGTTCCCGAAGCCGCTTATAAAACGTGGTTTTTACCAATCGTTCCTTTAGCGTGTGAAGAAAAAAAAGTGACCATCCAGGTGCCGAGCCAGTTTTTTTATGAATACTTAGAAGAAAAGTATGCAAATGTGCTACAAATGACGCTTCACCGGGTATTTGGTAAAGGAATGATTTTAAATTACCGTGTATCGGTAGGACAGAACCCAACAGGGGCGTCTGTGGAATATCCTATTGAAATAAACCAGGCCGCAACTAATCGGACAAATTCTGTTACAGACCTAAAAGATCCGGTAACGCCGATTTCGTGGATTGCTCCGAAAGATTTAGACCCTCAGTTGAATACAAGATACACTTTCGATAATTTTTATGAAGGTTCCTGTAACAAGTTAGCCCGTACAGCCGGCGAAGCAATTGCTAACGACCCGGGCAAGACTACGTTCAATCCCTTGTTCATATATGGCACTTCAGGGGTTGGAAAAACTCACTTGTGCCATGCAATTGGTTTACGCATCCGTGCACTCCACCCTGCAAAACGTGTCTTGTATGTGTCTGCCAACCTTTTCAGAATTCAATATACCGATTCCGTGAGAAAAAACACCACAAACGATTTCCTGAATTTTTATCAACACTTAGATGTACTTATCCTGGATGATATTCACGAACTTATCGGAATGAAGCAAACCCAAAATGCATTTTTCCATATTTTTAATAATTTGCATCAGCTTGGTAAACAATTGGTTTTAACTTCGGACAAATCGCCTGTAGCTTTAAACGGAATGGAAGAACGATTGATCACCCGGTTAAAATGGGGGCTGACAGCCGAAATCGCCAATCCCGATACGGAATTACGTAAGACAATCTTACGCAAAAAAATCGAACTCGAAGGAGTGAAAATAAAAGATACGGTGTTTGAATTTATTATCCAGCATGTGACAGATAATATCCGTGATCTGGAAGGCGTATTGGTTTCATTAACGGCTAATTCGCTTATAAATAACATTGAAATAGATTTGACTTTAGCCCGGAAAGTGGTGGAACAGGTAGTAGGAGAAAGCATTGAAAACAGACCGTTATCGGTCGAAAAGATTCTGGATACCGTCTGTAAATACTTCAATTTAGACAAAGCATTGATTCATACGGTATCACGTAAACACGAAATTGTACAAGCCCGACAGATTACCATGTATTTAGCCAAAAAATTTACTGCGAATTCATACTCCCATATCGGCAAAATCGTTGGAAACAAAGACCATGCCACAGTGGTGCATGCTTGCAAAACAGTGAAAGACCAAATCGAAATCAGTAAAACTTATCGCGCAACTATTGAAGCTATCGAAGGTTGTTTGAAAAACTAAACAGTACACTTCAAAATTAATCTGTTTTCTATTTTGAAAATTTTTATTCTTTTCATTAAAAATAAACTATTGATAATGAAAATAATAATAAATGTTTTGGAAAACTTTTCAACAGTTAACTCTTTTTTTGAATATTTTTTTGGTAAAAAAGTAAAGACTATTTAATTTTGCAGGCTTAAACAAAAAAATATAATTTTCTCGTGAGCATCAATAAATATACATTTGAAGAAACCTATAAGGCCTCGTTGGATTATTTTACCGGCGACGAGTTAGCCGCAAAAGTATGGGTTAATAAATATGCGCTAAAAGACGCATTTGGTAATATATACGAAAAAACACCTGAAGATATGCACCATCGGTTGGCAGGCGAGGTTGCACGAATAGAACAAAAGTACCCGAATCCGTTGTCCGAAAAAGATTTATTTGATCTCTTCGACCATTTTAAATACATCGTTCCCCAGGGAAGCCCGATGACAGGCATTGGAAATGATTTTCAAATAGCTTCGTTATCGAATTGTTTTGTGATCGGGATTGACGGCCCTGCCGACTCGTACGGAGCTGTCATTCGCATTGATGAAGAACAAGTGCAGCTGATGAAACGACGTGGCGGCGTAGGACATGACCTGTCACATATCCGTCCGAAAGGGTCGCCCGTAAAAAATTCGGCGCTGACATCAACAGGTCTCGTGCCGTTTATGGAACGCTACTCAAATTCGACGCGCGAAGTAGCGCAAGATGGGCGACGAGGAGCACTGATGTTGAGCGTTTCGATCAAACATCCTGATGCGGAATCATTTATAAACGCAAAAATGATGGAAGGTAAAGTGACGGGCGCCAATATATCTGTAAAGATTGACGATGACTTTATGCAGGCCGTCGTAAATAATACCGAATATCAACAGCAATATCCGGTAGATACTTCCAATCCTGTGATGGTAAAACAAACCGATGCGCTGGCTTTGTGGAAAAAAATTATTCATAATGCCTGGAAATCCGCTGAACCTGGCGTGCTTTTCTGGGACACGATTATACGTGAATCCGTACCCGATTCGTATGCAGATTTGGGTTTCAATACCGTGTCAACCAATCCATGCGGCGAAATACCGCTTTGCCCTTATGACAGTTGCCGGTTGCTTGCGATCAACTTGTATTCGTATGTGGAAAATCCATTTACAGAAAATGCCTTTTTCGATTTCGATTTGTTTAAGAAACATGTAGGACTGGCTCAGCGGATTATGGATGACATCATTGATCTCGAATCAGAAAAAATTGAGAAAATATTAGAAAAAATTGACGCCGATCCTGAAATTTTCGAAGTCAAAAAGGCCGAAAGGTTTTTATGGGAAAAAATCCAGCAAAAAACGCTGCAAGGAAGACGTACCGGTGTCGGTATTACTGCCGAAGGAGATATGCTGGCTGCGCTTAACCTGTGTTATGGTACGGAAAAAGCAACGGATTTTGCCGAGACAATTCAGAAAACACTGGCGCTGGCTGCCTATCGCTCCTCTGTTGATTTGGCCAAAGAGAGAGGCGCTTTCGGGATATTTGATGCCGGAAGAGAGAAGACGAATCCATTTATCAACCGCCTGAAAGCGGAAGATAACGATTTATACATGGATATGGTTAAATACGGCCGCCGTAATATTGCGTGCCTTACTATTGCACCTACCGGCACCACAAGTCTGATGACGCAAACCACCTCCGGCATCGAACCGGTCTTTTTGCCCGTTTATAAACGTCGCCGGAAAGTAAACCCGAATGATGTATCGGCACGGGTTGACTATGTGGATGAATCGAACGATTTTTTTGAAGAATATACCGTTTTTCATCACAAGTTTGTAACCTGGATGTTGGCAAACGGACATTCGGTCATAAAAAATTACACATCCGAAGAAATTGACGATTTAGTCAAAAAATCGCCCTATTATAAAGCAACCTCCAACGATGTGGATTGGATCAATAAAGTAAAGATGCAGGGACGAATTCAGAAATGGGTTGACCATTCCATAAGCGTTACCATCAATCTTCCAAACGATGCAACGGAGGAATTGGTAGATCAATTATATATAGAAGCCTGGAAATCAGGATGCAAGGGATGTACGGTCTATCGCGATGGCTCTCGTTCAGGCGTACTTTTAGCGGCTGATAATAAAGAAAATGAAAGAATTTGTCTGGATGCGCCGGTAATTGTGGATACCCGTCCACGAGAATTGGAAGCCGATGTGGTAAAATTCCAGAATAATAAAGAAAAATGGATCGCTTTTATCGGACTGCTAAATGGACGACCTTACGAAATATTTACAGGATTAGCCGACGACGACGACGGACTTATGTTGCCTAAAAATGTGACCAAGGGTACAATCATCAAAAACAGGGATAGTGACGGCAAAAAACATTATGATTTCCAGTTTAAAAACAAACGCGGGTTCAAAATGACCATGGAAGGATTGGATGGGAAGTTTGACCCCGAATATTGGAATTATGCTAAATTAATCTCCGGGGTCCTGCGCTATGGAATGCCTATTGAGCAGGTTATCAAACTTGTTCAAGGGATGGAACTGAACACCAAGTCTATCAATACATGGAAGAACGGCGTCGAGAGGGCCTTGAAAAAATATATGCCCAATGGGGCAGAAGCCAAAGGACAAAAATGCCCGACCTGTTGCCTGGAAACACTGATCTATCAGGAAGGATGCTTACTGTGTACCAATTGTGGGGCTTCGAAGTGCGGATAAAATATAATTACGAATTTAGTAATTATTTTATTTTTAGTGTTTTGCAAAAATAAAATAAGTTAATATTACCTCAATCTTATTACAAATGAACTACAAACGGCATGCTCGTGTTGATGCGATTCTTTATTCGTCAGATTTTACAAAGAATATCTTCGCTCGCCATCATTCGAAGCGTCATTCTTCAAAAAATAATGACCGACAATTAATTATTCGGATTTTATGCCCTCGCATTAAAAAAAGTCAAAGTTTATTAATTGCCGGCAACTGCGATGAACTGGGTAATTGGAATCCGCTACATGCGAAGGCAATGTGCCGTAAGAATCTCCTGACTTGGGAAATCAGGTTGGATATCCACAAGATTGCGATCCCTTTTGAATACAAATTCATTATTGCAGATGAAAAAAGGGAATATTGTCTTTGGGAATATGGCGAAAACCGTTTGCTATCCGGTCTGCCGGAAGAAGAGTATAGTAATTTCTACATTTCCACATATCCATTCCGCAATCCCAATCCTCAATGGAAAGGGGCAGGTACGGTAATTCCTGTTTTCGCTTTGCGTTCGGAACAAAGTTTCGGCATCGGCGACTTTCACGACCTGAAGTTACTGATTGATTGGGCTAAACGAACCGACCAGTGTATTATTCAAGTGTTGCCAATCAATGACACCTGTTCAATTGATTGGAATGAAACATATCCATACAATGCAATTTCAATTTATGCAATAAACCCGATTTATATTTCTTTGTCCGATTTGGGAGCATTGAAAAATGAGAAAAAGAATTTCATTTACCGGACAAGACAAAAAAAATTAAATAGGGAGCATTCCGTTTGGTATTATTTTGTACTGAAGCATAAACTGCAATATTGCCGTTCATATTTTGAGCAAGAGGAGAAAAATATTTTAGATAATAAAGATTTTCAGTTGTTTTGTCAAGATAATCGCAGTTGGCTTGAGCCTTATGCTTTATTTTGTTTTTATCGCGACCGTTACCATACATCCGATTTTACTAAATGGGCTCAGGAATATAATCCACAAATAATACAAAAAATATTTGATAAATCAATCTTGGCAAAGCGAAAAATGATCTTTACCTGTTTTCTGCAATTTGTATTACACAAACAATTAAAAGCTGTTGCGAATTATGCACGTAAACAGGGGATTATGTTGAAAGGTGATTTGCCTATTGGAGTGTGTCGTACCAGTGTGGAATCGTGGGTGGAGTCGTCGTACTTTAACTGTGATATGCAAGCCGGCGCTCCGCCTGATTTATTTTCAGACACAGGACAGGTGTGGCCGTTTCCTACTTACAACTGGCCGGCAATGGAAAAAGATGGATATGAATGGTGGAAAAAGCGTTTTTGTAAAATAAGCGATTATTTTGACGCTATCCGTATTGACCATATCCTGGGCTTTTTTCGTATTTGGGAGATTCCCCTTGATGACATTCAAGGACTGTGCGGTCATTTCAAACCGGCGCTTCCTCTTGCTGTCGAAGAAATTGAAAAAGCCGGATTCCCCTTTGATATACGATTTGCCAAACCTCGAATTCATCGTATGTTTCTGATTGATATATTTGGAGATTTAGCAGAAATGGTTACCGAAAAATATCTTACCCCTGATGATGACAATTATATGGTATTGAAGCCATTTTGCGATACGCAACAAAAAATAAATCATCTGTTATCAAGATCAGTCTTTATTAACGACGATAAAAATGCTCGAATAATATGGGACGGATTATTGAAAATTACGAATGAAGTACTTTTTGTGGAAGATCCTTATGAAATGCGTAAATTCCATCCGCGTATTTTAGCCTCCCAAACCTACGCTTTTCAGAGATTGGCCAAAGAGGAACAAGTCGCATGGCAAAATCTCGCAAACATCTTTTTCTACGAACGACATAACGAATATTGGAAAGCAGAGGCTTTGAAGAGATTAACGCCATTGGTACATTGTACGGATATGTTGATTTGCGGAGAAGATCTGGGGATGATTCCTAAGTCGGTACCTGAAGTGATGAATAAATTGCATATTTTGAGTTTAGAGCTTGAACGTACTCCTAAAACGAGCGATACGGTATTTACGAATCTGCAAACGGTGCCCTATTTATCTGTATCTACCACCTCCACTCACGATATGGAGCCGCTACGGGAGTGGTGGAAACTGGACAAACAAAAGACGCAACAATATTTTCAATCGGTATTGCGGAAAACAAGAGGCTCTGCGCCTGATAGTTGCAATTCAGCACTTGCCGAACAGATCATAATGAATCATTTAATGGCATCGTCCATGCTGACAATCATTCCGTTACAGGACTGGCTTGCCTTAAGTGATCAATTAAAACGAAAGAGCACAGAATCTGAGCGCATCAATATACCGGACGATCCTAAACATATTTGGCGCTATCGCATGCACATTTCGCTCGAACAACTTTTACAGGCAAACGATTTAAATCAAAAGATAAGTGAACTAATCGAAAAAAGCGGACGGTAAATATCAATCTTGTTTTGGAACAGATATATTAATTTTGGGTGTATTGATACTGTTATCCAATGGATTCTTTCCCGACATGGTACAAGATCCATTAAATTTTGCACCGGGTTCTATTTCAAGCGTTTGAATATACACATCGCCTTTAATGCTTGCTGATGACTTGAAAATCAATTTTTCCCTGATACGAATGGATCCTTCCACTTTCCCTAATATCTCTGCTTGATCCGAAATGATGTTACCTATGATGCTTCCCTTTGGCCCTACCACAATTTTACCTTTGCAGTTGATATCTCCTTCTACACATCCATCCAAACGAAAGTCGGATTCGGTCACAATTTTACCGGTGACTACCGTACCTCCTGCCAATACATTATGTACGCCTCCGGTATTATTATTCACTTGTATTTCTTCCTGTCTTGTTCGCATCGTCGTATTTTTTTTGTTGTTTTGGCAAAGATAACACATTTTTTTTTATCGAATTATTTCTTTTATGTATTTTTACCAAAAAATTGATTTGAAAAATGAAGGTAACAATCACATTGAATGCAATGAAATTCTATGCGTGCCATGGGATTTCCACTCAAGAGACGAAAGTCGGGAATTATTTTACGGTGAACATTTCGTATGTTTGTCCCTCTGAAAAATCTTGTGTAAGTGATGAATTAAGTGATACAATCAGTTATACAGCCATTTATGATGTGGTTAAATCCGAAATGGGGCGTCCTTCCAGGTTGTTGGAGCACATTGCTAAACGAATATCAACCGCATTAAAAACTGCGTTCCCCCAAATAACGTATCTCAAAATCAGTGTCTCCAAAATAAATCCTCCCCTGGGAGGCGAAGTGCAAAGTGTATCGGTTACGATTGAAGAAACATGGTAACCTTTTTTTTACCCAAAAATCATTATACTTTTGTATGGCTTAATCACGATTTGATTTTTAAACAATACATATTATGAAAAGAAGAGATTTTTTGAAAACAACAGCAGGCGCCGGCATGGCATTGGTTAGCGCAAATCTGCTGCCCGTCGGCTGTACCGGTGCCAGCACAGAAGGTTATAATCCGAAAGGATTGCCGACAACATTGTTCGGCAGTACAGGTGTCCGTATTCCGCGTATTGTGCTGGGATTGGGAAGTCGTTTTTGCCATATTGACAGCGATCAGGAAGCGAATGACATGTTGAATTTCGCACTGGACAATGGTTTCTATTATTGGGATACTGCCCATACCTATGACAATACCATTGCTCTCCCTCCTGGAAAAGCACAACCGACAAGACTTGTCATCAGTGAAGTTCGGATGGGCGACGTGGTCAAAACACGCCGTCAGGAGATATTCCTGTCAACGAAAGTCGCCGCCCGTGACCCGTCAGAAGCAATGAAACAGATCGAACTGAGTTTGAACCGTCTCCATACCGACCGGTTAGATATGCTTAAAATTCACAGTGTGGAATCAATTGACGACGTCAACCAAATGAGCCAAAAGGGAAATCTGATTGATGTGCTACTGCGTATGAAAGAAGAAAAGGTAACCCGCTTCATCGGATTTTCTTGTCATGGCGATCCTTTGGCAGCACGGGAAATGACCAACCGAGCTCCATTCGACAGTATGTTGATTGCCCTGAATCATTATCCTCCCATTGCAAATCGTCATGAGATAGCTTCTCTTACAGCCAAAGAGAAACAGATGGGCTTCCTACTAATGAAGTCCGTTCGTCCGCGTGAAACAGTCGCCGGATTAAGCGCCATTGATCTGATCAAATATGCCTTGTCGCTTGAAGGCCCAAATGCGTTAGCGCTTGGTATGGATAGTATTGATGTGGTTAAGTCAAATATGAATATCCTGCACAGTTTTCAAAAACTTCCTGCTGAACGAATGCAGGAATTGACTGTGCAACTTGCTCCATTCTACCGTCACGAAAATCTTCCCTGGATGCAAAAAGATTATTACGACGGAAACTGGCATAGTTAAAAAACAAGGGGACATGTCCCCTTGTTTTTATGCTCCCGGATGGATTGCCTCCGTGGGGCAGGAGTCTGCACATGTGCCGCAATCCGTACACATTTCAGGGTCAATCGTATAAATATCACCTTCACTGATTGCTTCTACAGGGCACTCGCCAATACATGTTCCGCATGCAATACAATCTTCGCTAATTACGTAAGCCATTGTTCTAAAGTTTTAATAAATTAAACATGGTGCAAAAATACTCTTTTCTTTGCATTATTAAAAACTTCCTGACTTTTTTATTCATCTGTAATTTACAATAACTTTTTACCCTCAACGTTATTATCAGCAAAACAGTTACTGTGTTGAAGCGAATCTTTATCATAGCATGTATATGTAATATAATGCTTTCCGAGCTTGAGGCTCAGATACAAAAGCCAAAAAACCAGCCATTTGCCGACATGAAATGGTATCATTTGGGTTTTCATATCGGTTTGCATACACAAGATTTGATACTGACTAATTCGGGAACTTTGGCTCCGGACGGGGAAGTGTGGTTTGCCGAAATTCCTTCCTATTCTCCCGGTTTCAGTGTGGGTGTAATGGGCGATCTCTTTCTGAATCCATACATGAATTTGCGTTTTACACCTACGGTGCATTTCGGGGATAAGGAAGTGGTAGCTGTGATGAAAGATTATAAAGATGACCCAATCAGTAGCGAGCGGCTGAGCACATTTGTGCGTTCCAACTATCTGATGCTTCCTTTAGATGTGAAATTTTCATCCGTGCGATTGAATAATTACCGTCCATACGTGCTTACAGGCATTTTTGGTGCTTTTGATATGGGACGTAAAAAGGGAGAGCCGTTGCTTTTGAAAGGTTTTGACTATGGACTTGCTTTTGGCTTCGGGTGCGATATTTATCTGCCGTTTTTCAAACTGTGTCCGGAAGTAAAATTCTATTTCGGTCTGGCAGATGTATTGGTAAAAAACCGGCCGGATTTATTACTCGAATCCGATATGATCATGACGAATGCATTGTCGAAAGCTACTTCGCGCATGATTGTACTTACGTTTAATTTCGAATAAATAATTGTATATAAATAAATACCGCAGGAGTAGCCAGTATTACACTGTCGAACCTGTCTAAAAAACCTCCGTGTCCGGGAAGTAACGTCCCCGAATCCTTTACCCCTCCGGAACGTTTCAGTAACGATTCTACCAGATCGCCATATGTACCGAAAAAAACGGTAATGATGCCCAGCGCCAAACTGTGATACCAACGAATAATTTCCGGAAAATATGAGGCGATGGCTAACGATGAAAACATCACAATGATTAATCCACCCACAAAGCCCTCCCACGATTTTTTGGGCGAAACGCGTTGAAATAACATATGCTTTCCAAAAGTGATCCCTGTCAGGTAGGCGAAGGTATCGTTTATCCAGACAAAGATAAAAATAAGCAATCCGAATGATGGAATATATTGTTTGTTGGACGGGTCGAAAATAATAAAGTTCAATATTGACAGAAGTCCGGCACAATAAAATTGGGCAAAAATTGAGCGCATACAATTTTCGACAGGGTTTGTAGCGGTATGGTATAAAGAAAAAATCAAAAGCGTTAAAAGAAATAATAAATAAGGATAAAAAATGTACACAAGTGCAAAACCTCCGGCATAAAGAAATGAAGCAGTAAAGAGGTACATTCCTCCGGCAACGGCAAACAATCTGTGTCCGACCTTGCTTTCGTTTCCCAATTCGTAGAACTCCCAGGTAGTTAATCCGACTGTTGCCGCAAACAAAGCAAGGAAAGAAAACGGATGAAAACAGATAGCAGCAACGATAACCGCTACATATATAATTCCGGTTAATGCCCTTGTAAAAAGATTTTTCATATCGGTATGGGTGAAAAATTTTTCACCCCTACAAATTATTGTTATTTCTCTGATCCTGTTGATCCATAATTTCCTGTGAACGTGATATCCATGGGCGCTTGCCGAATATCTCTTCCACATCTTCCGAATAAATCACTTCCGTTTCCAGAAGACGTGCAGCTAACTGATTATGTTTTTTTGCATTCTCCGACAAAATTGATTTTGCCCTCAAATATTGGATATTGACGATTTGTTGCACCTCCGCATCAATCAACTTGGCTGTTTCTTCGCTGTAAGGTTTGGTAAATCCCCAGTCTTGTCCCGACGAATCATAATAATTCAGGTTTGGCATCTTTTCGCTCATCCCGAAAAATACGACCATTGCATACGCTTGTTTTGTCACACGTTCGAGGTCGTTCGATGCGCCGGTCGAAATCTCATTGAGGAACAATTCTTCGGCTGCCCTGCCTCCCAGTGTGGCACACATTTCATCAAGCAACTGATCGCGGGTTGTGATTTGGCGTTCTTCAGGTAGATACCAGGCTGCACCAAGCGCTTTACCGCGCGGCACGATCGTTACTTTAACTAACGGATTGGCATGTTCGAGCAACCAACTGATTGAAGCATGTCCTGCTTCATGAAAGGCAATGCTCCGACGTTCGCCTATGGTCGTAATGCGCGATCGTTTTTCAAGTCCACCAATAATCCGGTCAACGGCGCTCATAAAATCGTCTTTCTGCACAAAGTTCTTACCTAAACGTGCTGCTATCAGTGCCGCTTCGTTACATACATTGGCAATATCGGCTCCTGAAAATCCCGGTGTCTGACGAGCCAGAAAGTCGGTATCCAACGATTGTTCTATTTTAAGCGGACGCAAATGTACGCCGAAAATTTCTTTCCGTTCGTTCAGGTCGGGCAGCTCCACATGAATCTGCCGGTCGAACCGTCCGGCACGAAGCAATGCTTTATCCAAGACGTCAGCACGGTTGGTGGCAGCAAGAATAATCACTCCACTGTTCGATCCAAAACCGTCCATTTCTGTAAGCAGTTGATTTAATGTACTTTCGCGTTCGTCGTTGTTGTTCATGTTAATGTTTCTCCCTCTTGCACGCCCTACCGCATCAATCTCGTCAATAAACACAATGCAGGGGGCTTTTTCCTTTGCCTGACGGAAGAGGTCGCGGACACGTGAAGCGCCCACTCCGACAAACATTTCCACAAAGTCCGACCCTGACAATGACAGGAAGGGCACATTTGCTTCGCCGGCCACAGCCTTTGCAAGTAATGTCTTACCGGTTCCCGGTGGACCTACCAGCAAGGCTCCCTTCGGAATCTTACCTCCCAATTCCGTATATTTGCCCGGATTTTTAAGGAAGGATACTATTTCCTCTACTTCCTGTTTGGCTTCGGCAAGGCCGGCTACATCTTTAAAGGTGACTTTGTTATTTGTGTTTTTATCAAACAGTTGCGCTTTTGACTTGCCTACGCTGAAAATCCCGCCTCCACCAAATCCGCCGCCTCCGGTCATTCGACGCATGAAAAATATCCATAAGAAGATAATGATTGCTATCGGGGCGATAGTCATCAGAATGTTCCACAGCACATCATCACCTTCTTTATAATTCACATGAGCGCTGATGGCATTCTCCTCTTTTATCTTGTCATAAAATTCGGAAAATCTGTCAGAAGAAGGTATTTTAACAACTATTTTCGGGTTTGAGCCAAGTCGGTCAAGGTTTTCTTTAAAGACTACCTGTTTGCGGTCAGTCTTTACAGTGGCTTCCAATATGTTTTTTTTATTGAAGACTTCCATTCTCTGAAATACATCTTCTCTCGCTAATTGTTGAAATTCAGTCCATCCCAATTCTTTTACATCTGATGAATTATTCGTCCAAAATAGTCCCATCAGGATGACGAGAATAATCCCATATAGCCAATAAACACTGATACGTACTTTCGGTTTGTTATTCTTTTGTTGGTTATTTAATTCGTCCATAAAAAAACTTTCAATCTAAATCCGGAATTTCTATAATTTTCGCATCTGCCCAAAGATTTTCGAGGTTGTAAAACGAACGGTATTCAGGCAAAAATATATGTACAAGAATCGTGCCATAATCCATACCGATCCAAGGTGAATTTCTATTGCCGGCAATAGAAAGCGGTTTTTCAGCCGTCTCTTTCCTTACAATATCCCATACGGAGTCGGAGAGCGACGATAATTGACTCAGGCTGTTGCCTTGACAAATAATCATATACCTGCAAATCACACCTGACAATAATGTCATGTCAACAGTCACTATTTTTTTTCCTTTTTTTTCCTGAAGGCCTTTCACAATGGCCTTCAAAAGCATTTTTACTTCATCCATTCTTATGTCGTTCTCACAAAAGCGGGTACCCCCTGCTTCTCTTTGGGGTACAAATATAGCCTAATTATTTTGAAAACATTTTGACTAATTGAAATAAAAATATAATTTTGCAGCCGCAACAGAATACAACACTCTCTTCCGATTTGCAAAATTGTTCTATGGTGTAATGGTAACACGTCAGATTCTGGTCCTGAAATTCAAGGTTCGAGCCCTTGTAGAACAACGACGGTATTCACTTCTTCCCCAATCTAACCAACTCTTTCTCTAACTGTTTGATCTCTTTTGCCTGATTGCGGATGGTGGTCAACAGGGAATTTAATTCCTCGTTTTCGATGGAAGACGGGAATTGGGCTTCTACGCGCAACATAAAGTCGGACAGGACATTCATGTAATTATTGAACGCATCGTACGGATTGTCATACGGACTGAACAGGTATTGATGCTTGGTGTTCA
>JGI24705J35276_12238576_pt1 | contig 27314 bp, 30 predicted proteins | sample TergutNt197P4_FD_35276 | JGI IMG/M metagenome (IMG submission 35276) | reverse complement strand
GCCGTCTAGTCGAGCGATCATTCATTGGGTGTCCGCCTCCCCAATAGGTGGGCGCCTACATATGTGCGCTAAAAATCGCGCTTTCGAAGATTTCGCTTGCATCGGTACGGGTCACGGTATTACAAACTAGCCAACGAACGTAGCCTAGAATGTAAAGGGGCACAGAAGATGGCCACCACAGGGAAATGGGTCGCATACTTCAGGGTTTCGACTGACAGGCAGGGCAAGAGCGGGCTTGGCCTTGAAGCTCAAAGAGCGGCAGTGGCTACCTATCTCAATGGCGGGGATTGGAGGCTCGTCAAAGAGTTCACCGAGGTTGAAAGTGGCAAGCGTTCCGACAGGCCACAACTACAGGCAGCCCTTGATGCATGCCGAGTGTACGGGGCACGCTTAGTCATCGCTAAGTTAGACCGGCTTTCCCGTGACGCTCACTTCCTCCTTGGCCTGGAAAAGGCTGGGGTTGATTTCGTTGCTGCGGACATGCCTAACGCAAACAGGCTCACTGTTGGCATCATGGCTCTAGTTGCGGATGAAGAGCGGCACATGATCTCAGCCCGCACCAAGGCAGCCCTTCAAGCCGCTAAGGCAAGGGGCACGAAGCTAGGTGGCCTTCGGGCTGATGCGAACGGCAAGCCAGTGACCTTGACGCTTGATGCCATTGCAAAGGGCCGCAAGGCTTGCACAGAGCGAGCCAATAAGAAGGCAACAGACATTGCGCCAGAAATCCGCAGGCTGCAGGTGAGTGGCGTAACGTCATTGGCTGGCATTGCCGCTGCACTCAATGAGCAGGGCATACCAACGCCACGCGGTGGCCAGTGGCAAGCGGTGCAAGTCTCCCGGGTTCTGTCACGCCTTGCGTAGTCTTCGGCCTTCCGTCTTCAAGCCGCCCGACCACCACCACATCCCCCAGCCACCCGCCTAGCCCCATGTTCTTTGGCTGCCTCGTGCCCTGGGCTTTTGATCCCGGGAGGGTGGCCTTGGATGACCATACGGGGGGAATTCCCTTCGCACCCCTTCGCGCATACCCCTTGAGTGAGCGACCCCAAAATTTGGCTGCCCGGGATCAGACTGAGACTGTGTAACATGGCTGGCAAACATTCGCGGGGCCTGCTAGAAATTCCCCTTACATTTCAACACAAAGGCAGTCGCAAAGCGTAGTCCGCCCCTGGGCACCACAGCGCGAGCGAAGCTCGTCGCGGCAGCCCCAAAACAGATTTCATTGGTTTTTTTGTCCCACTGGGGCACTCACCGGCAGAAGTGGGACTCCTCTCATCCCCTTTCGTTCCTGTTGAGGCTTTCTGTTCTGTCGAGATGAGATGCATGGCCGCGCCTGCGAGTCGTTTACGGCGGGCTTTGCGGGTGTAGAGCTCAGCCATCTTGGCCGATGACCATCCGAAGATTGCCATGAGCTGATGCTCGGTGGCGCCGTTCTCGCCGGCGGCCAGTGTCGCGCCAGCCTTGCGCAAGCCCTGAGCCGAACAGTGCTCTTTGGGCGTCGAAAGGCATCCCATGGCTTGGAAGCGATCTGCCGGCGTCGATCAACAGGAGGGGCCATCCTCCATACCGGGCCGGGGTATCGGTCACAGAAGCCGCACAGAAGGCCCGTGGGAGCCTCCCGATCAGTCGCTCATCAGCAGGGGTTCGGTGATTGAGCACACGGGCTCGCGCGTTTCGCTGCAAGAGTGGAATGGCGGAAAGTGGCGGATTGCCGCGGTGGCCGACTCACGTAGCCTGCTCGGGCGTTTGCTTGCGGGTTCAGCCCCAAGACAACGCAAGGGCCGCCGCTCTCACCGCGACGCGGCGGCCCTCACTCGAACGAGAGGTGACCGCAATGGCACTTATTCGATGGTGGACCGCGTTCGTGTTGGCAGCGCCGATTTGCGTCAAGCGGCGCGGGCGAGGGTATCGAAAACATGGGGAGCTTCGGAGGCGGGCATCCGGTCGCCGGTAACCGCTCAGAAACCAACAGGGTGTATCAACAGACCACCGCCGGGCGCGCGGGTATGTAATGAGTACCGCTCCGGTGGCCGATCTGCCGGTTCAACGCCCAGCCTCATCCGAGGCACCATTCAATTCGTTCACTGCTTGGCGCACGGACTGCGCAGCCGCGGTAATCCGACGGTGCGACGAATCACGCCGCGTGGTCCGCGGCGGCAGCGGTCCGCGGTCCCTGGACGGGCGCGAGCGACAACATCACGGCTCGGCTCCGGTTCGATGGGGTGTGCGGGAGTCGTACCGACGACATCATCAATGTCGCTGGCCATACCCCTTTCGGTACGGTCAATTTTCAAATCGAGAGACCCGGGAAAAATCTTTAGAAAAAGCCGAAATTAAATTGGGCTTCAGGGATGGCCGGAAGCTTCCATCTTGCGTAACGCCTCTTTGGCAGTATCAAACCCTTTGTCGGCGGCCTTCCGGAGCCACGCCGCGGCTTGTCCATAGTCCTGTGGTACGCCTTGGCCGTTCATGTACATCAAGCCGAGATTGTTTTGGGCTGGGGCGTTCCCCTGATCTGCAGCCTTGCGGTACCACATGACAGCCTGCGCATCGTCGCGCGGCACGCCACGGCCGATGGTATACATGTAGCCGAGTGTGAATTGGCTGTGAGCGTACTCCTGGTCCGCAGCCTTACGGAGCCACGCTGCGGCTTGCACATCATCCCGCGGTACACCCTGGCCGCCCATGTACATCAAGCCGAGACTGGTTTGGGCTGGAGCGTTCCCCTGATCTGCAGCCCTGCGATACCAAGCGACAGCCTGCACCAAATCTTGCGGTACGCCCCGGCCTCTCTCGTACATCAAGCCGAGTTTGACTTGGGCTTTCGCATCCCCCTGTTCGGCAGCGGCGCGTGTCTCGGCAAACGTCTGGGCAACGGCCGGTCCTGCCAAACCAAGACAAAGGACAAGCGCGGCGATTTTCTTCATGACAATAGCCCCGTAAGGAAAACCTTGAAATGGCTTCGGCTCGGGGCATTTTCGAGGCCTGCGTTCACATGCCCCATGTTGGAAAACAAAAAGAAGCCCGGCCCGAAGTCGACCTTGCGCATTATCCCGCGAGACGCACGATCTGCGCGGTCTTCGGAATCGGATCGTCGGAATCGGCAGGGCGATGCTCCAGCAGATCGCCAGGCTGGCAGTTGAGGACTTCGCAAATCTTGTTCAGCGTATCAAAGCGAACACCTTTGACTTTGCCGGATTTGAGAAGAGACAAGTTCTGCTCGGTAATGCCGATGCGCATGGCAAGATCCTTCGACCGCATCTTGCGCTTCGCCAGCATGACATCAAGATTGACAATGATCGGCATGCGATCGCCTCATACTATCTGGCTGTACTCTTCGGCAATCGCCGCGCCGGCCGAAAAGACCTCCGCCACCATCACCAGACAGAGCGCCCATGCGCCATGCATGACATCATAGAAATTGAACCAAAAGGTGAAGCCGCCATTGCTTACGATGGCGAATGTGATCGTACGGTCGACGAGGTCTGCGACGTAAAGGACTATCGCCAGGTAGGCTATAGCTCGAAATGTGGAAACCGCCTGCCGATCGAAGATGTGGCCGGCGATGTAGTAGGCAATCAGCTGCCAGACCTTCACGACAAACGCTGCGAGGATGAGAATATTCACTAGGCTGACCAAATAGCCCGCGGCTTGCTGAAAGCGGGATATCGGCCCGAGAGCGCGCCCGCTCAGCTCGCTAAAGATGTGCAGAACCTGGTGTTCGTCGCTCCAGAAAATCGTGAAGAACACCAGGACCCAGATGAACCAGGCGGTCACCACCAGCCGCGTGAGCTGGCAGGCCACGGTAAGCGGAACGGAGAGCGAACTTTTGCCAGGAAGCTGAGTGCTGGTCACGGGCACCTCTGCATTTTCTATTGACACGTTGATAAATTATTGTAAAACGAGAATTAGCTATATTGTAACGTGGGGTTCTAAAGTGAAAAAGAGTTTTGATTTCTGTAACCGCCATGAAGGCTGCCAGCGGCCTCATTAGCGCACGTTGAAACCGCCGAAATGCCAAGCGTCGGCGTACAAATCCCCCCTGACGGCCCAGACCTGAAGCATCAGAGGGATATTTTTGCGCCCGGTTTGTCACGCCAGCGCAGCGTGTTTGACGGAGTCGCGCGCTATGAACGCCATCGGGTCTTCAGGCGCATAGAACTGTAGAACCGAAAAGGCCTGCCACGAAGCCGTCGTGGTCTGCGCCCGGTATGGCCCCGTGGCCATACACCCCGGGATCAAGCAACTAGCCGCGCGGCGTGAGGCTTCGCTGCGGGACGGCGAAGTTGCCTTCGTTATGTAACATGACCACGCCGTCGCCTGCTTGGTAGGCGAGGAGGATGAGCGCCGGAGGTATTTCGTATGTCCGCCCAACCCATCATTCTCCGAAGAACGCTTCACGATGAACTTGTTACGCTCATGCGCAACATGATCATCGAGGGTAAGCTTCGGCCGGGAAGCCGCATTGCGGAATCCCAGTTGTGTACCCGCTTCGAGGTATCGCGGACACCTCTTCGGGAGGCACTCAAAGTGCTTTCGGTCGAAGGCCTGATACAGCTTCTGCCCAATAGAGGCGCCACTGTCGTCCGCGTCACACGCAAACAGGTGGAGGAGACCCTCGCTATTCTGGGAGCGCTCGAAGCGCTGGCAGGAGAGCTCGCTTGTGCGCGCATCGACCAGGAACGCATCCATCGCACCAAGAGCGCCCACGGGCAGATGCTCGAGCATTTCCGTCATGGCGAAAAGCTGTCCTATTACAGGCTCAATGGCATCATTCACGAAGCGATCTTCGAGGCGGCCGGCAACAGGATGCTGAGCGAAACGCATACCAAGTTGCAGGCTCGCCTCAGCACCCTGCTTTTTGTCGCGCCGAACTCACCACCGCGATGGACCGAGGCAGTGGAAGATCACAAGCAGATGATGGCGGCGCTCGAGGAGCGCGATGGCGCAAAATTCGCGCAGGTCGCGCATCGGCATATCCGCCATAGGACTGAGATGATGCAGATCGCGCTGGACACGCTGGAGGCCTGAGCGGGCGCAGACGATTGCCTCGAGAGACCTTGATCATGTCAATGATCAACAGTCTCGTGCGGGGTGCCGCAGCCGCCTGCGGTCAATTTCAATCGTGAGAAGCACGCTGCGATCAGAGGCTGGGTCACCAGCAGCCAATTACATCGTAACGTGTATATCGATTTAATTTCCGTGGCATGCTCATCCCCTATGGGCGACTCAAGACGCTGTTCGACATTCAGCGGAGCGAGCGATTTTTCTTGCAAACGCCACTCGGCGTGTCTCCGAACCTCGCGCGGAACAGACGGTTGAAGTGCGAAACATCCGAAAAGCCGGCCGTCATGGCGACCTCCAAGATCGCGCGATCGTCTGGACCGACCGCCGACAGCCCCGTGAATGCTTTTTGCAGCCGCAATTCGTTCACAACCGTGGAGTAGGAGCGCCCGGAGGCTTTCATCAGGCGCCGTAAATAGGTTGCCGAGACACCTTGGGAATGGGCCACCATTTCGATCGTGAGCCGAGGATCTTGGAAATGCGTCTCGATGTAAGCGAGGGCCGTTCTAAGGCGTGTATCCGCCACCGATTCGAGATTGCTCTCACCTATTGCACCCTGCCAGGAGAGTGCGAGCGCGACGAAATCGAAAATATGCCGCTGTACGATCTCACGCGCGGCCGTCGCCGTACCAGACCCCACCGCGCTGTCGACACCGCTCTTCCCCAGTGCTTGCAGATAGGCGCGGAGCAGGCAAACCGCTTCATTCTTCGGTGACAAACGCCGCATCACGACATCGTCGGGGCGTACGCTTCGGGCCTCAAATTCCGTCCGCGGCATAACCACGTTGATCCCCCTGAAGCCGGCAGACGAACCGCAACGCATTGGCTGGTCATCTCGCGTCAACCCCGCCTCGCCTCGGTTCTTCCGGTGGTCGTGTCCGACGTGCTCACAGTAAACCCCGCTGGATTTCGCAATCCAGAGGCTAAATGTGTCGTTTGCGCCCCTAATGGCTTCGGGGCGGCTAACGACTTTACCGGCGGTGAATTGGCATTCAATAACGGTCGGGTGATTGAGGGGTAGATTGAATATTGCCAAGAATGGCGCGTCATCAACGGGCTGGAAATCAATCGGCAATGCAGTCATTGGCACCAACTCTTCTCGCCATTGGCGTAGCGAAGTACAATGCAGAACTTTCAAGACTCATCTCCCCGCGTTACCGAGCTGCCCGTGCCAAATACGAGATCGTCACCGCGTCTCGTTACTGCCATGTTTGACTTACCTGCCTCTCCAGGTCTTGCGGTCCGGTTGAGGAGAGGGAGGAGAAATATGACTAAAGCGTGGCCTCCGCTCAGGTTCGCCATTCAAGCAGAGGTATCCGACCGTTCAGCAGCCGTCCTTGGATTAATCGAAACTCACAAGAACTGTTCGTGTATCGATTTTGCCAAGACGCATGGTGTGAGAATGAGGCATCTTCCTTATGCTTCGTTCAAGATGAGGCAAACTCGGCCTCGGCATGAAAATTCTCACTCGCCGAACTTCCTTTGTGAATGGGTAAGGGGGTACGCCCAGTATCGCCCCGTGGCCATACACCCGGAATTAAACAACCAGCCGCGAGGCGCGACGCTTCGCTGCAGGACAGCGAAGTTGCCTTCGCTATGTAACATGACCACGCCGTCGCCTGCTTAGGCGAGGAGGATGAGTACCGGAGATATCTCGTATGTCCGCCCAACCCATTATTCTCCGAAGAACGCTTCACGATGAACTTGTTACGCTCCTGCGCAACATGATCATCGAGGGTAAGCTTCGGCCGGGGAGTCGCATTGGGGAATCTCAGCTGTGTACCCGCTTCGAGGTATCGCGGACACCCCTTCGGGAGGCACTCAAAGTGCTTTCGGTGGAAGGCCTGATACAGCTCCTGCCCAATAGAGGCGCCACTGTCGTCCGCATAACACCCAAACAGGTGGAGGAGACCCTCGCTATTCTGGGAACTCTCGAAGCGCTGGCAGGAGAGCTCGCTTGCGCGCGCATCGACCAGGAACGCATTCATCGCGCCAAGAGCGCCCATAGGCAGATGCTCGAGCATTTCGGTCATGGCGAAAAGCTGTCCTATTACAAGCTCAATGGCATCATTCACGAAGCGATCTTCGAGGCGGCCGGCAACAGGATGCTGAGCGAAACGCACGCCAAGTTGCAGACTCGCCTCAGCACCTTGCTTTTCGTCGCGCCTAACTCACCGCCGCGATGGACCGAGGCGGTGGAAGACCACAAACAGATGATGGCGGCGCTCGAGGAGCGCGATGGCGCCAAATTCGCGCAGGTTGCGCACCGGCATATCCGCCACAGGGCCGAGATGATGCAAATCGCGCTGGACACGCTGGAGGCCTGAGCAGGCGCACCGGGCCGTTCAGCAGACGATTACTTCGAGAGACCTTGATCGTGCCAATGATCAACGGGTTCGGACCATTGCGCGCTGTGCTACAGCCGCCTGCGGTCAATTTCAATCATGAAAAGCCCGCTGCGATCAGAGGCTGGGTCGCCAGCAGCCAATTATATCGTAATGTGTAGTTCTAAAGGGAAGAGAGGTCTGTGACTCTCTGGTGGCCGACATTTGCTGTCTACCAAGGCCGTCAAGCCCGCGTCATGAATACACAATAATTGTATACATATTAATTGTATGAATCATAATCGCCTTACTCACTCAAAACCGATGTCGCAAAAAATATTTTGCTGTAGGCTTTCAAAACACATCGCCTTGGTCGTGTTGTGCCGTTTCTAATATTCGTTTCAGAGTATCGAAAACGTTGTGAAAAGCGCGGCGATCGACGTCGAATACAACGCTGAAAACAGTTGGTATTCGGCGGTCATCGGTCGTCGAGTCTCTCCAGTAAGGGTACAGAAATCATGAAATTCCGTTTCAGTCTTGTGAGTAGCCTTGTGCTGGTGGCCTGCCTGGCCAGTGGCGGCGGTGCGGGCGCGGCGACGGTCTCGCCAAACTGTTCCGCATTGGGCTCCAGCCCGATTTTCCAAATCATCAACTCAAGCACCAAAGCGAGTTCGTTGACTTCTTCAGAGAGCCAGGCCGGTAATGCGCCGGACACTCTCTTCTATGCGTCGCTGACCGGCGTTACCGGACTGGTCGGCGCGCATCGGATGTACAACGGCAGCAGCAAGGACTATTTCTGGACGATCAGTTCGAGCGAGGTCGCGTCCGCGGCGAAAAACTCCGGCTATGTCGATCAGGGCATTGACTTTTACGTATCCAGCGCCGCGGCTGGTTGTACGCAGCCGGTCTATCGTTTTCAGTCGGGAGCGATGCACCGTTTCGCGGTGAGCCAGGCGGACCAGAACGCCCTCAAAGCCAGCGGCTGGAAGTCTGAAGGCATCGTGTTTTATGGCGGAAACCCGATGCCCACCGGCGTACGGGGAAATTGGACTTTGATGTTCGATGACGAGTTTGCCGGGACGTCTCTCGACACCACAAAATGGGCACCCTATTGGTTCAGCCCGCAGTGCAGCAACCCCTCTAAGAACGGGATGAACGGGGTCTGTGCGAGTCCAGCTAATGTGTCGGTCAGTAATGGGAAGTTGATACTTACGCTGTCTTCAAACCAGTCGGGAGCATTGGTGTCCACCAACCCGTTCGGTGGCGCCAAGCCGGGTTATCAGTTCAAGACCGGTGTCGTGGAAGCCCGCATTCTCTTCCCTGGCGGCGCCAAGGGCTGCTACAACTGGCCGACATGGTGGACGGATGGGCAGTCCTGGCCCAATGACGGCGAAAGTGACATAGCCGAAGTTCTTGGCGGGCAAATAACTTTCAACTACCATTCAAAGTCGGGCGCACACAATTTCGGCGCCATTCCCAATGCAAAATGTGGTTCGTGGCATACCTATACCCTTAATCGTCAGAAGGGATACAGCGAAGTCTATTTTGATGGCGTCAAGGTCAGGCAGTATACAACCGATGACACCGGGAATGCCCACTACCTCATCCTGAACGTGGGCCTGGACAGCAGTCGCGTAATGACCGGCAGTGCAGGGGCGGTAAGCGTCGACTGGGTACGGGCCTGGCAATAGACGGTACTGGCTGCCCAACTCGTCATTCTCCGAAGAACGCTTGACGATGAACATGTTGCACTCCTGCGCAACATGTTCATCGAGGGTAATCTCTGGCCGGGGGCATTGCACAATCCCGCCCGCGTATCCGCTTCGACGTATCGCGGACACCGCTTCGGAAAGTCACTCAAGGCGCCTCGGTGAAAGCCCGGTGCAGCTTCTGCACAGGCGGCACTATTGTCGGCGTCGCTCCGAAACGGCTGTGAGGAGATATGTCGAGTGACAATCGAGTGAGTCGAATGAATGCATTATTCAATGCACGTGAATTAAATGCACATGAATTAAACATGCATAATGCATTCCCGACTGAATAATCGAAATATGTTGGTTCGCGAGATAAATCCGTAGACGTCCCAAATAGGACACGATGTGTGAATATCGCTGGTCCGTTCGCAAAGCTTCTCCCATAGATGAGTAAAGGTGCAGAAATCATGAATACTCGCCGTAGACTGCTTGCTGGCGCAATTACTGGAGCGGGTGTGACACTCGCGGGAAAGGCTTTTGCGCAGGCTGCTAACAGCAAAGCTCAGGTGAATTTTTCGACGCTTGCCGGAGGCAATGACGACGATAAGCTGACCAATTTCATGAATGCATATAGAGCTGCCACCTATAAGCCGACGCTCGTGCTCGACGAAGCGCGCTACTATCAATTTCAAAAACAGCAGACGATATTTAACGGTTTTGCTATGGTCGGCGGTGGTTCGCGAGCGGTGGATCAGGCCCGCAGCCAGAATGTAGTGCCGCAAGTCATCAAACTGCGACTGCCTGGTACCCTCCAGGGTTGGTTGAAACTGCCCGGCGTAACATGGGGGATATACCTGGCTGGTCTATCTTTCGACGTAAGCCCGACTTGTCGACTGTTCGACGCCGATACGATTTATAACATCGAGACATCGACGTTTCGTGACATTTCCTGCCAGAACGCTGCCAGCCTTTTTGGCAAGAGCGGCGCCCAACAACTCTTCACTGCCTGCGTTTTTGATGGCTTCTGGAACGTCAGTAACGTTGCAGACATGGCGTTCAATCTCGGCGGCTCGGATTGTCGGTTCACCCCGCAGATGCTCTTATTGGACAGCGCCGTAAATAACACCGCCCTCATCGGGCCAACGAAATATCTTATGCAATTAACAGCGCAGTCGAAGACGACGCTGTCCAACATGTATATCACTGCAGAACAGCACTCAGCCATCAAGATCACTGGTGGAAATAACATGGTGCGTCTGCATCATTGCGAAATCGAAGGCCGCAATGCAGGGCAGCCCTGTTATGGCGCGCTGATTGTTTCTGATGGCAAGTATGTTCAGTTGTCGGACTCCTGGGTCTCCTATGGCATGAGTAACCCGGGAGCCGCGGGGCACAGCCCCCAGGATGGGGGGTTGATTATGGTAACAGGGGGAACGTTCGAGGTGCTCAATTGCCATACCCAGCAGGCCACCAATGTGTCCAGTCCGTTCATCTATGCAACCGGCAGCGGCACCAAAGTGATTGTGCGCAATATCGTCGGTGAGGGCTACACTGGGAAGCCGGTTGTCAAAACGACCGCGGGCGCGGTGGCTGATGTGGACGGCTCTGTCAGCCTGACTTCAGGTTAAATCTTGATTCGATGAGTTGTCCTCTTCAGCGACTCTTCAAATAGTCGCCACGATGGGCGAATGGCGGAGTTATCCGGAGCCACCGGGTAACTTGCCGTCGGGGTTTGATGTCAAGGGGCAATCTTGAGGCAGCGTGGGACCGCGGCACGCGGACCAAGCTGGCGGGGGAGATTTGTCCGCGACGTGGAGTAATTTGTAGCGTGCGACGGTCCGATACGAAGTCCAGGGGCATAATCGGAGGCGACATCAGGCAGGGCCTGGAAGCCATGATCTCCCGCCTCTCGATACGCATTGTGGAAGCTTTGACCGCTTTTTTTGCTTGGTGGGGCGGCGAACTTCTCCTGCTTACACCGGAGTTGATGCGGCGTTGGCTCGTGAGGCCTCGGGACCAATTGCACATTCTTCTGGATGGCGATGCACTCCGCATCGGGGGCTGCCAACCGGAAGGGCAGGAGGGCTTTCGGTTCGGCCAAGGCGACGAGTTGCCGTCTGCGGCGCGCGCCGCGATCCGGAAGGGGGCGCGCGCGATCTTGTATCTGCCTGCGGCGCAGGTGCTGCGCCGAAACATCGAACTGCCGATGGCAGCGGTTGCCAATCTGCAGCAGGCTGCGTCGTTTCAGGTTGGTCGCGTGACACCGTTTCAGCCTGAGCAGGTGTGTCATACCACGCGACTGATCGCGCGCGATCGGGAACGTAAGGTGGTTCGTGTCGAGCTTGCCGTGGTTGCGCACGCAGTGCTGAAGCCGGCGCTCGCGACGATCGAATCTCAGAACATTTCCTTGTCGGCGATCCGCGTGGTGGGCGATTCGACAGAGCCGGCGTTGGATTTTCTGCCGCATCAACCCCGGCAGCTTTTCGCCCGACGTGGAGTTGGATCAATCCGGGCGACCATCATGGCCGTCGGCGTGGTCTTGCTCATGCTGTTCCCTTTCGTGTTCGCCTACAGCATCCATGCCAAGGCTGAGCGGCTTGCGACGCAACTCGCTGCCACGGCGACCAGTGCGCGCCACGCCACGGACTTGCGTGCGAAGTTCGATGCTCGCGTTGCCGGAGCGATGTATCTGCCCGATCGCCAACACGGCCTGCGTGCAATCGAGGTGCTCGATGCGCTGACGCGAGCGATCCCTGACAGCACCTGGCTGTTTCGGTTCGAACTGCGCGCCAACAAGGTGCTGCTATCCGGTTTTTCGTCTGACGTGCCGGAACTGCTCAGTCGATTGGCGGCACCGCCCTTCAAGGAGCCAGAGCCGACATCGCAAGTGGTCGATGCACAGATGGTTGATGGACGGGCAGGGCAGAGCCGTTTCGAGCTTGGAGTCCGACTGGAGGCCGCGCAGCCATGATGTTGTCGCCTCCGGTCAGTCGTCTTGCAGCGGTAAGCTTGTTGTTTGCAACGGGTTGGTCTGTTGTCTCGTTCGTCGCGATGCCGCTGATCGATCAGATTCACGCCGATCGGGAGAGCATTGCGCATTCACGCTTGTTATTGGCTCGTTATAAGCAGCTCGAGGACGGCTTGCCTGATGTGCAAAAGGCCCTTGATGAGCTCGACAGCACGTCCAATGACCGGGCGCTGCTGACGACGGCGCCACCCGCGGTGATGACTGCGTCGCTGCAACAAACTACTCAGGGCCTTGTTGCGGCTGCCGGTGCAACACTGCGCAGCAGTCGCACTTTGCCACCCACAACGGAGAACGGCTTCCATCGCGTCGGGGTCAATCTCGATGTCGCCGCCTCCGCCATGTCGCTCACCTCTTTGCTCCATAGCGTCGCGGCTGCCGAACCGGTCATTCTTGTCGAACATATGGTCGTGGAGGTTCCGGAAAATGACACAGCCGCAAAAGCGCCTGACGGACAGCCCTTGCTCGGTGTGAGTCTGCGGCTTGCCTCCTACGCACGGCCAAGCACGCCCACCACAGAGGCGCAACCGTGATGACTTGGTCTCGTACAGTCCTGTCGATTGGTGGTTTTGCGCTGGCTGTAGCAGCGTTGGCCCAGGTGGCTGATCTGATAGTTGTGGGCGATGCTCCTCTGCAACTTCCTGAACTGTCGCCTCCAAGGCTTCCCGCCATAACTACACGCGAATTGGCCCCGATCGAAGGCTTTGCTGCAATTGCGGAACGCCCGCTGTTCGCGCCGGGCCGGCGGCCAGCGCCGCAGGCGCCTTCACTCGGGACAGAGACAGTTGCAGCTGCGCCTGCGAACACCGCTCCCCTTTCGGCTGTTCTGATTGGTGTGCTGCTGTCTCCCCGCAGCCATTCTGCGGTCCTGCGCCTGGCCGACGGCAAGAACAAAACATTGGCAGAAGGCGACAGCATCGACGGCTGGAAGCTCGAACGGGTACTGCCCGATCGGGCATCGTTCCAGTCAGGCGAAACGCATGTGGAGTTGCTCTTCCCTCTCCATCAAGCCTCCGCCGCCGCGGCAAACGCCGCTCCCACCACTCGGTTTGCTCCCGCCCGGAGATGACATTGAAAATTACCATACGCCAATGGATCGGCTACTTGGAAACGTCGAAACGAGCGGCGCTCCTGCTACTGGCAGCGATGGTTGCCGCCTGTACTACCGTTCGCAACTCCATTCCTGATCAAGTCTTGGATGACCACGGCCACGGACCTCCGGCTGCGTACACGTCCGTAGCGTGGTCCCCGGGCGAAGACCCCCAACGAGACGCTTTTCGGAAAGGCACCCCCGTCGGAGCCGAGGAAACACGGGGCGACACCATCGCTCCCCTGATGATACGCGGCGCAGGCCGGCCCGAAGGGCAGTCCACGGGATCAATACAGGCGACGGCGGTCAATGGCGCCACCGACGAAGGCTACGTGCTCAATTTCGACGAGGTCGATATCAGGGACGTCCTGAAATCTGTTCTCGGAGACATGCTCGGCGTTGGCTATGCCGTCGATCCAACGGTCCAGGGATCAATTTCGTTGCATACCGCGAAGCCGCTACCGCGGGCCAAGGTCCTGCCGGCATTCGAGGAGGCCTTGAGGCTTGCGGGCGTGGCCCTCGTCCACGGCACTTCAGGCTATCAGGTCGTGCCGCTGTCAGCCGGGGCGCAGCGCGGCGCGGTCGGCTCTTCCGGCAGCGCGCTCCAGGCCGGCTATCAAATCCGGCTTGTCCCACTTCGCTATGTCACGGCCGCTGATGTTCAGCGCGTATTGGAGCCATTGGTAGCTCCCGGCACCGTCGCTCCTGCGACCAATCCACATGCAGACCTGATCACGCTGACCGGCAGTTCGGCCGAGGTTGATCGCGCAGAGCAGGCTATCGCCATGTTCGATGTCGACGGGTTGCGCCATCAATCCTTCGGGCTGTTTCCACTGCGCTACTCGAACGCCAATGATGTGGCGGAAGATCTGAACAACATTATTGGCAAGGAGGGAGAACTGGCCGGTGTCGTGCGCATCGCACCGATAGGTCACCTGAATGCGATCCTCGTCGTCTCGAAGAGCTACTCCTACGTCGAGCGAATGCATAGCTGGGTAACGCGGTTTGATCGCGGCCGGGAGCCCACGAAGGCCCGCCTGTTTGTCTATCATGTGCAAAACGGCAAAGCCCGTGAACTGGCGGGCGTCCTCGCACGGATACTCGGACCATCGCGGGGTGGTGCTTCCGGCTCAAACGGACTGGTCAGTGACGTGCCGGCGGCAAGCGAGAATGCTGGTGTGTCCAAGCCACCTAAACTGGCATCGAACAACACGTCACTGGCATCGAACAACTCATCGCCAGTTCTGAATGATGCATCCAGCGAGCCGTCCGGGCTCGATAAGTCAGCCGACGGCGCCAGCGTCAACGCGAGCGTGCAAGTGGGCGATATGCGCATCACCTCCGACGATGTCAACAATGCGCTGCTCATCATGGCGACGCCAAAACGCTACGCCGAGGTGGAAGCAGCGCTCGGTCGTCTCGACGTTACGCCGATGCAAGTGATGCTGGAGGCATCGATCGCGGAAGTCGATGTCACCGACAACTTCAAATACGGCGTACAGGCCTCGTTCCAAAAGGGTGCGCTGTCGGTGTTGGCCTCGGCGACACCGCCCACGACGATGGCTGCGAACGTCGGTGGTTTGTCGGCGGCCCTGCTTCAGGGAAATATCAAGGCGACGCTCGACCTGCTCTCCACACTCACCCAGGTTCGTGTGATCTCCGCACCCAAGCTGCTCGTTCTGAACAACCGAACAGCGTCTCTTCAAGTCGGCGACCAGGTTCCGATAGCAACGTCCTCGGCGGTCAGCAACGTCACCCCGGATGCGCCGACCGTCAACACCATCCAGATGCTGGACACGGGCATCATCCTGCGCGTGACACCACGCGTCAATCGCAACGGGCTCGTTCTTATGGATCTCAGCCAGGAGGTCAGCTCCAGCGTCCCTACGGATACATCGACGTTGAATAGCCCGACCATTCAACAGCGCAGGGTCTCCACCTCCGTGGCGGTGCAGGATGGCCGGACGATCGCCATCGGCGGACTGATCCGCGACAACAGGCAGGTAGGTCGAACGGGTCTTCCATTGCTCAAGGACGTGCCCGGGCTCGGTGCGCTGTTTGGGACCCACAACAATGGAGTCGACCGCACCGAGCTCATCGTGTTGGTCACGCCGCACGTGATCCGCAATGCTCAAGGAGCGGACGCAGCAACTAATGAACTCAGGTCCAAACTCCCAATGTTGGAGGCCAAGAATGCGCCAGCACGACGCAAGAAGAAATGATCGGGGTTTTGCGCTCGTACTCGTGCTGTGGGCTTTGCTGCTGCTCACGGTATTAGGAGCAAGCCTGCTCGTTGAAGCCCGAGCGACCCGGACGGTTGCTGCCACCGGCAGCGTGCGGCTGAAGGCACAGCTGATTGCGGATGGCGCGATCAACCGTGTCGTTATGGCGGTCTTGGATCCGCGAGATCCGTTGCGCCTGTCGCTCGATGGGACAATGCAAGCGGTCAGCTTTCTCGGCCATAGCGTTGAGCTGGCAACTGAGAGCGAAGCCGGAAAAATCAATTTGAACGTCGCAGCACCGAACCAGCTCGCGGATATGTTTCGTGCTGCCGGTGTTGCGCCTGCCGATGCCGCATCATTGGCCGCGCGAATTGTGGCGTGGCGCACGTCTGCGTCTGAGTCAGATCGGGCAGACATTGTTCGCCAATATGACGAGGCCGGACGCACTTATGGTCCGCGCTTCAGTCTATTTCGATCAATCGGAGAATTGCGGCTTGTGCTCGGCATGACCGACGCGTTGCAGTCTGCGGTTGCTCCCCTCCTGACGGTCTGGTCCGAAAGCGCTGACATTGATCGAAGCGTCGCGCGGGCGGACGTCTTGCAGGTTCTGGAGGCTGCTGGCGACGACCAGGCCGGGCGCCAACTCGAGGCGCGGAAGATGGGACAGGCCGTTGGCACCGATCGCCCAGTCAAGCCGGGTGAGGTCGTCACCGTCACTGCAAGTGTTGCTATGGATGGGCTGGCCGTGAGCCGTGTCGCGGTGATCCAGATCGCAGGCGATCCACATGAGCCATACCGGGTGATGGCATGGAATTGAATGTCTTGACGAGACTTCCGGGAGCGGGAGCGCACATGGCGGTCTTGATCTTTTGCTCGTCGCGAGCATCGCAGGGCTTGCGCGGTGATCATCGGCTTTGTTTCGCCGCGCAACGCTGGCCGCCACCTTCGTCAAAGAATTGATCCCGTTCCATACAACTTTGCAATGAAAAGGAGACGTAATGAAGTGCCGATTCAGTATTGTGAGTAGTTTTGCGTTGGTGGTCTGTCTGACCAGCAGCGGCGGTGCGGACGCCACGACAGTCTCATCAAACTGCTCCGCATTGAGCTCCAGCCCCATTTTCCAAGTGATCAACGCAACGACCAAAGCGAGTTTGCTGACCTCTTCACAGAGCCAGGCCGGTAGCGCGCCGACCACACTATTTTCTGCGTCGCTGACTAGTGCTACCGGACTGGTCGGCGCGCATCGGATGTACAACGCGAGCAGTAAGGACTATTTCTGGACGATCAATTCGAACGAGGTCGTGTCCGCGGCGAAAAACTACGGCTATGTCGATCAGGGCATCAGTTTTTTCGTTTCCAGCGCTGCGGCCAGTTGTACGCAGCCCGTCTATCGTTTTCAGTCGGGAGCAATGCACCGTTTCGCGGTAAGCCAGGCGGACCAGAATGCTCTCAAGGCCAGCGGCTGGAAGTCCGAAGGCATCGTGTTCTACGGCGGCCTGCCTCCGATGCCAACCGGCAACTTGCCCGGCTGGACCTTGGTGTATTCCAATGACTTCAATACCCCTTTGGATACCAAGAAGGAATGGGGGATCTATGACAACTCCGTCAGCGGCGCCAATCAAGACACGTCCTATTGGTCAAAGGACCATGTCACGGTGGCTGACGGCATGCTGAATCTCAATGGCTATGTGGACTCGAAAGTGCCGGCCAAATACCAGGGCCGGGTCACCACCGGCGGTCTCGGCCTGTGGAACCTGCGTGATCAGGCGGGGCAGATCGGTCAGAAATTCGGCAAGTGGGAGATGCTTGTTCGCATCGATCAATGTTCAGACGTGAAGTACGCTTGGCTGTTGTGGCCGGCAAGCGGCAACTGGCCTTCCGGTGGCGAGGTCGATTACGCGGAAGACGGGGGCGGCAACCGGGCCTCAACCAGCGCAACGATCCATTACGCCAATGCCTCAGGAAAAGATGCGATCCTGCCGCAGGACTCCTTCCCCAACCCTGCGAGCCCTGGCTTCTTCAGTTCGTGGCATGTGATTGGCGTGGAATGGACGGCGGCGCAAATACGTTACACCCTTGATGGTCAGTATTGGGGCGCTCCAAAGACAACCCATCTGCCGCCGGGACCAATGGTTTTCGTCCTGCAAACCGAAGGGGTGCTCGCTACCAAGAAGGTCACTCTCGGGACTGCTCAGTGCAATGCCCAAATCGGCTGGGTGGTGCAGTACAAACCGCAGTGAATGCCTAAGGCCACCAGAGCGTTCTGTTGAACGAGCAGGCGCTCGATTGTTTCAATTGCCGCTGCTCGATCGACGGGACTGCAACCCGTCAGATGCGACATCAGCTTTTCCAGAGATCCCTGAACAGATAAGAACGAAGGGAAGTTATTATGAGTCAATCGAACCGTTCCGTTCAGCACCAGCATACAGAGGCCGGCTTTACGCTTCTGGAGATGCTTGTGGTCGTCGCGATCCTTGGTTTGCTTATCGCCCTGGTGGCACCGTCGGTCCTGCGACAACTGGGAGGCGCCCGAAATTCAATCGCGCGCCAATCGATCGAACGCCTTACTACCATCCTTGACCTCTATAAGCTCGATATAGGCAGCTATCCCTCGACCGAGCAGGGGCTGCAGGCGCTGGTCGCCCGCCCCACTGGACTGCCGAGCTGGAATGGCCCCTATCTCAAAGGCCATGATGCTCCTCTCGACGCATGGGGGCAGCCCTACATCTATCGCAGCCCCTCCAAGCGAAAGGGGCTTGAATACGATCTGTGCTCGCGGGGCGAGAAGCGAGAGGCGAACGGGAGCGAGGCAGACATGATCTGTAACGCCTCATAATCAACACCAGCGCGCACTTACATTGACCAGCATGACGAACCTCTTGCAGTGGCTTATGCCAATTTTGTTCGCCCCAGCGGGAGGCAGTCTCGTTGGCGTTCTGGTGCGGCGACTGCCTGCTCACAGGCCCGTGCTGCTGGCACGCTCCCAGTGTGAATCTTGCGGGCGCACGCTCTCCGTTCCTGATCTGGTGCCGATCGCGAGCTATCTCGTCTTTCGTGGACATTGCCGGATTTGTCGAGCCGCCATTGATCCGTTTCATCTTGCGATCGAGTTGGCCGCCGTCACGATCGCCGTCTGGGCTGCAACTGTCGAATCCGATCCCGGCCTGCTCTGGATAGACTGCCTTCTTGGATGGGGGTTGCTTGCTCTCGCATGGATCGACATGGATCACATGCGGCTGCCCAATGCGCTCACCCTTCCGTTGTTGGCCGCGGGTTTGTCAGTCCAGGCTGCATTCGCGCCTGACCGGTTCGTTGAGTGTGTGCTGGGCGCGGTCATCGGCTATGTCGCCTTCAGGGGAATCGCAATCGTCTACGCCAGATTGCGTGGACGTGACGGTCTCGGGGCAGGCGACGCAAAATTGCTCGCGGTGGCCGGGGCCTGGGTCGGCTGGGCTGCCTTGCCCAACATCGTATTCCTCGCAAGTCTGCTTGCTCTCGGAGTTGTTGCCATCAAGTGGATGAGAGATCAGGCGATCGATGGGCTTGCTGCGATTCCATTCGGGCCTTTTCTCGCGCTGGCCTTTTGGATCACCTATTTGCATGGGCCTTTGGGATTTCTCGAAACGGGGAGTTAGAGCGTGATCCGAGTTTATCGACACGAGTTTCCCGGATGCAACATTTCCCCAGTAATTGGCTCGGTGACGATCCACGTGTTGTGACATGCTGAAGCCCGAGCAAAATGGAACGATTTCCTTTCTGATGGCGAGCGGCAAGCTCAGCGCAGACGCGCTGGCGCGCGCCCATCGACTGGTGGCGGAAACGGGGGATGCGCTCCCAGTCACTTTGACCCGGCTTGGGCTGGTCTCCGAGTCGGATATGGCCGAGGCCTTCGCCGAGACGCTGCACCTGCCACGCCTCGATGCCGACGCTCTTTCGGTCAAAGAGCTTCCACTGCCGGGGCTCAGCCTCGATTTCCTGCGCCAGTCGCGCGTGTTGCCGCTGCCCGACGATGGCGATGGCGAGGTGCGACTGGCGATGGCCGATCCCTCCGACGAGGCCGCGGCTGAAGCCGTGGCGTTGTTCGCTGGTTGTCCCGTTCGTCGCCTGGTCGCGTTGCCTACCGATATCGAGGCAGCACTGGATCGGCTGCTACAGCAACAGGGCAAGGCAGATGGCGCGGAAGATTTCGGCGCCGATGAAGCCGCTCTACGCTCGGGTCTTGGAGACTCAGATCTCGAGCGCCTGAACGAGGCGGCCAGCGATGCGCCGGTCATCCGCCTCGTCAACAACCTGTTAGGGCGTGCTGTCGATGAGCGCGGTTCTGACCTGCATCTGGAGCCAACGCCCGATGGCCTGACCGTTCGCTTGCGGGTCGACGGCCGTCTCCGCGCGCTTACCCCGGCGGTGCCGGCACGACTACGCGATGCCGTGGTCAGCCGGATCAAGCTGATGGCTGGCCTCGATATTGCCGAGCGGCGCTTGCCTCAGGACGGCCGCATCGCGCATTCCGTGCGGGGCCAGGAGGTGGACTTTCGCGTTGCCACCGCACCGACTGCGCATGGCGAGACCGTCGTTGTGAGGGTGCTTGACCGAGCCCAGATTCGCCTGGATTTCACCGCATTGGGGTTTGACGAGATCGCAATGGCGGCGCTCCAGCCGGTACTTGCAGCGCCGCACGGTTTGTTCCTCGTCACCGGACCGACTGGCAGCGGCAAGACCACCACGCTCTATGCCGCACTCGCCACGCTCAATACACCCGACCAAAAAGTAATGACCATCGAGGATCCCGTAGAGTACCAGCTTGCCGGGGTCCAGCAGGTTCAGGTTCAACCCGGCATCGGATTGACTTTTGCCCGCGCGCTGCGCTCGTTTCTGCGGCACAATCCGAACATTGTCATGGTCGGCGAAATCCGTGATTTGGAAACGGCGCAGATTGCGGTTCAGGTCGCCCTGACGGGCCATCTCGTCCTGTCCACCTTGCACACCAACGATGCGGCGTCCGGAGTGACTCGTCTGATCGACATGGGCGTGGAAGATTATCTGATTGCCTCAATCTGCAACGCGATCCTGGCGCAACGCCTGATACGAACCATTTGCTCGCACTGTCGCCAGCCCTATGACGTCACGGCGGGATATGCCAGTCGTCTCGGCTTGAGCTGCGATGGTCCGGTGACGTTGTATCGCGGCATGGGATGCCCGGCATGTGGTGGGAGCGGCTACAAAGGCCGTACCACGATTCTGGAAATTTTGCCGGTCACAGACAAGATCCGGGATCTAATCCTCAGGCGTGCGTCGGCAGCGGAGATCGCGCGCGAAGCGGTTGGAGAAGGGATGCGCTCGATGCATGCCCACGGCATGCAGAAAGCTCTCGCTGGCGAGACCACGATTGATGAAGTCCTGGCGGCAACTCGAGCGATGTGAGCGTCATGCCTCCTGCATCCCCGGTATCTGTTTTTCAGTGCGCGTCCGAAACGACCGGGGCCACTTACAAACTCTGGAACAATTTTCATGTTCGATGAACGTGCGATTGAATTGATACTTGTTCGTTCTTTTGACAGCCTGCGTTGCAGGAGCGCGATTGAATTGATGCTGCCGTGCTCCATCGAGCAATTTCGTGAGCAGTTCGCCACAAGGATGCGTATATCTTTTTTCCGCCTGCGACCAGTTATTGGCACACTTCAGGGAACACGGCTCACCGTCCGGAAACCATATCGGGAACGATATTATCTTTGGCCGGTCATCGGTTCGAACAAGCTCTCGGCAGAGTTGATCGACCACGCGGAGCAAACGCTTCTCCGCGGTTCCTTCGCCGCGCCATTCCTCACACTATATACTGGTTTTCTAGTTCTTGCCGGACTTGCCTTTGTTCCGCATTTCATTGAATCGTTGATCTCGGTCGTATCCGAACCAAGCAGATTGTTGGTGGATCTCTTAGCAATGCTGGCCCACATCCTATTCTTCGCTTTCGCACGAAGGACCGCGTGCGAACAAAAGGCATTCTTGATAGGTTTTCTCCGCACCGTGGGCACCGACGCCTCTCGTACTGCGCACTCATTGATAGTGTCCAATGTTACGGACAAGAATGCGGTCGCATCAGAAGTCTCCATCAAGTGATAACGGATATGATGTTAGCTGCACCTAAAACGACGATGACCCGACAAGGAAATCCGAAGGTGCTATACGGATTTGGTGCTCTCCAGCGATTAGCCGCTTGGCGAAACACGCATTTGAAGCACACATGAACGGAAATGTTCAGGGCAAGAACAGGGAGAAATTTTTTGAGTATGGGCGCCGAGATTGACCACCGCGATTTCAGGATGGCTGGAAGCATGAAGGCATCGCGTTCTATGGCGGAACGTCGATGCTCACCGGCGTGCGAGCTGGATGGCGAGGAAGATTTCGGTGCCAGCAATACCGCGCTACGCCCGGGGCTTAGAGTTTCAGATGCACCAGCGGCAACTCGAGCGATGTGAGCGTCATGCCTCCTGCATCCCCGATGCCTCTTTTTCAGTATAAAGCCGTGGCACCCGACGGTGCGGTGGTGCGCGGGCGCATCGCAGCACCCGACCGGGCGGCGGCGGCAGCTAGTCTGCAGGCTCAGGGCCATACCCCGCTGACTGTTGAACTTGCAGCGCCCGCCAATGGAATAAGGGCGCTGTTGGCGCGCGACATCGGTGGTCGGCGGAAGCCTGGATCCAAGGTTGTGGTCGAACTGATCGGGCGCCTTGCGGTGTTACTCGAGGCTGGACTGGGGCTTGAAGCGGCGCTGACATTGCTGGGTGGTTCAGAGGGCGCCACCGCGGCGCGGGAGCAAGCCGCGGCATTGCTGCGACGATTGCGGGCTGGCGCAGGTTTTGCTGATGCCATGGAAGCCAGCGCCGGTATGTTTCCGCCCTTGGTGGTTGCGATGGTCCGCGCCGGTGAGGCGAGCGGGACGCTTGCACCAACGCTCGGACGCCTGGCAGCGCACCTTGCACACGCCGAGACGGTGCGCCAGTCACTGCGCTCTGCGCTGGTCTATCCCGTGGTGCTACTCACAACCGCGGCCGGTTCGGTCCTTCTGGTGCTGCTGGTCGTGTTGCCCCAACTCGAACCTGTATTTGCGGAATCGGGAAACCAGCTTCCGTTGCTGACGACGCTTGCCTTTGCGGCGAGCAACCTTGTCCGCGAATGGTGGTGGGCGATTTTGACGTTCATTGCGACTCTCGTCCTGGTGGGGCACCGGTTGCTGGCAAGCCCGAATGTCCGCGCGCGTCGCGACGCCTGGATCTTGCGACTGCCCGTGCTCGGGACGACCATGCGACGCGCAGAGGCCGGACGGTTCGCGCGCGTGCTCGGGACGCTCGTTGGCGGTGGGGTGCCATTGCCAACTGCGCTCTCCCTTGCCCAGCCCGTCCTCGCCAACCAGGTCATTGGCGATGCCGTTGCCAAAGTCACGACGGCCGTTCGTGAAGGTGGGGGCCTCGCCGAACGGCTTGCACGGAGCAAGGTATTCCCCGAACTGGTCGTGCAAATGATCCAGATCGGCGAGGCAACCGGTCGACTGGATGCCATGCTGCTTCGACTTGCCGACCTGCTGGAGGTTGACGTTCAGCGCACGCTCGATCGGGCGATCTCGTTGCTGGTGCCCGTGCTGACCATCGGTCTCGGAGGATTGGTGGCCGGTATCATTGCCTCAGTGATGTTGGCTGTTCTCGGCGCCAACAATCTGGTCCAGTGAGATGACGGGCAAGATAATGAGTATGACCGCCACCAAGACAGACAGCGCCGGCTTCACTTTGATGGAACTGTTGGTGGTCCTGGTCATCCTGGGCCTCTTGTCGGCGATGGCACTGCCACGATTGAGATTGAGCGAGGGATCGCGCCTGCGCGCGGCAGCGCAACAGCTCACGGTTGATCTCCGACTGCTGCGCGCTGATGCCATGCGGCGCGGCATCGCAACGGCTCTCGTTCCCTCGGCGCGCGGCTATATCTTGCAACCGTCCGACCGCGAACGTGTTCTGCCGGCGGGTGCGGTGGTTGCAGCGGAGTCTCCCGCATCGATACTGCTACCGGACAGCCGGGAGGGCGTCGTTCGGTTTTTCTCTGATGGTAGTTCGACAGGAGCAACGTTGATCCTTCGTGGCAGCAATCGGGCATTCCGCGTTGCTGTGCGGGGGTGGGATGGACGAGCACGTCTCAATGACTGACAGCACCGAGCGCGGGTTCACATTGCTTGAAGTTTTGGTGGCGCTCGTGATCCTGGCGGCCGGTCTGGCCGCGTTCTACCAAACATTCGGCACTGGTCTGATGGCGGGAACAGCCGCCGAACAGGAACGCCGCACCACTGAGGCAGCACAGAATCTTCTCGCTGAACTCAGTGGCTTGCGGGTGATCCAGAACGGTGTGACGAGCGGTGAACGCCCAGACGGACTACGTTGGGTGCTGAGGCTCGATCCGTTCGTGCCCTTTGCAACGGAGGATCATCCCTCGCCAATCGCGGGACATCTGGCGACGCTGGAGGTGACCCCTGCGGGCCGGCACGGGAGGTCGGTGCGGCTGCAAACTCTTGTACTTAGGACTCTCGAGCAATGATGGTGCGGCCTTTCAGACGAGACGCAGGACAAGACTCAGGTCTCACGCTGATCGAGCTGCTGGTCGTGCTGGCGGTCCTTGGGTTGCTCAGCGTCCTCGCCACTGCGGGCCTGCACTCGGCCGCGGAGGGGTGGCAGAGCATCGTTCGGCATAATGTTGAGAGTGAAGAACTGCAGGCAACAAGTCAGCAGCTGCGCCGCCTGCTCACGCAAATCTATCCGACCAAAATCCGTAACAATAATTCGCCCGACGCCACGGTTCGATTTTATGGAGATGCACGCGGGATGGCGTTCTTGGCGCCGCTGGCGCAGCGGTTTGGTGCATCCGACATGGTCCTGTACACGTTGCGCTTTGCGGACGATGGCACCCTGCGCATTTCCTGGCGCCTGGATCGGCCGCAGGCCGGCAGCGTCGAATCTTCTGCTCGGGCCGAGGATGTGATTGGAGGCCTCGCGAACGGCACCTTCGATTATTACGGTCAACGCCAGGAAGGTGGCGAAACTGGCTGGTGGACGACCTGGACCGGACGAAAAACCTTGCCGCGCCTCATCCGGGTCCGGTTCACTTCGCACGGGCATATTGAGGAACGAGTGATAGCACCGATGATCACCGCTGTATTTGGCTCCTCCGATCCTCCCGTGTCAGGCGAAATACAAAACTGACCTCACCGAAGAATGTTACCGGGTCTGTTGCCACTGAGGCTGTGGATGCTTCCTGGCGAAGAGTGGGAGGACTGGAAACTTCGTTGCCGTCTGCAAATCGAATTGTTTCCGCTTGCCCTGGATTTTGCTGCTGCGTGTGTCCGTTGGTCTCGTTGATTTCGCAACAATTTGGAATTGTTTGAATTTTCATGCAGGTCGCGATCTTGGCCTGCTTCTTGCTGTTCAGACGACAGCAAATCAAGCCGACAAGGATTGGGAGGGCTCATGGGCGCGGCAGCGGAAACATTTTGCAGCGAGATCAGGCGCCAAGCCATCATGCGGCAAGCCATCACGCGTCGGAGCTTTCACAGATTCTGCAGTCTGACAGCGACAAGTCTGGGTCTCAGCCCGCTTGTCGCGAGCCGCATTGCGAATGCGCTCTTGCGATAGTCAAATGGGCTACACCGGTCATACCAATGTAACGATGAAAATACTTGGGTGCGAACGGACCAAGAAACTGTTTCGTCTGGAGGAAGCGGAGCGTGGCGCAACACTGGTGCCCTAGGCCAGAGGTCGGTGGCTGCGCGGTTTGCCACGTCGGGCCGAGAAGCGCGTGGCACGGTCTTGATGAGGCCGCGCATGCTCTGCTTGCGCGCGGACGGCATCGCCGCGACTACGGATCTGGTGAGCTGGTTTTTGCCCAGGGTGCGGAAAATGACGGTGTGTATTGCGTTTCCGGTGGAACGGTCGGAATTCGTCGGCTCAATGACAAGGGCAATTCGGTCCTGCTGGGACTGGCCTACCCAGGCGATACTATCGGCTACCATTCATTTCTCACGGGCAGTGAACAAAAGGCCAGTGCGGAAGCGCTCGGCCCGAGCGTCGTGTGTCATATCGACCGAATAACGATATCCGAGTTGCTGACCCGCAACCCCGCGCTCAGCCTGCATTTTCTGAAGCGTTCGATCGGCGAGACCGAGCAAGCACACGACATGATGTTTCGACAGGCGACACTGTCAAATCGCCACAAGCTCGTGCATCTTCTGCTGGTTCTTGTCCAACGACACGGTCGATTGAATTCGAACGGCTCGCAGTCGGTCGATTTGCCGGTTTCGCGCCGCGATCTGGCGTCGATGGTTGGCACCAGGCACGAGACGATTTCGCGTATTATCGGCCGTCTTGAGGCTGACGGTGTCGCGCTTTTTTCCGGCCGCCAAGTCATCATTCCAAACATGAAGACGCTTGCTGCCGAACTCCAGCCCCTGGTCTCAGCATAGATCACTCGGCGTAGACCACTTCAATCGCAAAAATTGACGATCGTCATCGTCCCCTGATGCGGCTGCTGGTACTGCGTCCAGTGTAGGTATCTTAAAGAGGCCGGCTCATGGACGCCACCAGCAACACTGAACTCGACTTCGAGTCCTGTCTCGGCCCCCATCCCGATGAAGCGGCCTTCGGACAAGTAAGCCGCCGGAAATTGCTGCAATTCTGCGCTGGCGTGGCCGCGACGATGGGATTGTCGACCGCCGCTGGCGTGCGCATGGCCGAAGCTGCCGCATCGCCAGCACGCCCGCCTGTTATCTGGCTGCACGGACAAGAATGCACTGGCTGCACCGAGTCGCTGTTGCGCTCCTATCACCCGACGCTGGATGCCCTCCTGCTTGAGACGATTTCTCTCGATTATCACGACACGCTTTGTGTCGGCGCCGGCCAGCAGGCGCTCGATTACAAACACAAGATGATGGAAAAGAACAAAGGCAAGTATGTCCTGGTGACAGAGGGCGGAACGCCGATGAAGGATGGCGGTATCTATTGCAAGGTCGGCGGCAAGACCCAGGTTGAGCTGGTACGCGAGGCCGCCGAAGGCGCTGCCGCTATCATCGCCATCGGGTCATGTGCGTCCTGGGGAGGCGTTCAGTCGGCCCACCCGAACCCCACCGGCGCCGTCGGCACTCACGAGGTCATTCCCGGCAAGGTCGTCATCAACATTCCCGGTTGCCCACCGAATCCGTACAATTTCCTGTCGACAGTTCTCTATCTGCTGACGTTCGGCAAGCCGCCTGAACTCGACCAGGAGAACCGGCCGAAGTTTGCCTATGGCCGGTTGATTCACGAAAACTGTGAACGACGACCTCATTTCGATGCCGGGCGCTTCGCGCTCGAATTCGGCGACGAAGGGCATCGGCAGGGGTTCTGCCTTTACAAGATTGGCTGCAAAGGTCCCGAAACCTATGCCAACTGTCCGGCAATCGGTTTCAACGAAGTTGGATTCGGTTCATGGCCGGTGGGCACCGGCCATCCGTGCTTCGGCTGCACTGAGAAGGGCACCGGCTTCCATAAACCACTGCATTCGCTTGCCACTGTTAAGACGCTGACGCCGCCGATCGCCTTCCCGCAGGTCGGCACCGAGAGAGGTGAAGGGATCAGCACCAGTGCCGCGGTCGCGGTTGGCGTGGTGGGCGGCCTCGCGGTCGGCGCCGGCGCCATGCTGCTCAAGCAGGTGAACGGCAAGAACGACTCCGATAAACCAAACGAGCGAGCGTGAGTCATGACCGAGGTCGACCGCAGGAATTTCCTGGTGGGCGCCGGCTTCGCTACCGCAGCAGCGACCGCGCCCGTCGAGGCGTCCGCAGGCATCGCGCGGCCGCCGAAGGAGATACCGTCGCAAGCCGTAGGCCTTCTT
>JGI24705J35276_12238577_pt1 | contig 27332 bp, 15 predicted proteins | sample TergutNt197P4_FD_35276 | JGI IMG/M metagenome (IMG submission 35276) | reverse complement strand
CCGCCGATATGGCTGACCCTGTCACTCTGTACTTCTCGTAATAAGGCGGCAGCGCGGGCTTCTTCCCCTGCCCCCATATCCAAAGGCTGTTCGCAGGGTTGAGCCCTTTCTCCTCCCGTGCTGTATTGACAGGGTGGGCTTTGAGCAGCTCGTAGCTCCTCTTCATCATGTCTGTTATGAACCCGCTCCCCTCGCCACGGGGCAGATGGTCCCCTGCCCTCTCGCCGAGGGCGTCGTGGGGCGGGGTCAAATCGAATTCCGTCCTGCCGTCCTTTACTATAAGGCAGTGCCTGTAGCTGAAGCCTGTGTAGAACTTCTGATTTTCGCTTTCAAACTCCCTGTTGGCGGCTTTTATCAGCTCGTCCGCTTCCTCGGTCGTGATGTCGCCGGCGCTGTGGTCCTTGATGGTGAGGCCCTCGTATCCCCCCGCGCCTTCAAGGGTTACGAGGTTTGTCCGAAACGCAACGTCCGTGTCCGACATTTCTATCCCGATGCTCACCGCCTCAAGCGGCGAGCGGCCTGTCAGGTAAACCGCTGGGTCGTACCCCATTACCGACAGGTTGGCTGCGTCGCTGCCCGGTGCGATGCCGTCCGGTATGGTCCTGACGAGCCCGTTCTCCCCTTCTGCCGCAAGGCTGTCCGTATAGTCCATTCCGGCCGCTTCCAGGGGCGTCATGCCCCCGAGGCTCTCTATTTCCCTGTCAGCCGCCCCGTCAGGGACAACGATAAGGTACTTCATGCCTGCCCCCTGTTCTCCACTTCGAATTCCTTCATGAACCCGATGAGCTTGTCGATCCCCGCCATCGGCATGGCGTTGTATATGCTGGCCCGCATGCCGCCGATGGAACGGTGGCCCGCAAGGTTGTAAAGCCCTTCTGCTTTGGCGGTTTGAGTGAATTTCTTGTCAAGTCCCTCGTCTCCGGTCACAAAAACCACGTTCATGAGCGAACGGTCTTTTTCGGCTACGGGGCATCTGAACATAGCGCTGCCGTCGATGAAATCGTACAGTTTTTTCGCCTTTTCATTGTTTGCTTTCTCCAGCGCGGCAACCCCTCCTTCACGCTTGATTTTTTTGAACACTTCCCCTGCGACAAATATGGCGAAGCATGGCGGGGTGTTGTACATGGAACCGTTGTCCGCGTGTATCTTGTAGTCCAAGTACGTGGGGGTGGATTTTGGGGCAAACCCCAGAAGGTCCTCGCGCATGATGGCGAGGGTGACTCCGGCAGGGCCCACGTTTTTCTGCGCTCCGGCGTAAATCAACCCGTACCTGCTCACGTCGATTTCTTCTGACAGTATGCACGACGACATGTCGCAGACCAGCGGCACGTCTCCGGTGTCGGGCACGTATGGGTAGTGGGTCCCGTATATTGTGTTGTTGAAAGTTATGTGTACGTAGTCCGCGTCTCCTCTGAAATCCTCCCTCTTGACCGTTGGAATGTACGTAAACGTGCTTTGCTCCGAAGTGGCGGCGATCCTTATGTCACCGAACTTTGCGGCTTCCTGGGCGGCCTTTTTGGCCCACGCCCCCGTAACGACGTAATCAGCTTTTTTCGTTTTGCGCAGCAAGTTTAAAGCAACCATGGAAAATTGCAGTGTCGCGCCCCCCTGCAGGAACATTACTTTGTAGTTTTCAGGTATGCCCAGCAGCTCCCTCAGATTGGTTTCGGCATCGTTCATGATCGCCTCGAATTCCTTTGAGCGGTGGCTCATCTCCATGACCGACTGGCCGCTGCCAGCGTAATTCGTCAAGCTCCCGGCTATGCTCTCCATCACGTCGAGGGGAAGCATCGACGGCCCTGCGGAAAAATTAAATACTCTTTCTCTGTTGTCCAATTTTCACACCTCCATAAATCTTTGAACTTTTGCTATGCCATTTTAAATTATACCATTTTACCTTTGGTGCGTAAAGTGGTATAATCAGTATTGTTATATGCTGCGGGCGACAGCCCGCGATAGGGACTGGGTTGCGGGCGACAGCTCGCATAAATGATAAGGAGGCGCTATTGTGTTTAAAATTGCTGCGCTAAACAAGATTTCCCCCGCCGGGCTCTCGCAATTTGGCGACGGCTACGCGTTTACAGACGACGTCCTCTCGGCAGACGGGGTGCTCGTAAGGAGCCATGACATGCTCCACATGGATTTTTCGGAAAACCTCCTCGCAATCGCCAGGGCGGGCGCAGGGGTCAACAACATCCCAGTGGACAGTTGCGCCGAGAAAGGGATAGTCGTGTTCAACACGCCGGGGGCAAATGCCAACGCAGTGAAAGAGCTGGTGATTTCCGCCCTCTTCCTTGCCGCCAGAAACCTGCCCGCCGCCCTCGAATGGGTCAAAACATTGACATCCGACGTGGCGAAGGAGACCGAAAAGGGTAAGGGCCAGTTCGCCGGCAGCGAAATAGAAGGCAAAACCCTTGGCGTAGCAGGGCTTGGCGCGATCGGTGTGATGGTGGCCAACGCCGCTGAAAAACTCGGGATGGACGTCATCGGCTACGACCCTTTCATAACCGTGGATTCTGCCCACCGGCTTTCCAACAGGATCCCTGTGGTGACAGACTTGGGCGACATGCTCCCCCGGTGCGACTACTTGTCGATCCACATCCCCGCCATGGAATCCACAAAGGGGATGTTCAACAGGGACATGTTTGCGCAGATGAAAAAAGGCGTCTGCTTCCTCAATTTTTCCAGGGACAACCTTGTGAACCATGGCGACCTGCTTTCTGCGATAGAGTCAGGAGCCGTAGGCAAATACATCACCGATTTCCCCAGCGACGCCCTGCTGGGCAAAGACGGCGTCGTCTTCATCCCTCACCTAGGCGCTTCGACGGAAGAAGCAGAGGACTGCTGCGCGGCAATGGCGGCTGAGCAGCTCATAGACTACCTTGAAAACGGCAACATCGTCAATTCCGTCAACTACCCGACCTGCGACATGGGGCCGTTTGGCAGGTCGCAGGCAGTGAGCAGGGTGTGCATCCTCAACAAGAACAAACCCGCCATGCTGTCTCGGATAACGGGAATATTTGCGGATTCCGACATCAACATACGAAACATGACCAACACAAGCATGGGCGGCTACGCCTGCACCATGATCGACGTCGACTCTGAGGTAGACAGCGATGCGCTGACAGGCCGCCTTAAGTTCGACGGCATAATTTCCGTGCGGATAATCAGATAGGGGAATATCCCCATCTTGGGTGCGGGCGGCAGCCCGCGCCAGTCACTGGAGCCGGATGCTTATTTCCCCTGTGGTAAGCGTGTCTTTCCTGCCGTCCCTGTATATGACGATGAGCCCCCCCTCGTCTGAGATGTCGATGGCGGTGGCGCTTTGGAATTCGTCCGACTTTATGTTTTTGTACACTTTTATGTTTTTCCGCAGGACCATGGAGCGCTGCCTGTATTCATCCATGTGTTCGGGGTACAGCCCTTCTTCGTTGAAATCCCGCAAGACGCCCATAAGCTCGTTGACGATCTCGGCCGCCAGCCTGTTCCTGGGGACGTTCCCGGACAGCGAGCCTGCCGTCTGCCGTATCTCTTCCGGCAAGTCCTTTGGGCTGACGCAGCAGTTGACGCCGATGCCGATGATGATCGCGTCTATCTGGCCGCTCTCGAAGTTGCTGATGGCTTCGGTGAGTATGCCGCATATTTTCCTGCCTTCGAAGAAGATGTCGTTTACCCACTTTATCTGGGTTTCCAGCCCGCAGACTTTTTTTATCGCCCTGCAGACTGCCACCGAAGCGGCAGTTGTGACCAGCAGCGACTTGCTTGAGTCGAACTCGGGCCGCACTATGAAGCTCATGTAAAGCCCCTTGCCCTCTGGCGAGAAAAACCCCCTGCCAAGCCGCCCGCGCCCATGGGTTTGGCCCTCTGCGATAACTATGGTCCCGTTCGGCGCCCCTTCAAACGATTTTTCTTTCGCCGTCGTGTTGGTCGATTCGAGGGTTTTGTATGTGTAGATGTATTTTTCACCATATGGGTAAACTTCTTCATTTAGGTACTGCATCATGCCTTGGGCCGACAGGAAGTCGCTGTTGGCCTCTAGTACGTATCCCCTGTTCGTCGACGCCTTAATCGGATAGCCTTCTTTTCTGAGGCTCTCCACCGCTTTCCATATGGCTGCCCTTGACACGTTGGCGCTTTCTGCCAGCCTCTCCCCTGATAAAGGCCGCCCCCGGTTTTCTTCAAGCGCTTTGAGGGTTTTAGCTTTTGCTGTGTGCGCGAGCTTTGGCAGCATGTCAACCTCTCCTTTACAAATGGTTTACCATGAGTATAAGCGAAAAAGCTGTGCTTGTCAATCAACTGTGAATGAATTATACTAAAACTACAGGGAACATTTTTAGAACTGCTGCGTCTAAACTATTGTGTGTAAAATGTGAAATTCAAAGAAACGAGGAAAAAAGAATGAAAAATTTTAAAACTCTATTGTCCCTGACTTTGGTGCTCTGCATGTTGGCGGTTTCTGCCCCAGCTTCCTTTGCCGCCGACGAAACAACCCTTGGCGGCGCCTATGCCGTGATATTGAAAATTACCGACGAAGACAGCACCCAGACTGTGCTCGTAAAAACCGATTCGGATCCTGTTCAGGAAATACTGCTGAACATTTCGAGCGGCACGGCGATCCTCGACAACGAAACAAGGGGGGCGGCAGACTTCAGCTCTCTTTCGGAAGGCGACGATGTGTTCGTGTACTACTCGCTGGCGATGACCCGGAGCCTGCCCCCCCAGTCAAGCTGCGCGGCTATCGTAACGAACCTGGAGAAAGGCAAAGCCCAAGCGAAACTCATGACTGTGGGCACCATAACTGAAAACGAAGATGGCGGCATCGCGTTCACCAACAAGGCTGGCGATTATGTCGTAACCGTTCCGGAAACAGCGCCTGTATCGCGGCTTGGCGAAGAAGGAAGCCTTGGCGTTTCCGACATTACGGAAGGCGACACTGTGTTCACTTGGTTCTTAATCGCTGCGATGAGTTACCCTGCCCAAGCTCAGACCGAAGCGGTTGTCATAATAGATTCGCCGGGTGCAGCTGGTTCCGGCGGCGGCGCGGAAAACCCCGGCGCTGCCGAATCAGGCAGCATGTTTGCAGATGTGGCTGAAAACGCTTGGTACGCCGGCGACGTGGCGTTCGCCTATGATAACGGCCTGATGAACGGCACCTCGGAAAATCCGTTGCTGTTCAGCCCAAGCGCCGGCCTTACCAGAGGCATGGTGGTCACCGTGCTTTGGCGCATGGCCGGAAGCCCGGGAGACAGGGTGCCTGCGGCGGCAGGGGGCGGGCAGTTCAGCGACGTTGCTGAAAGCGCGTATTACTATCAAGCGGTGAACTGGGCGGCATCGGACGAAAACAAGATCGTAACCGGCATCGGAGGCGGCTTGTTCGACCCAGGCGCAAACATCACGAGGCAGGATTTGGCTGTGATACTCATGCGGTACACCAGCTATGCCGGCATCACTCTGGTGCTGACTACCGACTATGTCATTTTCGCAGACGACAGCCAGATTGCCGGCTACGCAAGCAGCGCCATCCAGAGCCTGAACAAGATTGGCGTCATGAACGGCGTAGGCGGCGACAAGATCAACCCGAGGGGGCAGGCGAGCCGGGCCGAGTTCGCAGCCATGCTGCACAGGTTCATCGAAGTTGCAGGCGAGATGGGCGTTGACGTCCCTGCCATGGACGAATAGCGCCTGCTTTCAAAAAATTAATTATTTAATCATGCAAACGTATTGCGGCAGTAGGGCATCTACTGCCGTTTTTTTTTGCATTGTTCACAATTACAATAAAATTTTCACAAATCATCTTGACACGTATTGTCATAATTAAAAAATTATATATAATGGAAGGGTAAAGGGAGAACCCCAACTCCAGCGAAAAGGGGCAAATAAATGTTATGGAGGTACCAAGAATGAAAAAAACCAGAAAACTGTTATCGCTACTGGTTGTCTTAGCGCTGGCTTTTGCGCTGTCAATGCCGGCATTCGCTCATGACGACCCTGACCCGCCATATGGCAAAGACGTACTGCAGGAAGTGACGGAAGGGCTCGCAGAATTCGGCGTAAGGCACGACGGGGGAAAGAACGTGATGAACGCAGCGAATTACATCTGCGAGCAGTTTTCAAAGTACGATTCCTTCGTCTCTGAAATGGTGCCGGTTCCGCTGAAATACCCGGGCGGTTACATGTACCAGACCATCCAAAGGCCTGCGGTAATCGAAATCGCCGGAGCGCCGGAGCTCTACGGCAGGCCGTACCCGAACAACGCGGAATTCGGCAACACCGGGTTTACCGGCGTGTTTTACGACTTCGGCGGCAACGCGGATTTCACGGTTCCGGACGTAACGTCAGGCGGCATCTACGGTACAGTCCGCTTCAACGTCGCGCCTACTTTGCCGCTTGTCACGGCATTCATCAGCGCAGTTGAGGCAAAATACGAAGGCGACGTCAAGGTGACTGGGCTGTTCGTTTCCAGGGACAGCGCGGCGACAGGCACCGCAGCGTATACGCCGCCGTCAATTTCGGGTACGGGCACGTTCCCTGCGCCCGTTGCAACTTTGGACCTGACGTCCCTTGAACAGCTAAAGGCAGCGGGGGCGGCCGGCAAGATCGGCTCGATCTACAGGCTCGACCCAGTGTACGCTTACTCGGCTTTCGCCACCAAGCCGGCTGCTACGGATAACCCCGACCTGGTCATCGTGTGCTCGTCCCACATCGACAGCGTCTGGGGCTCTCCCGGCTGCAACGACAACGGCTCCGGCACTGTAGCCATGGTCGAGCTCGCAAGGCGGTTCAACGACGTGGACACAGGCAACATCGAGCTCATCTTATCAGCCGGCGGCGGTGAGGAGTACGGCGACTTTGAAGGGTCTGCCTACATCATCGAAAGGCTTATCGCACAGGGCAAGACCGCTATTGCTATCGACTTTAACCTTGACATGGTTGCGCCGGCCTACGACGCCAGGACGTCGTCGGGCGCGGCGCTCAGCACCGTGAATTTGTCCACCAGGTCCGGTTCTCAGCGGGCGGGCGGCACGTGGAACGCCCAGTACAACCTGGCTGCGTATCTGGCTATGGCAGACGTCTGGAGCATCGAAAGGCCCGGCACTATACTGAACGTGCAAACATCCAACAGCACCGGCGTTTCTGACCACCATCTGTTCCATTACTTCGGGATGGACTCGGTAAGCCTGGAGCACGGGGCTGAATTCGGGTACCATACGTCCTATGACAACATAGTGGACAACTACAGCCATGCCCGCCACCTCTACAGCGTGGAGATTATCACCAAAGCGATAGAAAAGGCCATATCAGGCCAGCTTTCAAAGTACGCGAAATTTGAAACCGAGGCCATAGGCGGGACGACGGAATTGACTCTCGCCAACGCCGGCCAGCTGTTCAACACCTTTGACAACGTGTCGGCGACGATAGCGGGCCCCGACGGGAACAGGAACATCGTGTTTACCGCAGAAAACCCTGTGGCACTGCTTCCCGAAGGCGACTACACTGCCACTGCGGCAACAGGCAACGTCAGGGCTGTTGCAAACTACTCGACCATGGCTCAGCAGAACTTCACGACAAGGATGGTCCCCGAAACCGCTGAGGCCTTTGTGGGCGCCAGCGTGAACGCGGACGAAGAGAGCGGCATCGAAGGCGACGTCTGCTACACCCTTTCCCTGAGCGGCGCCCGTGACCTTTTGAACGTCGAGCTGGAATTCGTAGTGGACGGCAGCATGCTGGCCGGCAAAGGCCTTGAGACCCTGAACGGGTTCAATTCAGTCGACGGCATCGACTGGCGCTTTATCGGAGGCAACTTGTGGAAGGGCTCCGTCACTCTCGGGTACCCGTCAGGCGGCAACACCGGTTTCACGTCTGAAGGCCCCGTTGACGTCGCCGTGTTCACATTCGCCCCCAGAGCTGTTGGCGACGCTGCTTTCACTATCGTCGGCTTCAAGGCCGTCGGGCTGCGCGGCGACGAAACGTGCTATCTTGACGCCAGGATTGTAAACGGCGAGGCCGTGACCAACATCGACCAGAGGGTCTTCTCGAAGTACGACCTGAACAGGGACAACAAAGTAGACGCCCTCGACCTGGGCATCATGCTGCTGTATTGCGGGTTTGCCACGGAAACGCCGGGTTGGGACAGCTTGGTCAAGGTAAACGATTCCAGAGGCAAGGGGGTGACGGCAAGCATGTGCGACGTGAACGATGACGGCATCATCGACATGCTCGACTTGCTCGACCTGTTCATACACTACACGAAGTAATTCTTTTTGAAGCATTGGAGGTATTATTAAAATGAAAAACACAAGAAAACTCTTGTCGCTTTTGCTGGTTTTCGCCTTGGCGTTCACATTCTCGCTGCCCACGTTCGCCCATGACGAACCCGCATCGCCCTACGGTAAGGACGTCCTGCAGGAAGTTACCGAAAACCTGGCGGGCTTTGGGGTAAGGATAAACGGTTCAGAGAACCTCAAGGCCGCAGCCACGTACATCAAGGACAACCTTTCGCAATACGACAATTTCAACGTGGAGATGGCAGAAATTCCGCTCAACGCCAACGCGACTGCGCTGTACAGGAACTACACAAGCCTATATGCAGCAGTAGACCTGGATCCCGGCACGGCAACCGGCTACGTCCCGCAGCTCTACGGCAGGGCCTATCCGAACAACGCTACTTTCAACGATGCCGGGAATTTCACGGGCACATTCTGCGACTTCGGCACCAACACTGACTTCACCGTCCCCGACGTGACGTCCGGCGGCATCTACGGGACGGTCCGTTTCACCGCAACGCCGACCCAAGCGCTGATCACCTCGTTCGTCAATGCGGTTGAGGCCAAGTACACAGGTAACGTCAAGGTTACAGGGCTGTACATCTCAAGGGACAGCGCCGCGACAGGCACTGCCGCCTTTACGCCGCCGAACATATCAGGGCTTACATTCCCCACAGCAACCTTCTCCCTCGTTGACCTTGAACGCATCAAGGCTGCAGGGGAAGCGGGCAAAATCAGGTCTACCACGTGGATCAACGTGGGGACATTGTACGGCGTCTACGCCACCAAGCCGGCAGCCACAGACAACCCTGACTTGGTTATCGTGTTTTACGGGCACCTCGACACCGTCTGGGCTTCGCCCGGCGTGAACGACAACGGTTCCGGCGCCATCGCCATCCTGGAGCTGGCCAGGCGCTTCAACGACATGGATCTGGGCAACGTAGAGCTGATACTGGCCACGGGCGACGGTGAGGAGTACACCAACATGGAAGGCTCCTGCTACATCGCCTCCAAGCTCGTACGCGAGGGCAAAGCGCCGATTACGTTTAATTTCAACATGGACATGATAGCCCCGGCATACGACGCAAAAACCAGCGCAGGTGCGGCATTGAACTTCGTGGAGTTTTCCACCAAGAGCGGCAGCCAGTCTGTGGGCGGCACGTGGAACAGCCAGTACAACATGGCGGCCTACTTCGCAATGGCGGACGCTTGGAACGTGGACAGGCCGGGGGTGATCACTACTGTGAGGACCCAGAACAGCACTGGCGCATCTGACTACGAGATATTCCACTACCTTGGAATGGAAGCCATCAGCATGCACCATGGGCTGGAATACGGCTACCACACTGCCATCGACAACATCAACGACAATTACAGCCAGGTCCGCCACCTCTACAGCGTGGACCTCATGACGGCAGCCGTTGAAAAGATCGTCGCCAGCGAATTCACAAAAAAGGCGGCGTTTGAAACTGAAACCATCAATGGGGTGACGGAACTGTCACTCGCCAATGCAGACAGGCTGTTTAAGACGTTTGACCGCGTGTCGACGACGGTGACCGGGACAGGCGGCAGCCGCAACATCGTGTTTACGGCTGACGATCCTGCTGTAACGCTGCCCCAAGGCAGCTATACGGTCACCGCAGCCACAGGCACCGTCAGGGGTGCCGTAAGCTACCCGGCGAACACTCAGCAGGACTTTACCGGAAAACTGGTTCCGGCGACGGATGAAGTCTTTGTGGGCGCAAACGTAAGCGTGAACGAGGAGAGCGGCATTGAAGGCGACATCGACTATACCTTTTCCCTAAGCGGTGCCCGCGACTTGCTGAACATCAGGCTGGAATTCGTAGTGGACGGCAGCATGCTGGCCGGCAAAGGCCTTGAAGCCTTGAACGGGTTTACGGCTGTGGACGGTATCGACTGGCACTTCATTGGCGGCAACTCCTGGCTGGGCGACGTCACCATCGGGTACCCGGCAGGAGACGGCACCGGCTTCACTTCTGAGGATCCTGTCGACGTCGCTACGTTCACCTTCGCCCCGAGGGCCAAAGGCGACTCTGCCTTTACGATTGTCGGCTTCAAAGCCGTTGGGCTCCGAGACGACGAAACGTGCTACCTTGACGCCAGGATCGAAAACGGCGAAGCTGTGACCAACATCGACCAGAGGATCTTCTCTAAGTACGACCTGAACAGGGACAACAAAGTCGACGCCCTCGACCTGGGCGTCATGCTGCTGTACTGCGGTTTCAACACGGCCACGCCGGGTTGGGACAGCTTGGTCAAAGTCAATGATTCAAGAGGCAAAGGCGTGACGGCAAGCATGTGCGACGTGAACAACGACGGCATCATCGACATGCTCGACCTGCTCGACCTGTTCATACACTACACCAAATAGCCGATGCGGCACAAGTAGCGCATTTGCGTAGGGGGGCTGTTGAAATTCTTAAAATATTTCAACAGCCCTTTCAATGTTTTTTCTAAAACAGTTTGACGTAAAACATCAACAATTATATAATGTTTTATGCAGAAGAACCTCAACTTCAGAAAAAAAGAGGCAATATCATACCATTGGAGGTAAGAAAATGTATAAAAACACACTATTTAAGCTGGCAGTTTCGTTTGCCTTGGTGCTGACCCTGGTTGTTCCGATGAACATGTGGGCCTTTGCTGGCGACGACACAGAGGCAACCGGCGACGGGCAAGGCAAGTGTACAGCCTTTTACATGGGGAAGGACACGACGGAAAGCGGCGCCTATGTTTGGGGGCGCTCCGAGGACTACAGCACGTCCTCAAGAAAACTGATGGAAGTGCATCCGGCTGAGGACCATGCCCCCGGGGACATGTTTAAAACCAATGCGCCCGAAGATTTCCCAGACTTTGAATGGCCATACCCTGCACACACCCTTCGGTACCTGCTGTGCAAGGATTCCTTTTACAACGACAGGTACAGCGGGCAGGAACCATATGCGGAAGTGGGCATGAACGAGAAGAACGTGTCGATTACTGCAACCGTTACGCTCAGCCGCATCAACGCCACCATTTACGCCGCAGACCCGCTGATCAGGGGGGGCGGCCTCACCGAACCGGACGTGACCAGCATTGTCCTGATGCAAGCCGAAACAGCAAGGGGCGCTTGCGAGCTGGTTGCCGGAATTATTGACAAGGTAGGCGCAGGCTACAACTTCTCCGACTACGGTGACGGCTTTACAGTCAGCGATCCGAACGAGGCGTGGTTCTTCCAGTGGCTGTCTGGCCACCAGTACGTCGCCGTGAAACTGCGTGACGACAAGCTAGGGTTCTCACCAAACTTGACGGGCAACGTGGGCACATGCGACGAGCAGGGCGTAGACGTGAACGACACCGCAAACGTCATCGCCTCGCCGGAGCTGGTCTCCCTTCCCGCGAGGCTCGGCGTCCTGGTGACGGATTCCCACGGGCACATTAAAATTTCAAACACCTACGCCCGGCTGGACACTTACCACAACCCTAGGGCAAACCGTCTGAGGGTCGGTTACGGCTACTTCTACGGCTTGACTACCCAGGCTCAGATAGACGCCAGGTACCCATCTGGCAACCAGTTCATGGACTTTTACCTAGACCCGCCCGAAGGCAAGAAGTATTCGCTTTACGAAGCCATGAGGTTCCTGGCTTGCAGGGGCGAGGGCACCAGCTGGGAGAACGGCAACCCTACAGGCAACAGTTCCGCCATCGGGAACGACGCAACCCAGGAGTGCCACGTGTTCGAGCTGCGGCCTTGGATGCCGGCAGAACTTTCGACGGTGGAATGGATCGCCATGGGGCCTGCTGAATTCAGCGTCTACCTCCCCTATTACGGGAGCCTGATTACGGACGTATACGGCAAGTACAACTTCCGCGACCAGCAGAATTACGACGCAAGCGACATTTACAACAACACCTTCTGGCACATTGCCCGGCGGATACACACGCTGGCCAAGGGGCCCGGCACGTCCAACGCCGCCCAGAGGATCAAGTACGGCAAAGGCGTGAAGGATTTCTGGGAAGCGTACCAGAAGTCGCTCATAGAGCAGCAGGCCTTGGTCGATGCGTACATGCTGAAAGTGCTGAAGGAGCAGGGCTTGGAAGCCGCCCAGCAGGCAGCCACCGCGATGTCGATGAAATTGGCTGAAGACACATACGAATATTCAGTGCGCCTTGTAAACGAGCTTACTGCGTTTACCGCCAGCCCAGTCGGCGACTTTGTGCCGACATTCAGCGCAATCCCGGCCTACGCGCCGGACAACCTAGTCTTCTTGCACCTTTCTGCCGACGCTGTGAGCTACATCAGCGGCGATGTCTGCTACACCGTTTCCGTTTCCAACGCGAAAGACGTGCTGGCTGTCGAGCTTGAATTCGTCATTGACGGTGCCATGCTTTCAGGCAAAAGCCTCGCTGGGCTTAACGGCTTTGCGCCGATGAACGGCATACTGTGGACCTACGCTGGCGACGGGCTCTGGAAGGGCGCAGTTACGCTGGCCCTGCCGTCCGAAACCACAACCGGCTTGACTTCTGAAGCCCCGGTGGACATTGCGGAGTTTGCTTATCTGCCAAAAACCTACGGCAACGCCGCAATGGCGATCACCTCTGCCAAAGTGGTCGGGCTCTATGGCGACACTACAAAATACCTCATCCCTGTAATTGCAAACGACACGGCAACCACGATAATAGCACGGTCGAAGTACGACCTGAACAGGGACGGCGTGGTTGACGCACTTGACCTGGGCATCATGCTGCTGTACTGCGGCTTCAACGCAGATTCTGCTGATTGGGGCGCTTTGGTCAAAGTGAACGACATATGGGGCAACGGCGTCACCGCCAATATGTGCGACGTGAACTCAGACGGCATCATCGACATGCTCGACCTGCTGGACCTGTTCATCCACTATACCAAATAACAAATGCCACTCGCTTTTGCAAAGGAGGTGCGAACATGAAACGTTTGAAAATGGACAGCTCTTGAGCCTCAACCGGCCCTTTTCCCATTAACACGAGTCAACAAGTTTCCATGCAGTATTCTTGTAAAAAACACTGTAAATATATTGGACGGAGAAACAAAGATGAAAAAAACATTTACGAGAAAAATACTGGTTGTATTTGTTGCGATAATGATGATCGCGGCGTCGCAAGTCAGCGCGATCGCCTGCTCCACGATTTTCGTCGGCGGCCATTTCACGCAGGACGGGGCCCCGTTCGTCGCCCGCAGTGAGGACTACACCAACAGCTTGGCCAAACTGATGTACCTCAGCCCGGCCGGCGAGTACAAGGCAAACACCCTGTACACAGGCTGCGCGTCCTACGGCTCGTTTGAGTGGACGTGGACCCACGACAGCTACGCGTGGTGGGCATTTAAGGCAGACAATGAATTTGACGGGCTGTGCCCGGAATGCCACCTGCCGGGGCACCCTTCCTACACGGAGCACGGCACCAATGAATTTGGCGTAACCGTCAGCGCGACGGAAACGACAAGTGGCAACTCTGCCGTTCAGGCCCTTGACCCCCGCGTCAGGACGAAAGTCGCCGGCATAGTCGGCATCGAGGAGACTGACATCCCCACCGTAATCCTCAGCGAAGCAAAAACCGCCCGGGAGGGCATCGACCTGCTGATGTTCATTTACGACAAGTACGGGTGCTACGGGACGAACGGACTGTTCGTCAGCGACCAGTACGAGACCTGGTACATCGAGAACTGCACCGGCCACCAGTACATAGCGATCAAGTGCAACGACGGCCTGATGTTCCTTGAACCCAACATGACCATGATCGGCAGGGTCTGCCTGGACGACCCGGACGTCATCGCATCTGCCGGAATAATGGACATCGCGGTGCGGTCCGGCATGTTCAAGGGCGATTTGGAGAAAAACATCATCGAGTGGCGCGCCACCTACGCCTCGTCGACCGCGACAGCCAGCAGCAACAGGCTGTCAAACGGCCTCAACTTCATCAACAGCGGCTACAGCTACACGGAAAGCATCCTTGCAAACGACAATACCCTGTACTACATCACCAATGTGGACAAGGACGACAACATGGTCCCGCTGCACACCAATATCCAAGCGGACCGCCTGCTGGGGCCTGACGACATCGCCAACTACTTCAAGGTCTCCGGCATCGCCAACACAAGCAACACGGACACGGCGTTCTTCCAGCTCTACAAGGACGGCAGGCCCTTTGAGCTCAGCACAGTGGCGTGGGTCCAGATGGGCCACGGCGCCTACAACGTGTTCATCCCCTTCTACCCGCTGCTGACTGATTCCCTGTACGAAGGCTACGGGCATCCAGTGGGCCAGGCGGCGAAGAACGTCACGGCGGCAAACCTGGCCACAATGCTGGCCGGCGCCACCCCGCCCAACATGTACTACCGCACGTCGGCCACCGGCAACTACGTAGTGCAGCCGCAAAACTGGGAGCAGAACTATTTCTGGGTGTTTGACGCGCTGAGCAACTATATCCTGTACTCGACTTACTCCGGCGGCCCCGTCGTCACCGCAGACAAGCTTCAGTACGTGCTGGGCCAGTTCACCTACCTGCAGAATGGCATTTACGCTGACTTCGACGGCCTGAACGCTCAGCTTCCCGCTATGAACCTAAGCAGTGCAGCCACAAAGGCAGTTGCGTCGGCGAATTTCGCGGGCATGGCGGAAAAGACTCACGCGCTGGCCCTTGAAATGGTGAAGTACCTACGTGCCGCTGACACCTGCAAACTGACTTATGTAGGTGCCGACACCCTGGTTGGGCCAGTCAAGAACTACGCTGCCGGCTACACCGCTACAGTGGCCGGCGCGGACAACACCGGCTATTGCCTCCTCGGCTGGGACACCGATCCTCAAGCAAAAACCGTGGTTTACGAAGCCGGCGACACGTTTGAAATCACCAGCGACACGACCCTTTACGCCGTTCAGCTGCCCGAGGTGGGCATTGCGCTCAGCGCTCCTGTAGTCAGCTACATCAGTGGCGACGCCTGCTACACCGTGTCGGTTTTGAATGCGAAAGACTTGCTGGCAGTAGAACTGGAATTCAACGTGGAGGGCAGCATGCTGTCCGGCAAGGGCGTTGAAGGCCTAAACGGCTTTGAGCCGATGAACGGCATCCTGTGGTCCTACGCCGGCGACGGCCTCTGGAAGGGCGCCGTTACGCTGGCGCTTCCGTCAGAAAGCACGACAGGCCTGACTTCGGAAGACCCGGTGGACATTGCGACGTTCGCGTATTTCCCAAGGGCTTACGGCAACGCGGCCATGACAATAACGACAGCCAATGCCGTCGGGCTCTACGGCGACACGACCAGGTACCTAGCGACGGTGATTGAAAACGGCACAGCAACAACAGTGATAGCCAAATCGAAGTACGACCTGAACCGGGACGGCATAGTGGACGCCCTAGACCTGGGCATCATGCTCCTGTACTGCGGCTTTGGAGCCAATTCTGATGATTGGGGCACCTTGGTCAAAGTGAACGACATATGGGGCAACGGAGTCACTGCCAGCATGTGCGACGTGAATGATGACGGCATCATCGACATGCTGGACCTGCTAGACCTGTTCATACACTACACTAAATAGCAGATGCTGCGCAAAAACCGCATCTGCACATGGAGCCGGGGGAAAGGCGCTTTTTCCCCCGGCTCTGCCTCAAAAATGCAAGAGAAATTATTGGAGGTAAAGAAATGAGTAACAACAAACTATTCAAGTTGGCGGTTTCGTTCGCCCTGGTGCTGGCCCTGCTTGTTCCGATGAACATGTGGGTGTTTGCCAGCGACGACACAGACGTTGCCTACGATGACGAAGGCAGGTGTACGTCCGTCTACTTCGGCAAGGACACTACGGACAGCGGTGCCTACTTCTATGGGCGCACGGAGGACTACAGCTACTCTTGGAGGAAGGTCATGTTCGTCAAGCCGGCTGCAACCTATGCGCCGGGTACCGTGTTTTACGGTGCAGAGACGAACTCCAGCAATGTCAGCTATTTCACCTGGACCTACCCTGAAAAGACGCTGCGCTACACCATCTGCCCAGACTCCAGGTACAACGACAACGTGTCGGAGGCGAGGTACAAGGAGCCCTACGGCGAGATAGGCATGAACGAAAAGGGAGTCGCCGTCACAGGCACGGTTACGCTCAACAGCCCCAGGTCGCAGATCACCAGCAACTCCGGAGGCCGGGACGCGACAGTAAGGGGCGGCCTTGACGAATACGACACCCCAACGCTGGTGCTGATGAAAGCTGAAACCGCGAGGGAAGGCGTCGAAATCCTTGCCGGGGTGTGCGACGTGAAAGGCATAAACGGCATGGAAGGCACCATGATCAGCGATCCCAACGAAGTCTGGTACTTCCAGACCCTGTCGGGCCACCAGTACGTGGGCGTAAAATGCCCGCCTGACATGGTCGGGCTCTCGCCCAACATGACAGCCAACGTCGGCTTCAACGGTTACGGCGGTTACAACGGTTACCTCGATGTTACTGACACCGAGAACGTCATCGCATCGCCTGGCTTGATATCCGTGGCCAGGCTGGCAGGCACGTTTGTGGGAGACCCGCAAGACCCCGACCCGGCAAACCCCACTAGGATCAAAGTCTCCGAGTCGTACGTCACGAACTCGCCGAACCACACGACCAACGCCCGTCTGCGGAACGGGTACGGCTACCTCTATGGCCTGACTACGCAGGCGCAGGTAAACGCGCTGTTCCCAGTGGCGTCTTACCCTCTGGACTACTTCGTGAAGCCGCGCGAAAACTACAAGTACAGTTTGTACGAAGCAATGAGGATGCTTGCAGACACCGGTCAAGGCACCGCATGGGCAGCGGCCGGGACTTCCAACGGCCAGTCAATAGGTAACGAAAACACCCAGGAAGCCCACATCGTGGAAGTTCGCCCCTGGCTGCCCCCCGAACTGGCGTCCATCGAATGGATAGCCATGGGGCCCGCCGAGTTCAGCGTGTACATGCCAATCCTGGGCAATCTGGTGACCGACCTTTACGACAAGTACTATTTCCGCGACCATCAGAGCTTCGACCAAGCAGACATATACAACAACAACTACTGGCACATCTTCAGGGCGCTCCACAACCTCTCGACCAGAGGCACCGTGACCGCGTCGAACACGACCGTGACCACAGCCAACAAGATCAAGTACGGCTACGGAGTGAGGGATTTCTGGGCAGTCTACCAGAAATCAATCATCGAGCAGCAGCCCAAAGTCGACGCGTACCTAGCGAAAATACTGAGAGAAGAAGGCAGGGCAGCTGCCGAGCAGGCAGCCACCGAACTGTCAGTGAAGCTGCAGGCGGACACTTATGAGTACGCCGTTCAGCTGATTACCGAGCTGAGGGCGTTCGTCGCTGCCGGCGCAGTCGGCAATTTCGTTCCTTCGTTCAGCGCAGTAGCGGCTTACGCGCCCGACAACCTGGTCTTCCTGAACCTGGACGCTGACCCAGTGAACTACATCAGTGGGGACACCTGCTACACCGTTTCTGTTTCAAACGCAACAGACGTGCTGGCAGTAGAGCTGGAATTCACCATCGACGGCAGCATGCTGGCGGGCAAAGACCTTGAAGGCCTCAACGGTTTCGAGCCTATGAACAGCATACTGTGGACCTACGCCGGCGACGGCCTCTGGAAGGGCACGGTGACGCTGGCGCTTCCGTCGGGAACCACCACCGGGCTGACTTCAGAGGCGCCTGTTGACATCGCCGCGTTCGTCTATACGCCGAAAACCTTTGGCAACGCGGCCATGACGATAACGGCAGCAAAGGTCGTAGGGCTATACGGTGACACGACCAGGTACCTTATACCTGTTATCGAAAACGGCACGGCCACCACAGTGATAGCAAGGTCGAAGTACGACCTGAACAGGGACGGCACAGTGGACGCCCTCGACCTGGGCATCATGCTGCTGTACTGCGGCTTTGGAGCCAATTCTGATGATTGGGGCACCTTGGTCAAAGTGAACGACATATGGGGCAACGGAGTCACCGCAAGCATGTGCGACGTGAACGATGACGGCCTCATCGACATGCTGGACTTGCTGGATCTGTTCATCCACTACACAAAATAAAAGCGCTTCCGCTTTTGCACGGAACACGAACAGCCTGCCGCGTTGGCAGGCTGTTCGCTGTTCTTCGCTGTTTCTTTGGTTGGTTTACTGCCTTGCTGAAAACTGGCTGTTGTAAAGGTCTGAGTAAAACCCTCCTTGGGCGAGGAGCTCTTCGTGCGTACCCTTTTCAATGATGGTGCCGTGGTTCATGACCAGTATCATGTCGGCATTTTTTATCGTGGAAAGCCTGTGCGCTATGACGAAGCTTGTCCTGCCTTTCATCATATTGCTCATCGCTTTCTGAATGAGCTGCTCCGTCCTGGTGTCCACGTTGCTCGTAGCTTCGTCCAGTATAAGCACTGCAGGGTCTGCGAGTATCGCCCTGGCTATCGTCAGCAGCTGCTTCTGGCCCTGCGAAATGTTTGAAGCCTCTTCGTTCAGCACCGTGCCGTACCCAGCGGGCAGCGTCCTGATGAACCTGTCTGCTTTTGCCGCCTTTGCCGCGCTGTATATCTCTTCGTCGGTCGCGTCGAGCCTGCTGTACGCTATGTTGTCCCTGATGCTGCCCTTGAAGAGCCATGCATCCTGGAGCACCATGCCGAACATGCCGCGGACGTTCTCGCGTTTCATGTCGGTGGTCTTTACGCCGTCTATGGTTATCCTGCCCCCTTGAAGCTCATAGAAGCGCATCAGCAGGTTGACCAGCGTGGTTTTCCCTGCCCCTGTCGGCCCCACTACTGCAATCGTCTGGCCCGGCTTGACGTCGATGTTTATGTCTTCCATCAGTATTTTGTCGTCGGAGTACCCGAAATGCACGTGCTCAAAACCGACCTCGCCGTCGGTTTTTTCAAGCAGCACCGCGTTTTCGGAGTCCGGCGCCTCTTCTGCCTCATCCAGTATTTCAAACACGCGCTCTGCCGCAGCCACAGTCGACTGTATTATGTTCACTATGTTCGCAGTTTGGACTATCGGCTGGGTGAACGTGCGCATGTACTGGATGAAAGCCTGAATGTCCCCAATCGAGATGAGCCTTTTGGCAACCATGAACCCTCCGAACACGCACACTGCCACATACCCCATGTTGTTGACGAAATTCAGCGCCGGCATGATCAGCCCGGACATGAACTGCGCTTTCCAGCCGGCTTCGTACAGCTTGTCGTTTATCATGTTGAACTCTTCGATCGAGTCTTTTTCCTTGCCGAACAGCTTGACTATCTTGTGGCCTGTGTACATTTCTTCCACATGGCCGCTGACAAGCCCTATGTACTTTTGCTGCCCCGCAAAGAACTTCTGGGACTGTTTCGCTATAAGCATCGTGATCAGCCCGGAAAGCGGGAGCGCCACCAGCGCGATCAGCGTCATCAGCGGGCTTATCGACATCATCATGATGAATATGCCCAGCAGCGTCACCGCCGAGGTAATCAGCTGCGTCAGGCTTTGCTGGAGCGTATGGGCGATGGTGTCCATGTCGTTCGTCACCCTGGACAGGATGTCGCCGTACATGTGCGTGTCGTAGAATTTCAGGGGCAGGTGGTTCAGCTTTTCTTTCACGTCGTTTCGCATGGTGTAGACTGTCGTCTGCGAGACCGTGGCCATCAGGTAAGCCATCAAATAACTGAACAATGCGCTCAGCGCGTACAGCACCGCAAGCAAGATCAGTATCCTGCCTATGTAGCCAAAATCAAAAGACGGTATCGGCTGGTTCTGCAGCTTGGCTATGTAGCTTGCCGGATAGTTGTGGGACGCGGCTTGCTGGATCGCCAAATACCATGAAACTTTGGCAAGCAGGCCGTCGCCGATCTTCGTCGTCGCAAACCCCATGACCTTGGGGCCGATTATGGAAAAGGTGGTGCTGGCCACGGCAAGGCCCGCCACCGTGACGAACTTCGCCCTTTGCGGAGCCAAGTACCTGACCAGCCGTTTAACAGTCCCTTTAAAATCCTTGACCTTTTCCGCCGGCCTGGCCAGTGCGCCGGCCGGGCCGCCGCCCCGCCTTCTGCCGGCTTGCATGCGCCTTTGCTGCTCCTTGAGCTGTTTGTTTTTCTCATCCACTTGCAAGTTCCTCCTCCGACAGCTGCGACCTGGCTATCTCGCTATAGACTTCGCAGGCGGCAAGCAGTTCCTTGTGAGTGCCGATGCCGACGATTTCGCCTTCGTTGAGCACGATTATCTTGTCCGCCCCCATTATCGTTCCGATCCTCTGGGCAACGATGATCTGAGTTGCAGCCCCGATTTCCTCCATCAGCGCAGCGCGCAGCTTGGCGTCGGTCTTGAAGTCGAGTGCAGAAAAGCTGTCGTCAAAGATATATATTTCAGGTTTCCTGATAAGAGCCCTTGCTATTGAAATTCGCTGTTTTTGGCCACCGGACAGGTTTGTCCCCCCTTGGGAAACCTCGGAGTCGTAGCCGTTTTCCATCTCCGATATGAACGAGTCCGCTTGGGATATTTCCGCAGCGTGCCTGATTTCATCCGGCGTCGCGTCGTCTTTGCCGTACCTGATGTTGTCCTCCACAGTGCCGGAAAAAAGCACTGCAGTCTGCGCCACAAACCCCAGCTTTTCCCTGACGCTCTCGACCGGCTGCTCCCTTACGTCTACGCCGTCCACGAGCACTTGCCCTGACTCGGTGTCGTAGAACCTGGGGATCAGGTTTATGAGGGTTGACTTGCCGGCGCCTGTGCCGCCGATGATAGCAGTGATTTCGCCGGGCTTCGCGGTAAAGCTGATGCTTTTCAGCGCGGGTTGTTCCGCTCCGCTGTACCGGTAGGTGACGTCCCTGAATTCGACACTGCCGGCGGTCTCGCTGGCTATGGTCGTACCCGTGTCGCGTATCGACTCTTCAAGGTCAAGGACTTCGTTTACCCTTACGGCTGAAGCCTCTGCCCTCGGGATCATCACAAACATGACGGTAACCATGATGATGCTGAACATGATCTGCATTGCGTACTGCAAAAAAGCCATCATGTCGCCGATCTGGATGTTGTTTTGGGCTATGCGCAGGCCTCCAAACCAGATGATGAGCAGCGTAGTCGCGTTCATGAACACCATGATGATGGGCTGCATGCATGCCATTATCTTGTTGACCCGTATTGCAACGTCTGTCAGGTTCTTGTTCGCGGTGTCAAAACGCTCCTTTTCGTATTGCTGGCGGTTGAATGCGCGGATCACCCTTATCCCCATAAGGTTCTCACGGAGGACCAGGTTCAGCTTGTCGACGTTTTTTTGCATTACTGTAAAGAGCGGTATTATGAATTTTGCCATGAAGGCGATGAACAGCAGCATTATCGGGATTATGACCAGCAGTATTTTTGAAAGCCCAGTGTCCACTGACCGCGCCATGATGATGCCCCCCACGCACATGATGGGCGAGTAGATGACGAACCTGAACATCATCACGAAGGTCATCTGGATCTGGGTAATGTCGTTTGTCGTCCGGGTAATCAGGGAAGCCGTACCTATTTTGTCGAATTCGTCAAGGGAATATGACGATACACGTGTAAAAACATACCTCCGCAAGTCCCTGCCGAAGCCCAATGCTACCCTCGCGGAAAGAAAGCTCCCGATTATCGAGCAGCTTGAGCTCATGAGCGCAACGGCAAGCATGTGCCCGCCTTTGCGCAGCACGTACCCGGTGTCGCCCAGCATCATGCCATTGTTGATCATGTCGGCCAGCAGCGTCGGAAGCGAAAGCTCAGCGATGGCCATCCCGAACATGAACGCTATGTTAAACAGCAAGGGGACCGTAAACGGCCTTAAATACTTAATCAGTTTCAGCATCGGAAGACCCCGGTCACTCGACTGTTTTTACGGCCATGCCGTCTGCAAGGACGTTGACGTTCGTAACCGCCACTGCCTCGCCGGCCATAAGGCCTTCTGTTATTTCGATTTCTTCCGAATTGCCCAGCCCTGTTGCAACAACCCGCTTGCGCACGGTGCTTCCGTCAACGACGAATACGAAGGTTTCGGCACCGTCTTTTACAACCGCAGCCGCTGGCGCCACGACCCCCGGCCTGCCCCTTACCTGTATCGCTGAATGCGCGGACAAGCCGGCAGTTATTTCTCCGGTGTTTTCTATCGTGAGCTCAATAGGGAAATACGAGCCAGTGCCTACGGAGACCGGCCCGAGCAGGCTTATCTCCCCTGCGAATACGGTTCCCTGAAAGGCGTCCAGCACAAGCTCTACCTTTTGGCCTTTTTGAAGGAAGGGGAATAGCTCTTGCGACACAGTCCCTTTAAGTTTCAAAAATGAGATGTCGGAGACCGCCACAAGCGTGGCGCCGGGCGACACCATTTCGCCTGCGTGTATGTTTTTCGTCACGACGACACCGTCGGTCGGGCTCGTTATCTTGGCGTTCGCCATCTGAGCCGCAGCGCTGTCAACGGCAGCCCTTGCCTGAGCCAAGCTGGAAGTGCCGGCCGCGTCGTACTTGGCTTTTGCGCTGTCGTAGCTGGCTTGCGACTGGTCGAGCGCCTGCCGGGAAACCGCGCCTTCGTCAAACAGCGCCTGTGTGCGGGCAAGGTCGGCGGCCGCGCTGTCCATCGGGATTTTGGCCTGCTTCGCCTGATCCAAAACATTGTTGTATGCGGCCTGCGCCGAAGCGAGCTGGGCGTTTGCCTCTGTTGTGTCGAGCTGCACCAGCAGCTGGCCTTTTTCCACCGACTCGCCGACTTCAAAATCCGCGCTGCTGACTTTTCCGCTGATCTTCGACGAAACGTTCACCGATTCTACCGGGATCAGGACGCCTGAAATCTCGACTGAGGTTTCAACTGCTTTCGCTTCAGCTTCCGCGACTTTGACCGCTATGTCGGAAGAACCGGACGCGCAGCCCCCGGCAATAAGGAGAGGTGTTGCCAGAGCCAGAACCAACGCGGCTGAAATCATCTTGTTAATCATTTACTCTACCTCCCTTTCCTACTGCCCTGCCGGGTTGCCTTTTATGTGGATTCTCACTGTTGCGTTCATACCGAGGAGGATCGGCAGGTCCTCTTCGTTTATCAAATTTATCTTTACCGGTATAAGCTGAGTCGTTTTGGAATACGTGCCGCTCGTGTTGAGCGACGGCAAGCTGGAAAACGCCGACTGCGCGGCGTAGCCTATCGCCTTCACGTAGCCCGTAAAGCTCTTGCCTGGATAGGCGTCTATGGAAATGTCGACCGTCTGGCCCTGCTTTATCTTGAAAATGCTGGTTTCCTCTATGTTTGCCAATATGTAGACGTCGCTCATGTCGGCAACTACTGCGACTTCCATGCCGGGAGCGATTGTTTCGCCTTCAACTACGTAGGATTTGATTATCTGGCCGTCAATCGGCGATTTTATCATCGATTTCTCAACGAGGCTGCCAGCCGTGCTGCCCATGTCAGACAAGTTGATCGAGCTTGAGTTGACGAGGCTTGAAGTGTCCTGCTGCCCCAAGACCTGGTCTTTTGCAACCGCATCCCCTTCTTTTACGTTCCAAGCGAGAAGCTTTCCGGTTATCTGCGGGGTGATGACGATCATGTCCGCTTTGGCAGAAGCGTTCTGTGTCTTGAAATAGTAGGTTGCGTTGTAGAACAAGTAGGCGCCTACGCCAGCCCCTGCCAAGATCAGCACTGCAAGAGCGGAAGCGATCAGTTTCCTGCGTTTCTTTTTCTTTTCTGCTCCATTGTTTTTTTCTTTGTCCATCCTTTAATCCTCCGGCAAATTGTCAAATTTATTAATAATCTCGCTCATCTCGATGACAAGCGCGTTCAGCCTTTCAAGCGTTCCGGTGTCGATCTTTTCAAATTTTTTTGAAATGCTCTCGGTCATGCCGTCCCAAACTTTATCCATGTATTCGCGCCCGGACGGCGTCACCCTCAAAGCTATCTGCCGCCGGTCTTCCGGCATCGTGCCGCGCTGGGCGTACCCGGCGTCTATCAGCTTGTCTGCCAACACCGTCAAATTCGGCTTCGATACGTGAAGCCGCTCGCTGTAGAAATTCATGGGCATGTTGTCGTGGTAGCAGATGGAATGAAGCAGCATGAACTGCTGCTTTGGCATTTCCGGGAAACTGGCCTGCCCCATGAGCTTTTTCATCATAGTTGGAAAAAGCGTAAATATGTTCGTGATCAATTCATGGTTCTGCATGAACGGTCCTCTGAGTTGTGGGCGGTAGCCCAAGTTTGTTACATAAAGTAACATTTATATTATATAATTATTATACTACATAATATTTATTATAGCCCCTTTTTTTGCATTGTCAAGGTTTTTTTCAAAAAAAAGACAAAAAGGGGACGGTCCCCTTGTTTCGTGTGACACAGGCGTGTGACACAGGAACCGTCCCCTATTGTCACATGATGGTTATTTTGTGTAGTGGATGAACAAGTCGAGCAGGTCGAGCATGTCGATGATGCCGTCGCCGTTCACGTCGCACATGCTTGCCGTCACGCCGTTGCCCCATATGTCGTTAACTTTCACCTGGGTCGCCCATTCAGCTGAATCGCTGATGAAGCCGCAGTACAGCAGCATGATGCCAAGGTCCAAGGCGTCTACTGTGCCGTCCCTGTTGAGGTCGTACTTCGATTTGGCGATTATAGTGGTAGCCGTGCCGTTTTTGATGGCGGGGTCAAGGTATATTGTAGTCCCGTCGAGCCCGACAACCCGATAGCTGGTAAGCGTCATCGCAGCGTTGCCGTACCCCTTTGGCGTGTAGATGAATTTTGCAATGTCCACAGGGGCTACCGACGTAAGGCCGGTCGTAGTGCCGGAAGGCAGCGCCAATGTCACTGTGCCTTTCCATTTTCCGTCGCCGGCATAGGTCCACAGGATGCCGTTCATGGCATCAAAGCCGTTGAGGCCTTCAAGGCCTTTGCCGGACAGCATGGCTCCGTCAATGACGAATTCAAGCTCGACAGCCAGCACGTCTTTGGTGTATGCAAGGGACAGGATGTATTCTGTGTCGTCGCCTATGTAGCTCACCGTGTCGGTGCTGAGGCGGGCGAGCACTGAAACCGGAGGCTTCGGGCCGTTGTATATCTTGATGTAATCGATTGTCGCAGCTCCGCCGTTTTCAGCAGTACCCTCTGTCAAGCGCCCAAGGCTCCTGTCGGCCTGGATGCCCACTCCGCAGTCATACGGATAATACTTGTATTCGATGCCGTGGCCGGACCAGTTAGCGGCCTCGACCGACAGACGTACATATTGCGGGTTCTGGGGGATGCCCAGCTGACCATCGAAGTACGGCAGCATGAGAACCTGATCTTTAGACTGCACAAATTCAGGCCAGTGCGTCGAAATGTCCGAAGACTGAGCGGTCAGGTAATCATCGATGTAGAATTTCGCGTCGGTGGGCGACCATTCAAAACCGATTCTGTGGAAGTTTCCGTCATAAAGGTTGATCTTTTCAGAAAGCGCGATCTGCTCCGGTGAGGAGTCAAAGGGCATCCACTGTTCCTGGTGATAACTGCCGTAGTCGCCAAAATGGAAGGACGAGCTGTATCCGCCTTCCAGTACAGGCTCGCAATTCTCAATGATGTCGATCTCGCAACGGCTCCAGCTTGCCTGATTCGCAAGGTACGTACGCTGATTGGCCTGCGTCATATTAGCTATTAAGGGGTTGGAGGTGTTAATGCGGTACATGTCCGGAACCTGAATGGATGCATCGCTTGTCATCGTGGGGGTCATATTGTCGTAAGGCATCCACATCGCTGTCCATATCCCGTTGACCGGCGTCATCTTGATGCTGGCTTCATAATAGCCGTATGAACTGATGAACGGCGCAACGCCGGCACCTGAATTCCCGCGAAGGTCCAGGCAGCCGGAGTCTATGTGATTCCATTTTGTGTAGTCGCGTGAGTGCGTCCACTCTACTGGCCAATAGGCGTCCCAAATCTCGTTCTTCAGCAAATCATTTAGTGAATTCCACGCGTCTAGCTTCTGTTCAAGCGTCAGCGCTTCCCAGAGAGCCGGCGTCGTGGCGAATGCGGTTGCAATATAGTCTTTACCCATCCAGATGACGTCGTAAATCGCCACGTCAAGCAGGATCTCAAGCGTATCGTTGCCCGCGACGTTTCGGCGTACTCCGAATGCGGCAGGCGGCGTGGTGGGCCTTACATTTGTTGTAAGCGAACCGCTGTTCCAGTTCATCTGATTCGTCCTGTCATAACCCGACAACCTCCAGCCCAGCTCAAGGACGTGGTTGCTTGGGTCTTTGGGGTCCGGCTTGACGCCTGACAATGAAGCGTTCCAGTAGGACATGCTTTGGCGGTGCTGCTCAGGGCCTCTGACGAATAATGAAGGCAGGCCGTTGACCGCTGTTGCGCCTGTCTTTAGCGAGCCGCTGAAATCATCAAAGAAAACAATTTCAGCAGGTGATTTTTCCGCTGCGGTCGGTTCGAAATTGATGAATATCCTCAAATTAGGGCCTGCAGGATCCGCCTTTGAGAGTTCAGCAGGCCTGATGCCATAGTTTCCGGAGGCAAGTCCTGAATAATACTCTGAAGTGATTGATTTGACGCCTACAGTCGGCAGATTGGCTACATTTTCCCATGTAAGCCCTTGCGTGTTGAAATTGGCTGTGGTCGAAGTGCCCGGCCATCCCGCCGCGACCCATTGATTTGATACCGGTTCAAGTTCCAATATCGCGGTGTACGCGGTATTAGTCAAAAATCCCTTGTCGTCAATTGCCGGAATCCATGATAAAGTCTGCGTCACACCTGCATTTGTTACCAAAAGGGTTGTGTGATCCCTTTGGCTGTTCCTGTAAAAACTGACCGGGTAGTGCCCCGCCACCGGCGTCTTGATCGTTCTGACCGGGGCGTATTTGACTGCGTCGTCTGCCGCTGCGGTTGCGGTTACTGACAGGTCTTCGTCGGCCGTCAAGTCTGCAGCAAACGTAAATATGCCGGACGCGAACACTAAGCCTAGCACCAATAGCCAGCTTAGAATTGTTTTGTGTTTTTTGTGTTGCATGATATTGTTATCCTCCTTAGTTTCGATTGAACTTGACGGTTCCCGTGCTACGCGTGACACAGGCAGCGTGACACAGGAGCGTGACACAGGAACCGTCCC
>JGI24705J35276_12238578_pt1 | contig 27357 bp, 30 predicted proteins | sample TergutNt197P4_FD_35276 | JGI IMG/M metagenome (IMG submission 35276) | reverse complement strand
GTGAGGTAGGCCGAGAGCATGCGGATGTTGCGCGCATAATCTGCCTCCCCGTCGTTAGGCCAGCGATGCAACTGCTGCCAGATGTAGAAGGCGAACGTATAGACGTTCTCCGGCGGAATGTCCCACCACTTTCGGGTACTGCCCGATCTCAAATCAGGGGGAACGTGAATAGTGAGGGTTGAAGGCGCATGCCACCAGCCGCCAAGGCAGAGCGCTAGCACCACGAAAAGTCCTGCCACGACGAGGCGCAGCGTTCTGGTGTGCGATCTCAGGTGTTCGACTTCGTTGGCAAAGCGGCTCATGAATGCTGCGTCCTCCGCGTACTCCAGACCCCCGAGCGGTGGATGAGGCCGTGCCCGCCCAACACGCCCGCCAAGGCTGGTACGCGGCGGGTGATCCGCATCTGGAGGCTTCGGTAGAGCCAGGTATCGGGCCGTCCTCTCTTTTGCCGCCGTAAAAACCCGCCTCCGGCGTAGATGCCAAGGGCAACTGAGAAGACGATCACCGTGGGGATCATGGCAAGCGCACCGAAGGCCCAGGCAAGCAGGCTTCCGGGGATGGCTCCCAGAAGCGAAGAGAGACCCGCGCAAGTAAACAGTTCGTCGGCGGTGAGCCCCCGCACAACCACCGGCTGACGGTTCAGCCGGTGCGGCAGGAACATGACGGTGCCGTCATGCGCGAACAGGTTTGACGCCGCCATTACAGTACGCCGGTTGCCTTGGTGACGAGCCAGATACCGATCACGAGGAGCGCTGCGCCGACAGCGACGGAAAGCCCGAATTGGCCCCAAGTAGCGCGTCCTGCATGGATTTCGGAGTACCGGTTATAGGCGTGATAGCAGACGCCCACGAACATGCTGGCGACGACGATGAGCGAGAGCAGCATCACGATGTCGAAACCGTAGTTTTGCAAAGTCTCCAGAATGGTGGTACCTGCACCACGGGTTGGGGCGTCCATCGGGGGGAGCGCCGCCCAGGCTGCGAGCGGGCTAAAGGCAGCCAGCACAAACGCGGCCCAGGCCAGATACTGACCATAGGCGACCCGCGCAAACGTGGCGGCAAAACGGGGGGTGTGGAAAGTTCTCATAAATTGCCTCGCAGTATTATTTGAGGAAGTAAAAATCCCAGTCCCAGGAAGATGGCCAGGAAGCGCACGATGACCAGGGCGAATTGGGCGTTGGAAAGCTCTTGCTGCGCCCACCCGCTGTAGGCGGTCTTGAGCGACCACGCGCCGTAGAGCAGCAGCACGGCAAAAACGATGCCGAGCATCACGACTGAGGTCTGGGAGGGCGATATACCTGCGCTTGCCTGAAAGGCCGCGTTTTGGTCGGAAGAAAGGCTCATTCTTCTTCACCCTCAAGGGCCTCGTGGGTGTAGTCGGCGGGAAGCACCCCCACGTCGCGCGGCTGCGTGCGCGTGGGGTTCAAGTAGGCATGGATGCCCTTCTCAATCCGGGTTAGATCGGCCTGAAGCTGCGCGTAGTCGAAGTGGTAGCGGGTGAATTGGGGAGGGACGGAACGCACGATACGCCCGGTTGCACCGGCCTCACGACCGATGTGCGCAAGTCTATTCACGATGAGCGCGAGGGTTTCCCGTTCGCGCTCAACCGCACTAACGCCCTGTTGGGAGCCTTGCGCGGGCAGCCCATCAGCTACCACTGGCGGTTCGACGGTAGTAAAGTCATCGCCCGCATGCGCTAGGGTAGCCGCCCATAGCAGCAATGCGGTGATGCTTGCCACGGGCAGGATGCCCGCAGAACTGGCCAATTTCATCGTGATTCCGTCCCATTGAAGGAAGCACGATGTTCGCGCCGAGGGGGGCTGTTTTCTACGGAAAAAGGGATTTGTGAGGCGACCTTTTTGTTCCAGCCATTCGGTAGGAGCATAGGGATGGATCTCGGCGTGCCCCTTCAATGGAACTGACAGTAGAATGCTGGCTACTTCTTGATGCGCAATGAAATGAACAATCGGGCACCTTCCTCATGAACACCGTAGATATCGGGCAAGCACTCAGGGGCAGCCAATGAGTGCGCCGAGTATTCCTGTTACCGATGCCCGTGTCTTGGCTTTGATTAGCGATTTGCGCGCGCTTCCAGCGGAAACGTCATGGGTGGAGTTCAAGGAAAATAAAGCTGATCCGCAGATGATCGGGAAGCTGGTTTCTGCCCTCTCAAATTCCGCACGGCTGGCAGACCAGCATTTTGCCTACGTGCTTTGGGGTGTAAGGGATTCTGACCATTCTGCTGTCGGCACAAGTTTTGAACCAAGCAGCCAGAAGGAGCAGGGGCAGCCCTTGGAACTGTGGCTGGCCCAACGCTTGCAGCCGTCCATCGCCTTTTGCTTCAAGGCGCTCGACTATCACGGTAAAAAGCTGGTCTTGCTGGAAATCCCCGCTGCGGCGGCAAGCCCGGTGGAATTTGATAGGACAGCCTTTATCCGTATTGGCGAGGCAACGCCGCGCCTCGCTGACCATCCCGAACGCCTCCGTGCGCTCTGGGCGAAACTGCAACCTTATGTATGGGAAACGGGTCTTGCTGCCCAGTTCCTGACAGGCGATGAAGTTCTGGCACGGCTGGATTACGCCAGCTATTTTGACCTGACCGGCCAGCCGCTACCGGACAACCGCGCTGGTATATTCGATAAGCTTTCCGCCGACCAGCTTGTCCAGGCGGATGTCGGGGGGCATTGGAATATCACCCATCTCGGCGCGATCCTTTTCGCCAAACAATTGAGCGACTTTCCGCCCAACATTGCGCGCAAAGCAGTGCGTTTCGTTGCCTATGCTGGCTTCAATCGCGCCGATAAAGTGATGCATCGGCGGGACGGCAAGGAGGGTTATGCCAATGGTTTTCATGGGCTTATTGACTACATCGACGGGTTGCTGCCGCATAATGAGCATATCGGGCTGGCTTTCCGCGAGGTGCGACCGCTCTATCCGGTGATTGCGATCCGTGAACTGATCGCCAATGCCTTGATCCATCAAGACATGACAATCACCGGCACCGGCCCATTGATCGAGATGTTCAGGGATCGCCTTGAGATCACCAATCCGGGGCAACCGCTCGTCAGCCCCGACCGTTTTCTTGATTCCCCGCCTCGTTCACGCAATGAGGCTCTGGCCTCTCTGATGCGTCGTATGCGCTTTTGCGAGGAACAGGGAACAGGGATCGACAAGGTGATTGATGCCGCAGAGTTACATCAATTGCCCCCTCCTGATTTCCGACGGGAGGGGGACGCCGTGCGTACCATCTTGTTTGCGCCGCGCCGCTTCACAAAAATGACACAGGATGAAAGGGTGCGAGCATGTTATCAACATGCAGCATTGAAATATGTCAGCGGCCAGCGGATGAAAAATTCCACGCTTTGTGAACGCTTTGGAATCCCTTCGCAAAATGCGGCACAGGCATCCGCCGTCATCCGGCAAGCCCTTCAAGCAAACCTGATACGACCGGCAGACCCAGAGCACCCTCGTGCGGGTTATGTTCCGTTCTGGGCATAGCGGGTGAAAGTTTTGATCGTGTTTTGATTTTTCGGCCTAGATAGGCGACGGGAAAATATTAAATCCCTTATTTATCATCATCTTATGATATTTTTCCGCCTCCTGAAATTCTTGATTGGGTTTTGATCGCATCGACAGGGTATGCCAATCAGCCAAGCAAAGCGCGGTCACTTCGGAGCTGAGTCCAAGAAGCCTCAAAGTGCCGCTCGAAAGCTTGCTATGCAATAATTGTTCTGAGTGCTACCTCCTGGACTTGCTCAAGGTCGTTGAGTATGAGGACACAGGAGAACGTGAGGGGTTTGCATAAGTTTGATTTTGGGGGATCGGAAAATGTCTGATACTGTTAACTGTGAACCAATTACAAATATTGATGATTTCAAAACGGCAATAGATCACATAAAGGAAAGTTTTAGAATCCATCATGGTGAAAATTTGGAATTTTTTTACCGTGGCGAAAAGGAAGAATATGAGAGCTTTGGCGCAAGCATATATAGAAAAATGGGTAAAGATGGTCTTCAGCAAAGATTAAAGAGTGAGTATAAAATCTATAAAGAAGTTCAACGCATGTTTCCAGACGATTTTCCACAGGAAGATGATGTATTAAATAAGTTGGTTCGTATGCAACACTATAAAATTCCTACGAGACTTATAGATGTTACGTCACATGCGTATGTAGCATTATTTTTTGCATGTGAAGGAGATGAAAGTCAGAATGGTAAAGTGTTTGTATTTGGCTTTCCGCAAAATGGAATCGCTTTTTTTGATGATTATGAAAGGCTTCTTACCATTGGGCTTGACATAAGAGTAGATTTTGATGGACTCATCAGGGATGCCATAAGTGGCTGCCTTGGCATTTTAGACTTTTATCACTGGAAAGTTTTTTTTGATACGAACAAATCTAAATATAAAGATGATTATCTGAAGCTTAGTAGTGACATTGCTAACAGGCTTAGAGATTCTGAAAAATCAGAACCAACTGAAGCGATTCGTACTTTGCATGAGATAGAGAATCTGATTGATTTCACTTATATAGAATTGTGCAAAACTGCCACAGAGAATCCGGAAGACAACCCGGATATGCAACAATGGCCTTCAGAGATGCAAAAATTGCAAGAAGTTTTGGGAGGATTTGTTTCAAGTTTTATTGATAATAAATGCAATCAATTTAATCTGCCTAATAAATACTCCAATTTATCTCGGTTATCGGCTTTTCTTTTATGGTTTACAAGAACAATGATATGCCTGCCTCGCTTAAATAACGAAAGGATTCGTAGGCAGCAAGGAGCTTTTATTATCCAGCCTCCTTTTGCTGACTTCAATAAACTGTCAAGTCTTTTTAATCCTTCCATGTTTAGGTTATCAATTACAATAGATGGTGCTTCAAAGAAAGATATTTTGGATAAATTAAAAGAAGATCATAAGATTACCCGGAGCTACCTCTTTCCTGAGCTGGAGAGTAGCGCCCCTGATATTGTAGAAAAATTTATTCCAAACTATTACGAATAATAGTATTGTACACTCGTCCTCTGACGTTTGGCACGATCCCGGTATAAGGTAAAAACAGTTTCGACAAATCCCCACCCTATAAATATTTCTTGAAACTCCCCGCAGCGATATTGACCGCCACCCCCAAGAGGATGGCCGCAGGCAACAGGATCAGAAGCGGGTGGACTGTGACGGGCAGTGCGAGGTACAGCCCCCAGGGTAGCACCGCCAGCGGCCACAGGGCGGCGCGCGCGCGGTGATAGATGAACCCGGACTCAGAGTCCGCACTAAAACGCCGGATGTCCCGGCGCACGAGCCCATCCACAAACCCCACAAAGGCCGCGAGCAGGAAGAGCGGCAGCGTCAGCACGAGCACCAGGAGGCGCGTCAAAAAGACCAGCGCCGTGTAGGCAGCGGCCACGATCATGTCCTGGAAATAAACATGCGCAACTGCCAGGTTGTCCCGGAACGTGCGGGAGCGCGGAGGGGTGGCCGCACGCGCTTGGGCTTCCTCGACCCATTCCAAAAATCCGCTTTTCGCAAAAAGTGCCTCTCTCGCCTTCAAGACGATGCCGTGCGCGTTTGAGCCGGGGTTGGACACCAGTATCCCGCGCCGAAACTGCCCGGAGAGTTGAATGAGTTCCTCATCGAGCATCTTTTGCGCGTGATGCCAGCTTTGTTCGGGCCAGAAGAATTTCATCCCCAACCACTCGATGAAGATGGAAAGCAGCAGTGCTCCCACCATAATCCCGAACACCTGAAACGGCAGCATGATGAGCGTAAAGACCAGCCCCTTGGGGGCGTCGTTCGGTGGCGTGTGGGTCGTGGTGGTCTCCGTCATGCTGCGATTTCCCCAACGTCGGCCAGTTCCTCCGGTATCCCTTCACTTCCGTCTCTTTCCGCGCCGTGCCACCAGTCTTCATCCTCGGCAGTGCGGCTTCGCATGGCTTTCACCATCTCCTGCAAATCGTCGGGGAGCCTTTCGTCGGGGTCGGGTTTTGGCAAGGGCATCCGAATCTTGTAGAACTGCCCGCCTTCGATTAGCGCAAATGCCTGCCCCTTGGGGAGCGCCACGACGTGGGCAGGCTCGATCATCGGCACCGAGGTGGCTGTCACCCGCTCGGATGCGTTCGATGTAAAAGCGGTCTTTCCACCTGGGTCGGACGAGTCTGTGGCACTCGATATGCGCGCAGCGGTATAGACCTCGACCTTGGGCAGTTGCTTGGTGAGCAGTTCGGCGGTCGCCGTCTCCCGTACCCGGAGCATGATGAGATTATTGAAATTCCCGATCACCTGACCCGCTTTCGCGCGGTTGCCGATCCTCGCCTCGATGTCGGAGAGCGTCTGCGTATAGGCCGTGACCTGGATGCCAGCGCCGCCTCCCTTGTTCACGAGTGGCACGAATTCGTCCCCCATCAATTCATTGAACTCGTCCGCATGCAGATTGATCGTCGCTTTCCCGGAGCTGCCCACCCTCGGCAGGCCATCATTGGTGCCGTGCTTGTAGAGGTGTCCTGCCACAGAGACCAGATCGGAGAACATCGAATTGCCAACGGCGGCGGCAACTTCCGAGTCCGACAAAGCATCCAGCCCGACATAGACCACGGCGCGCTTTCGGATTACCTGCATCCACTCGAAGATCGGCCTCGGGTCATCCAGGTCGGAATAGTTGGGCGCGAGCAGTTGGGCAATCTTCCCGGTAGTGAGCTTCTCCAGCAATGGCAGCAAACTCGCCACGATCTTGTCGAAGTATGTCCGGTCATAGCGCACCGCGCTCCTTAAACCCTCCAGCACCGGGTCGAACTCGCGGGACATGGAGAGGTACTGCTCGATTGCCACGACCCGCAATTCGCGCCCGATCATCGCCCTGGGGATGTTTTTGTCGTTCAGTCTCCCTTCGATCTGGACGATGGCCTCCCACGCTTTGGGTGCGTGTTTGGCAAAGTAGTGCTGCGCATACTCAACAAAAAGCGCGTCGATGTTGATGACATGTCGCTGGATCAGCAGGTAGTCGGGCCGCTGCCCCAACTCCACCAACGCCCGCGCAACAATGTTCACGAATCTCCAGGCGAACGCCTTGAACGCGGCTGAGTTGCCTTCCCCTGAGAGTTGCCCGGAGATCCGCGTGGCAACCTCTGAAATCCTCCCAAACCTGCCCACGGCGTTGTAGCGTGCGGAGATGTCGGGCCATCCGAGATGAAACACATAAAACGCATCCTCGCGCCCCGCGTGTTTCACCTCGATGGCGATCCGCTTTAACAAGTCTGCGTCCCCCTTGGGGTCGAAGACGATAACTATCTCGAATTCGCCGTTGGCATCTTTTCTGCGGATGTCTTGCGTGATAAAGAGTTCAGCCAACCGGGTTTTGCCAACCCTTGTGGTACCGAGCACGAGCGTATGCCCGACGCGCTCGCCGAGCGGCAGGCTTACGTCGACTTCGTCAGGTTCTACCCCGTGCAGCCGCGCCAGGCCGCCTACCGGAGGCAAGGGCCGCACGAGATTCAAAATGCTGTCCCATGCCAAGGCCCGCGCCAAAGCAGAAAACGGAAACGGCGCAAATTCCCACTTGGCCTGCCAGCGGCGCGCGAGCCGGAAGAGCGGCGTCGGTTCTACATAGGCACGAAACTCCGGCCTGCCGGTCTGCGCCAGCCGGTGCGTGTGCCGCTCATCCCACCGGAACCCCTTGCCGATAAAGAGCCGATGCTTTGATACCTGCACCTGTCGGCTACGTATCTCGTAGCGGGGAAGCCTGCGGATGTGGCGGCGGTAGCGCAGGATTTTTCGGGCTTCAAACGCCCGGATCGCGCCAAAAACGAGGAAACAGAGGGCAAACCCGGCACCCAGGAGCGGCGAGAGCGCGAGCGCCCAGGGCGAGAAAAGGCAAAGCGAAGCGGCGGCGAGGCACGCCAGCACGCTATAGAGTTCGACTGCCGGGCGCAGCAGCACCTCGATGGCGCGCGGCGTACTCATCGGCCAAATTGTCGCGGCGGCTCCGGTTGGGGCATCCCGGATTCAGTTTGCGGCATCGTCCGTAACTTGGTTTTTCCCGCAACCTGGTAGATGGGCAGTGCTGGTGGTACTGCCTGCCGGGATGCCCCGCTGGGCATCTTACCGGCATTCTCAAAAACCTTGTAATACGGCAAGGCCGAATCGCCCCCGCGATCCTCCACGACGATGAGGCCGGGCCGTTGTGCCCATGCCGGAGATACCTGATACAAAACTCCAGCCAGCAGGCAAAAAGCGAGCTTTACGGCAGACGTACCCATCGCCCGTTCTCCTCCCGCACGGCGGCAGGCAATCCCCCGGAGAGACCCAGGTTCTTCCACCTGCCGCCGTCGTGGTTCAAGGTAATCGTGCGCGATGACACTTTTGACGGATCGACGCCTGCCTTCTTTGCCCAGGCCCGCAGGCGTGTGTCGTCCGGTTTCACGTCGACGAAATAGAGGTCAAACGTGCTGCCCGCAGCCTGAAGCTGTCCGACCTTCTTCTCGCACGGCGGGCAGTTGTCTTTCACGAACACCGCCAACCTTCCTTCGTCGCCGATGCGCGGCAGGCCCGCAAAAATCCGTTGAAACGCTTCGTCATACGCCCGCTGGAACGCGAGCAATTTTTCGACACGGTGCGCCTCGAACCTGGCTTGCAGTTCCGCGTAGCGCCGACGCTCGGCATCGTCCCTGGCTTCCAGTCCCAACGCGGTGAGTGGGTCAAGGCCCGGAGAGAGGATGCCCAATGGGCCGCGCATCAATTCCCGGTAGCGCGACCACTCCTCCATCTTCAAGCCCCAAAGGGTGGCATGGCGCTGTTCTTCGGCGGGGGTGCTTCGCGCCTGTTCAGTGCGGCTGGCTTCTTCTCGCCCCGGCGTGACCGGAAATTCTGCGGTCGCCGCAATTGGCAGGCAGATCAGGCAGAGAAAAGCCGTGACGTTGAGCAATTTATATGTCATGCCCCACCTCCTGCTACGGGGAGCCTCGGGATCGGGAGCCGCACGATGGCATCTTCGACACGGAACACCGCATGTTCTTCCTCGATACCCTCCAAGAACCATTGGCCGAACCGTGTTCCGACTCGCAGGAGCTGGATGTCGGCAACCGACTGGCTACCGGCACGCATCACGGTCAAGAAACGCTCGAAACCGCGCTGCTCGACGCCAATCACTTGAAATGGCGGTTTGATGGAGGGCAGAGGTCGCACGGCGGGCTGCGGTTGAGCGGGTAGCGGATTAGGTGTGATAACCGTCTGCCGTTCGTTTGAAAACCTCGCCTCCAAAGCGTTGACCTGATCCTTGAGGGCACTGAGTGAGCCTGCCGATTCAGTGATCCGCCCGGTGAGTTCTTCCGAGACACCGGCCATCTTTTCTTCAAGGGACTGTCGGGTGGATGCCAGGTCGGCCTGCATCGACTCGCGCAGGCCCGACGTTTCGGTTTGGAACCGTGTCGCCATCTCCTCCACGCGCTCAGTCAGCACGCTCATGCCAAGGGGTTCTGGGGTCTGCGCTTCATCCCCCCATGCGTGCTGGACTCGGCGGTACTCAAGCACGCCGCCAGCAACGATGACGGTGAGAAAGAGCAGCCACACCGTGAGAGTCACGGTGAACCAGGGGCTCCTGCCTCTCCTCTTCGGAGCCGCAGCATCAGGGCGCTTGTTTGGGATATTCATCTCGGTCGGTGCCATGTTCATTCGGGACTCCTCTCGAAACAGACGCGCCGCTCGAAGTGATCGATGGTGAGCGACCATGCAGGCCCGGCGAGCGTTCGCAGTGCGGTGGCCAGCGTCATCGGCCCGAGGTGCAAGTGGGAAGCGGGCAGCGGCAAATGGACAAGGGAAGGCGGCGGCAGGCAGAGCCGGTAGCCCGTGCGAGCAAGCACATGCTGGATGGCTGTGCCGATGGTGGCTTCAAACGCTGGCGGGATCGTGATGACAACGATCTGGCGCATCGGGTCGCGCTGTGCCTCCTCTGCGGTGAGTTCAACGAGCGTGTAACGCCCGAGCCTTACCGCCTCGGTTTGGGAAGAGGCAGGGGCAGGCGCAGGCGCAGGCACAACCGTGGGCATATCAGGCACGTCAGCCGTTTCAGGAGGCGCGGTTGAGCAGGCTGCAAGCAGCGTGCTCACAATGAGCGGTGCAATCGGGAATAGGAACGGGGTCATCGGTGCAACTTGAGGATGGTTGGAGCCCGTACCATGACGCGGGCAGAACTGTCGGTCACTGGAAAAAAGGAATTGCGGCGGGTTCTGTTTTGCACGCGACAGCCAAAAAAATGGCCCCGCAGGGCCATCAAAGAATTTCATGACTGTTTACGCCGGAAGGCACTGATCTGTTCGGCGGGCAGCTTGATGATGGTGCAGCCGCTGCCGAATTTTGTTTCGATCAGAACCCGGTCGCCGCAAGGGGCGGTGTAGGACGACATCAGCCGCTCCCCCTGTTTGGGGTCGCCCCGTAACGCTGCGTTGTTGCGCGCCTTGACGGAATCGGAAGCCTCGCCCCAGTCCCCAGAAACGTGGCGGCCAAGGAACGCAGCCGGGTCAAAAAACCCCTGCATTGCGAGCCCGTGTGCCGCCAACGTGATGACGACCAGACCCGGGTCGAACTCACGCCTGATACTTGTCGGTGGCTTGGATGTTGCCGGTAGCGTTTGCGCCGCCGCCTTGGGTAGCGGAAAAAGCTGCGACAGAACCTTTCTGACGAATTTGCCAAAATAGAAAAATGGCCAGTAGGTGGCAGGCTGTCTGATTTTCGCTTGTTGCATGATTGAAACCTCCTCGAAGAAAAACAAAGAGGGGGCTTCGCCCCACTGGGGTCGACGCCCCCGTGGGTGGTGGAAAAAGATGCAAAGCTGCTGCCGGTTACTTCGGCGGCAAAGCGTTTGGGTATTGCCGGGTGATGAGCATATTCATCTCTGCCACCAGGTCTGGCCGCAGGAAAGTGACGTGCCCGTTCCCGTTCTGGTACAAGCGAACCTGGACGTAATCGTTTTTCACATCCTCGCCCTTCTGATATGCGTCGCATAAGACGGCATGAATGACGTGTTCATGAAAACTTTCCGGCTTATCGTCAAGGACAAGAAAGATTCGTATCAACTCATCGAGCCGGGCAGATGACCAGCCCTGGACGCTTCCATAATCATTGAACAGACCGGACTGGATGTATTTTTTGCCGAGTTGCTGCGGCAAATCACTTTTTCTGTCCCACGAAATGGCGCAGAAAAGCTCTTTGACCCCCTGCTCGAACAGGTCGAGACGATAGGCGTAGCGTTCGCGGAAAACTGTCTCGATACTGTCGAGGGTCAATTCCCGGACTTCTTTTTTATTGAGTTCATCGTCCCAAAGTTTCCGGGCACTGATTCCCATGAATGCCTTGAGGCCAGACCAGTCCATGAGCAGACGCCAGCATTCCGAATCAATTTCGCGGATGAAGGATTCCAGTTCATAGAATGAAGAGCCGTCCCAAGTCCGCCTGATAAATGGAAACCGGATGGACAAAGTGCCTGCCATCTTTTCTGCCTGTTCAAACAGTCCCAGCGCCTTGCTGACGCAATCGAGGATTTCGCCTCGCTGATTCAGAAGGCCCTCGACGGCTTCGTCCTGAAGGCACGGGATGCCCCGGAATGGTTTGACTTGTGCTGCCTGGTTCATGACTTCTCCTTGTAAGAAAGAGGCGGGCAGCACTTCTCCCGTGGGGGAAGGCTCCCCGCAGGATGAAAAGTGAATGGGTTGCCCATCCCGGATACGGTGGAGGGGCAGATCCATCGCGTTGTGACCTCCCAAGGAGGCACTGGCGATTGGGTGAAAAGTTCAGCAGAAGGTCTCTGCCGGATGCTGGGTGGCGGAGACCGCAGCCGTGGCGGCGGTTTTGAGAAACGCCTTGAGCGCACGTTTCTGCTCTGCATGAAATCTACGCACGGCTTTCCTCCAGGAGGGGGAGGCCGCAACGGGGGCCATGTCGAAGAAGTGCAGCGGGCACGACAAGTCCTTTGGCGATTCGGATTCAGGAACCGGGCAGTGGCTCAGTTCCCCCGTGTCCGGGTTGCGGCGGATCAGATCGCACGCGATGGTGCGCCTGGATTCGCCCGCCTTCAGGCCAAAAACGCCATCCTGCCGGGCTGTCGTCTTGACGACGCGCCAGAGCGTGCCTGGGGTATCGACATACGCGACAGTTTCGCGGAGGAACGAATCGGTCATCTCCCTGCAACAGAGCCGAAAAACCAGCTCATCCTTGGAAAAAGGGATAAGAATCCAACCCATGTGAGGCTCCTTTGAAAAAAGGTGCCGGATCACCTGACCCACCGGGGGAAAGATTCCCCGGCGGGTAGGTGAAAAGCCGCGTTGAGCGGCAGTTGGTGAAATTGTTTCTTGGGCAATCCGGTCTTTTGCGTCGGACTCGAAGCCAGTGGCTCAGAATCTCCTGGAACCGGAAGCCGGTTTTTTCTCCGTACCCTGGCTTGCCCCTCGCGTACTTCCCCGTTTTGTATTCGGGGTGGAGGCTGGAGCAGTAGTGCCACGACTGTTGCCAGTCCTGGCTCTTTGCCTGGGTTCGGGTGCCTCTTCTGCAGCTTCCTCCTTGGAAGGGGCTTTGTAGGCCAGTTCCCCATCGACATAGACCGATTCGATGTGAAACAGCCTTGTTCTCAGGCTTACACCCTGCTGTCCCTTCTTCTCCCCCTGTTTGTAGGTGAAGATCACCGGGTCAATGTCATTGGCGACGAAGTTGATGATCACCTTCTTGTCGGCTTCGACGTCTTCGGCATAGCAGCGCACGAGTTCCTGGGTTTTTTCCCCAACAACGATGCAATCGAGGTACCTGGTCTTTGTCTCGCCAGACTTGCCGACGATGACACCCAGGTTGCACGCCAGGAAGTCTCCCTCCCCGGATTCGACCTCTCGGGCCTCGTTCAGATAGGCGATGCCCTGCAAGCGAAAGTTGTAATAGCCTTGATCGTCATCCTGTCTGGATTTCGATGTTGCTTTGTTCATGATGAATCTCCTGCAAAAAAAGCGGAGACACACCTTTCCCGTTAGCCGGAGGTGTGTGGTGCCCCCGCGCGGGTTAATGAGTGAAAGTAGCATCGACGCCCGAAGGCGCTGTCCGCACACAAGCGACGCGAGGCGGATGGTTCGACTTCAAGCGCGTGGAAAACCGCGCCGGTGCCTTGAAAAGTCGTGGCACCCTGATGTTGCTGACCGAGGTCAGCGGGACATTGGGGAGAAGTTTCCCCTGTCCGCTCCACACGAGTCAGCCAAAAATGGGTTATGTGGTGGGTTCTATTTCTGAGGGGTCAAGCAGCCGGGGTGCAAGCGTTGCCGCCGCCTCAAGCTGTGGGCGTGCCGTGACGACGCCGAGATTCAGTAGCTCCAGCGTTTGCCTGAAAAGCCGTAGCCCAAGCGGGGCCAGATCGCGCCGCCAGAGGGTCGCTGCATCATCTCCGGGCAGGACAAAGCAGAAATCCTGCGCAGCAATTGGCCCGGTATCCATGCCGTCGTCCAGCCAGTAGAGCGTCCCCCCTGCAATCGCATCCCCCGCGCGCAGTGTCCAGCGCACGGCATCCATCCCACGATGCCTGGGCAAAAGGGAGGGGTGATAGCCAAGTGCGCCGTATTGCGCCTTTCTGCGCGCGTCAGCGCCGATATAAGCATGGGCGTGGGCGGCGAGGATCACGTCCGTGCCCTCCGGGATGCAATCCGCGCCGACGCGGCTCGGCGCGGGCGTGACCCGGATGCCGGAAGAACTCGCCACTGCCGCAAGCCGGTCAATCTGCGTGGGGGGCAATACCGCCAGCACCTTGTCGCCGAGGTGAAGCCTCTCTACCAGCAGCTTCGCGGCAAACCATCCGTGGCCAGCAATGACTATTCGCAATGGTTTTCGCCCAGATACCGGAAACCCTGAACCGCCCGGAAATGTCCGCCATAGCCCGAGCAGCCCGGCGGCTCGCGCCCGCTGTTCAGTGCGGATCGGTTGATTGATGCACGGGAGCGAACCTTGTTTGAACCGTACAGAGTGCCGGAAACCTGCGTCCACTTCGCATCGCGCCGCAACGCCGCACACAGGCCGGGGTGCGAAGTATGGAAGAGCGTGCGCAAGGGTTTTTCGTATCGGTTCTCGGCACGCAGCCACATCGCGCACACGGCATTCAGGAACCGCAACCCGACGCCTGCTCCCTGCCATTCGGGCATGACCACCAGGCGGCAGGCGCGTGCCTCGATCAAGCCGGGCCGCGTTGAAAAAGCCACATGCGCGACCGGCTCGCCTTCGATAGTCGCAACATAGTTGGTTGCAGCAATCATGTGCGGCAGCTTCAGATAGTGATGCGGCTCAAACAGTTTCCAGTAACGCCAGTCCGTTTGATGGATAAGCATTTCCATTCGCGGGCGTTGTCGAAGACGCCCCCGTTCCAGCAAGCCCGTTGCCGTATCCAGCACCCAATCGGGTTCAAGCCAGTCCAGGATGTCATAGTGGCAGGACAGAAGCACCACGCGAGCCTCTGTTCGCCGCCATGCCTTTGCAAACGCCCCCGCGCCGATCCGCGCGATTTGCCGGTCGACGACAGATGAAAATTCGTCGACCACGGCAAATTCCGGCGCTTCGCAGACGAGCCGTGCGAGCGTTGCGCGGAACCGCTCACCGTTGGAGAGCACAGAGAAGGGGCGCAGCCACGCCGGGACGGAGCCCAGGCCGACGGCGGCGAGCGCGTTGGTCACGGCGTTAAAATCCCCGCCGGGGGAAATGGCATCGATGATGGGGCAAGTGGCAGGCCACACCGGGGCGTACAGCGCGCCGAGTTTCATGCCGATGCTGCTTTTACCGGAACCGGAAGGGCCCACGATCACGCCGATTTGCCAGTCGCCCTCATCAATGGGCAACTCCACGTCCAAAGTAAAATTCGCCCCGGACTCCGCGTTGAACAAGGACTTGACCCTTGCGGCGCGGTACGAATCAAAGTCCTTGCATGAATGGCGGATTTCGATCCTCATACCACGACCACCTTCAACTGGAGCCCAAGGCGCAGAAGCTGCCAGTAGACGCGTTCCTGATGCGCGGCGTCCTTGCAGATGACAACGACGCCATATTGCTCCCGGTATTGATAGCCGTTCTTGCCGGGAGGCGGTTTATCACTGCTTCTATTCACTTACCTGTTTCCCCTGCGGGTTGAATCTTGCGGCAACTTTACGGATTCCGACGCAGGACTCAGCAGAGAACGGGTTTTGGATCGCGTTCTTTTTTCGCGGGGATTAGTGCAAAAAATAGGACTCCCAAAATCGTTCAGGAGTCCGCTTCACATTGAAACGCGCCGTTTCGCTATTGGACGGCCAGTGTGTCCAGTGTGCCGCCGTTGGCGAGGTGGTCAGTGACCCATTTTGGATTTCTGCCGTGCCCCGTCCACCCCTGGGCAGGATTGGCCGGGTTGCGGTACTTGATGGGAGTGCCAGCGGGGGAAACGGTCGTGGCTCCCTCCGATCCGCCCACAGTACTCACCAATTCCTTGAGCGATAAGCCTTGGCTCGTGGCCAGCTTTTCCAGCTTCCTGACCAGCCGTTGCGTTGCAGAGCCACGCCGTCGCAATTCTTGTTCAATTCCAGCACGCAGAGAACGCAGTTCGGACAGGGGCATTGATTCGATGTTAAGCATTTCATCACTCCTCAAAAAATAGATGGTTCAGATTATCGAAACAATAACTTGATACTGCATGTAAAAAGAACCATTTCGGTTTGACCTATTTCACATTTTTGAAAATTTTCATTCCTTCAATAGTGAAAACACAGCCTGCAATGGCAGAGGCTTTAGTAGGGGCAGTGCAATTCATCCTGAAATATAAAACCATGTTCCAAAAAAATGCCCCCGATTCATCGAACCGGGGGCTGCTTCTTCATTACAAAGATGGATCAGGAGCGATTCCTTACTGAACGGCTTGGCCGTATTTCAGTGCTTTAAAAAGCACGAGGGCTTCGAGTTCTTCTTCAGCAAACTGGCTGCCGATGAAACCCCAACACTCGTCTTCTTCACCCTTGATGATCCGTCCGGTCGCGCGGTCGATGACGTAGCAGACAACGCCAAAAACGTTGCCGTTGGCCCAATCGTTATATTCATCCAGAATGCCCTTGCAATACTTGACGGCTTCTGCGTACATGAGCGCGTCAAACTCTTTACGGTCGACGCCGAGTTCGGGCGGCACATTTGAGCGGATATAGGCGATAGCGTCCTCATCGGGTACCCACACCGCAGCGCCGCGTGACGTATCCCACTGGCAGTTCATTCCCGTCCCGGACACAGAGTAAGATAAAGGCGAAAAACGCCCTCAAAAGTGAAATAAGCATCGGCACCCGAAGGCGCTGTCCGCACACAAGCGACGCGAGGCGGATAGTCGGGTCAACGCGGTTGAAAATCCGCGCGGCGGCCTTTGAGACCCTGGCTGCCTGGCATGGTGCTGAAACGCAGTTTCAGCGCAACACATGGGAATACTTTGCCGGTTCCGGTGCGGTTTCTCAGCAGGAAATGGGCGATGCGATGAAACCCCTTTTTCCGCGTCCTCCCTCCGGTCATCCAAAAAAATGAACCGGCACCGGAGTGGGGGCAAAGCCCTCCGTCCGGTGCCGGTTCTTGGTGAGTGAAGCATCAAAGCCGTTTGAACATCTCCCGCTGGCTGGTCTGCCAGCGGCGGCGAAGAACAAAAAATACCACCCGTGGCGCGCTCAAAACGCGCGGGCCATCTCCATAACCCGTTCGCATCCGGCTCTCGCTCACCCGGCCCTTGTCGTGGTTTGGGCCAGCATCTCCAGGCACGCATCTGCGCACAAAGGGAACCCGTTTTTTCGCCGCCGGGCAGCGGCAGGGAATACAGGCCCCCGAAGGGTTTGACCGGGCAGCGCACCGTCTGGACAAACCCCTCTCGGGCCAAAAATAGTTGAAAAGGCAACCTTTGCGGGGCCGGGGGTGAAATAAGCCTTCCGCCCCGATCAGGGCGTGCGCGCGGTCGGTGAAGGCGGGGCGCGCATCAATGAACCCGGCTGTAGGGTCGCCGGGTTCCGGTTTTTTCCTTGCGGGACGCACCGCCCTTGGTGCTGGCAACACTGTCCCTCGTGTTTTTCGTGCTCCCCCCTTTGCGTTGGGGCACGGTACTGACAGGCAATGATAAGGTGGGTGGGCTTGCCCGGAAGTGATTAACAAGTTGCGCTACCCACTCCGATTGCCTGGAGAGGAAAAGCGCCATCTCCATCTGCCCGGTGGCGATCAGATCGAGCGCCTGCTCCCAGATCGCCGTCGTGCAGGGATCGGACAGTGGTGCGGGCAGCGCATCAATGAGCGCACTGGCTGTACCCGTCGAGATGATCGACTTGCCCCGCTTTGCGAGGAAGCCGCGCGCAAGCAACCCGCTGATGATCCCGGCGCGCGTGGCCTCCGTCCCGATGCCCGTAGTCTCCTTCAACTTCTGCTTCAGTTGCGGGTCGGTCACGCGCCGGGCGATGCCCTTCATGTCGGCAACGAGTTCGCCCTGTGTGTATGGCCGGGGGGGCGAGGTTTCGAGCGCCTTCATCTCCACTTCCACGATGCGGCAGCTCGCTCCCTGTGCGAGCGGGGGCAGGTTCTGCGCCTTACCTTCGCCGGTGTCCACGCTGTCGGCCTCATTGGCAGCGCCCATCGCCAAGTGCCAGCCCGGCGCAACAACCCGCTTGCCCGTTGCACGCAACGTTTCCCCACCGCACTCGAACATCGCAGTTGTACGGTCAAATTCATGGTGTGGCAGAAACTGCGCAAGAAAATGCGAGCGGATGAGTGCATAGACTGCTCTCTCCTTGTCGTTCATTGCGCCGAATCGTGTGGGTTCCAGCGTCGGGATGATCCCGTGGTGCGCCGTCACCTTCGCGTCGTCCCAGGCGCGCGAACGCCTTGTCAGGTCGAGCCGTTTCACCAGGGGCGCAATTTCCGGGTCGGTCTGCACCAGAGCTTTTACTACCGCCGGGACTTCCGCGAACATGTTACTCGGCAGATACCCGGTATCCGTTCTCGGGTAGGTCGTTGCCTTGTGAGTCTCGTAGAGCGCCTGGGCGATGTCGAGCGTCTCTTGCACATCGAGCCCCAGGCGGTTGGAGCAGGCGGTTTGCAGGGTGGAGAGGTCGAAGGGCAGCGGCGGCGGCTGTTTGATGCGCTCCACCTCCACGCTTGTCACCTTCGCGTGAAGCACCGAACGGATGAGGGCATGCGCGGCATTCGCCACCTCCACCTTGAGGCAACGCCCCGCCTCATCCACCGTCCCTTCAGGGGGGAGCCACTGCGCGAGGAACCGCGCGCCGTCGTGACTGAGCATCACCCCAATCGCCCAGAAGGGCACGGGCACAAAGCCTGAAATCAGCCGGTCGCGCTCCACGACAAGGCGTAGCGTCGGGGTCTGCACTCGCCCCACGGAGAGCACCCCCGAATAGCCGGAGCGTTGGCCGAGTAGCGTGAAGAGCCTCGTAAAATTCATGCCGACCAGCCAATCGGCGCGAGAACGCGCCAAGGCTGCGTGATAGAGCGGCAGAGTCTGCGCGCCGGGTTTGAGGCTCCCGAGCGCCTGCCGGATCGAGGCGTCATTCAATGCCGAGAGCCAGAGCCGCTGCACTGGCCTCCGGTAGCCGCAGTGTTCCAGCAATTCGCGGGCTATCATCTCTCCCTCGCGGTCGGCGTCGGTTGCGATCACCAGTTCCGTTGCCTCTCTGAGCAAATCCCGGACAACGCGATACTGTGCAAGGCTCCCGTGCTTCGGGGCCATCTTCCACGCGGGTGGGATGATCGGCAGTTGCTCCAACGACCATTTCTTGTACTGCTCCCCGTAGGCTTCGGGTTCTTCAGCTTCGAGCAGGTGCCCGATGCACCATGTCACAACCACCCCTTGCCCCCGGCAGCAGCCCGTGCCGCGCTGCCCCGCGCCCAGCACGCGCGCAATATCCCGCCCCTGGCTTGGTTTTTCGCACAAAAATAGCCGCATTCTGATCTCCGCCGTTGCTCAAACACGACGAACATCTCCGGTTTCTTGGTGCGGGTCATCCAGAAATGGAAAACCGGATTGGCTTTTTTATGAGGGAGTCAGCGGCCAATCATTATGCGAACCCTGACTCGGAATTAATGCTAAACAGCTATTTCGACCCGATTCAGGAGGGAGTCTGAACACACCCGATCAAGACGCTTTTCGAGCCTGTCGAGTTCAATGTGTCCAGTGAGGTGCAATAGAGCAAACTATACCGCCCGGTATAGCTGCATGGCCTGTTTCAACAAAACAACCACGTCATATAGTGCGGTCGATGAATGCCGACATGACGATTGAAAATTTCTTCGCTCTCATTCGCTTTCGTCCAGTTCGATGCCGGGGAAAACACACGCTGCAAGATGAAAAATAGCGTTCAACTCCGTGTTGTCCGTCGCAGCAAAACGGCTTGCGCGTGCGCCATCCGAGCCGCGCCGTCGATGGCCTGCCGGGCAATGCTGTGCAGCAGGCTCATTTGCAGGTTGTACGCGATGCGCTGCCGTTCCATCGCGGCAAGTTGCGCCAGCAGTTCAACCGGCAGCGTAGGCTCATTCATCAGCTTGTCCCACAGGCTCACCCCCATGCGCGAGCGATCCGGGCTGCGCCAGCGCAGAAAACTCGTCCCTGCCGAAGTCTCCTGCAACGAGAGCTGCGCCGAGAGCAGCCCGTAAGGGTGCGAGCGCGCCTGTGTAAGCAGTCGGTTATGGGCGAGTCCGATCAGCCCATCTCGAAGCTGTAAGCACTGTCCACCCCAGACTTCCAACGCCCCCTTACCCTTAAAAGGTCTTAAAAAGCCTTTTAGGTAGGCTGCATGTTCCAGTGCTCGGTAGTCATCCTGTTCCAAGGCTCTGAAGTGCCAGGGCGGGCTCTGGATCATGGCGTGAACGGCTCAATGTCGAACAGGGGATCGTCCTCCGGCGCTTCCTCATCCGATTCAATCCCCCCCCCGCACACTGTCTATGCCGCATGCTTCCCCGAGTACGCCTGCCACGTCGCCGATACCCTCGTCCCCCGCCTTGTCGATCATCCCCTCTGCTCTGGCGGCTCTTGATGTCCTAAGCTGCGGCGCAAAGTTGGAGCGCACCTCCCCCGTGATGACACCGGGCGGCGGCATCCCGTATTTCTTCACTGCCGCGAGCCAAGCGGCATTCTGTGTCTTGCAGTCCCCCCGGTTCACCCCGGAGTAACGGTAGTAATGCGCCATCCCGAAGAGGCTGCGCATCGCGTGCGAAGCCTCGGAGAGCATGAATTCCAGGGTGCTGCGCTTGATGACCGCGATGTGATGCGCAAGCAGAAGTTTTCTCACCAGCGTGTCATAGTCCATGAGCAGGTGGATCGCTGCAAAGCCGAGAGGGGAACCGACGTAAAGGGGCAACTCAACCGGCTGGACGTTCAGATTCTCCCCCAGGGAGAGTGCGGGGGGCACACTATCCAGGACATGCTGGATCTGCTCGCGTAGCGACTGGAGCTGTTGCCTCGTTTCTTCAATCTTCCGCTCGATCCTCACCATCCACCAGTCGGAAAAAGGGTCGTCCAACTCCGAGCCGTGTTTCATCAGGTTCGTGATGGTGATGTAGCGGTGCAAGCCGATGATCCTTGGGCTGCCCTCGGCCTCGGGCCGCCCGCGCCAGATACGCGAGGCATGGACAGTGTGGAGCTTGAGCGTTATCTCGCTGCGCAGCACGCCGAGGTTGAACTGGACGGGTTCTTCGTAAAGGGACATGGTGGATCTCCGGGACAAATTGCCCGAAAAGCATCCCCTTCAGAAGGTGTGCCTGTCAGCCAGGAATGCCCTTTTGCGTGGCGTCGATTTGTTCGCCGGTGTGGGAGCGGCCCCGATGCTGGAGGGCCGCTTCTGAATGGCAGGCAAGCATTCTGAGCCGCTCCATGCACGCCTGAACGGTTTCAGGGGCGGCTCGCCGGAATGGCTCTTTTTCGGGGGGGGAACCCGAAGTGGCAGAACCCACGCCTGTGCCTGGGTGCACAGGTACCGGTTCTTCACTGGCGGCCCAGGCGGTGAATTCCCCCTTGATGGCTTTGTTGATGATCCCGCACAGATACCCAGCCGGGTTGCGGATTTTATGGCTGTTTGCCCGGCACCTTGCCGCCCATTCGTCGAGCACGGATTGCTGCGTTGAACCTTCAAGCGGAGCGAGCATGGCCAGCACGGCTTGCTGCTGGCTGCCCTTCAGCCGCCCGAACAGTTCCGGCAACCTCAACGCCTCGCGCGCGCCAGCGCGCGGGTCTGAATCGTCACCTTCTTCAGTACGTACTGTACTAATACTAAATACTGTACTTGTACTATCCGCCTTCGGATTCCGAAGTGCCACGTCTGGCGCGGGTTTTGAGCCTGCTTCGGATTCCGAAGTGGGCTCAAACGATTCCGAAGGAGGCCGACTCGAATCCGAAGCAGGTGTTTTTTGCCCGCCTTCGGATTCGGGAACCCTGCTGGCCTGTGGATAACTCCGGCTCTGTGCCGATTCCCCCGCGAGCCGTTGCATGATGTGTTGCAGCCGACCCGGCAATAGTCGCCCATGCATCATCGGGTCATCCGTTATTTCCGCCAACACCTTCTGTCCCACGATGCGCACTGCCTTGCAGGCGTGTTCCAGCGCATTGCAGACGAGTTCCAGGTAAGCCGCGTCAATCTGGATGGCCTCGAAAGGCGAGAGCGGCTCGTCATGCAGGACATAGAGGTTGCCCACGATCCTGCCCGTGTCGGTATTGCGTCGGCGCTCGAGCAGCGTGAGCCAGCGCGTGAGGCGCAGGATCGTAATCACGCGGGAAACCGTTTCGGTGGACGCGCGTGCCCCCGGCATCGAGCTGAGGTAATCCCGCAGATGCTCGTAGGTCGGCACGCTTGCCATGCCCTCCCGATCCAGGAAGAGCCGGAAGACCTGCCAGGCGTTCCGTTCAAGCGGGGTGAGACGCTTATCCGTCAGCAACCCTCGGGGCACGGTCTCGTGCCGGTTGCCGCCAAAAAAGAAACCGTCATTGATTCTGACGGTCTTTGGGGAAGTGTTCATCTTGCTGCACCTATTGTCGGTTCAGTCGCGGGTCAGAAGGCCATCGTTTTTCCACTCAAGGACTAGACGCCAGATGCTCGTGAAAGGGTGCTGCGTACTCTCAGCCAGGTTCGCAACGATTGCGATCATCGCCCTCTCATCGTCAATGTCAGTACCGGACTCTTCGATGAGCGACAAGAGCTGCTTCCACAGGTCGTCACAGGCATCTTCCGCCAAGTTATGCGGACGACCCCGGATGGCGGGGACGCCGACAATGCCACGCCACATGGCGATTTCCTGGCTGGTCAGCCCATAGTTTTGGGCGAGCAGCTTCGTGCTGGCCGAGAGCCGAAGTAGCCGCTCGGTTTCCTCCGCCTCCTTTTGGTCTTGCTCGATCTTTTTCAGCAGACCGCGAAAGACCGCAAGGTTGATATTGACTGAACACCACGGCACGGCAGAAAAAGCAAGAAAGCACACATTGCTCGCGTCCCGCAGGGTGTCCAGATCCGCCTTCTCCAAGCCCATTCTGATGGCTTTGAACGATTGCCCTTGCCTCAGATCGTCGAGCATCTGGGCGATCACGGCCAGATTGAGGGATTGCGCTCTGTTCATGGTCTGCCCTCCCTATTCATCAGATGGTTGCGCCTCAATTGCGTCATCCGGCGCGGATTCCAGTAACCGGCGAGACAGCCGGATGAGCCGCAACAACGTAATCAGCCCGCCATCAGTCAGAGAAATGGCATCTCCCTGGGGCTGCCCCCCAACACCCTGCTGGCTTCCCAGGAGCAAAGGCCCCAAGGAATCAATCAGGCACGCGGCATCAATCGGTTGGGGTTCGGGCAGATAGGGTGCGCTCAACACATGCAGCAATGCGAGCACGGCGGGAACATCACCCCCGTCCGCGTTGGCAGGCATGCAGGCGAAACCGATCCCGTGCGCCTCTTCGGCGATTGCATCGTGCAACTCCGCCTCAAACGCGATTTCCCGAGCGCACTGCGCGATCAGGATGCGCAGGTACCTGGGGGTATCGTGTTCGGGGGCGATATGCCAGCAATCCGAACTTGGGTAGAGCCCCCCAGCATGGGCTGGGCCGATGGGCTTGGCCTGCGCTGGCTCGTTTTCCAGGGCGGCTCCAGAGAGGCGTTCCCGCACGGTTTGCGTGAGTTCCGGGCCTGGGCTTGTTCTACCCAGGCCGGGCGCAGCCGGGATTTGCCGCTCCGCTGCCTGATCCTGCCTTGTCGATGAGGGATCTGTTTGCGTGTCTTTCGGTGAATCGGGCGTCGTGCCTGTTTTTGGCAAGCGTGCGGAAGACTTTGCGGGGGGCGGTTCTTCAACCGTAGCCGGTTTGATCTCAACGAGGGGCTGCGGGCCGGGTTGTCCAGGTTTTAGCGTGCTGCCCTCAAAGATATAGAGTTCGGCGGCAAGGGTCTCGTAACGCAGCCCCAGTGCGTCCGCCATGCGCCCGGTCAGTTCGTCCTGGATGCGTTCCAGCGCAAAGCTCTCCGGCCCCGTATCAAATTCCGAAAGGACTTCCTGAAAGAGCAACGTGAAACCATCGGCCTCTTGAGCAAACTCCGCGCGATGCGCACTCCATACTTGCAGCGCGACCCTTCGCAGTCCAGAGAGCTTTTCGACCACGCCGCGTCCCAGGCCAGCGTAGAGGGTGTTGGGAATGGCGGGCAGCAGAAAGGCAATGGCTTCGCGCATGCGGCTGATATGGGGCTGCGTCACCGGGTAGCCATCTGCCTTGAGCCGCCGGGCCAGTTCGCTTTGCGACATGGGTTGAGCAGGCTGGCCGGGTTCAAGTTCTTCGTAGAGTTGCTGGGCTTTTTGGACGGCGAGCGAGCGCTCGATGAAGGTCAAGCCGCTGCGCAGCTCGTTTTCGGTCAGGTGCGCCGTGAGCGCCTCAATATCGCCCCGCGCTGTCCAGGGGTGGAACCAGCACTGAAGCCGGAAAAACCGCTCCTCCCGCGTCTCGCCCCAGAGTTCCCGCAGGATGGAGAGCCGCGTGTTGCCGCCGTTGCGGATGATGTAGTGTTCCTGCCCTGGGCGGCGGGTAATCCCTGGCGGGATGTCCAGCCCCCGCTCCCGGATGGAGGCTTTGATTTCGTCGTAGAGCGGGTTCTTCCTCACCCTGGGGTTGAACTCAAAGGGTCGCAATTGATCGAGCGTGACCACCATCGTCGTCACCGCAGCCGGGTTAGGCAATGTTACGTCGGGGTGATTTTGCGAAAACCCCTCTGCCAGCAGGGCAGAGGCCATCTGATCTGGGTTGATCTGAGCCATGCGCGCGCTTCCTCTCAATGGGTCTGGAGGCTGCTGGAGCCGTTGACCGGCATGCCGCGCTGAATCACGGGCCAGCCGGTTTTGCGCAGCACGAGGCAATCAGCGTTACATTTCACGACAGACCATCCCTCAGAGCGGGCAAGCGCGATGATGCGTGTCCAACGCGAGGGCTTCTTGCCCGTCTTACGTTCTTTATGCATGTTGTTTTTCCTTTCGGCCCTTGCTGGCAACAGAATTGAGAGCCTCGCCCCAATGGGGGAACAACTCGCAGGCAATTGCATGGATGGATTCCAGCGCCGAAGGGGCGATGCGCCCCGGCGGGCGGCGTCGCTCGATGCGGTGCGCAGGCAGGCGCAACGTGGCGGCACGCTGAAACGCCTCTATGGCGGGTATTTCGGCATTGAGCACACGCGCCACGGATTCATCCTGGAACAATACCCGGAGCGTTTCCCGTACCAAGCGGGCATTGGCCGAGACAGACGGCATCCGGCTAATGAGCAGACGGTGCACCGGGGGCTGGATGCCCAAATTCTGGTAGGCGGCAAGTTCATTCAGGAGTCGGATCGTGCCCCGGTTCAATTCCTTCGCCGTCAGGGTCTCAGGTGTGACGGGCGAGACGGCGAGCGTCGAGGCGAGTACAGCCACCTCAAGCAATACACAGCGCGAGCCTGGGGTATCGAGCAACACAACGTCGAAATGCGCCCCAAAAATATGGGCGAGGTTGCGTAGCCGCAGTCTGCCGTCCGGTGCGTGCAGCAAGATTGTATTGAGCTGGCCTTGCGCATCGTTTGAATAAATGAGCTTCAGCCGCTCGATGGATGTCTCCGATACGAGTTGCCCAAGGTCTTGCTGATTCAGAGCCAACAACTCAAAGATGCCGCAAGGTGCGCGGTACCGCAGGGCAAAGTAGGAGGAGAGCGTGGGCTGAATGTCCAGGTCGATTAACAGCACGCGCAGCCCTGCATCGGCCAGGTAGGCTCCGAGGTTTGCGCAAAATGTTGTTTTGCCAACTCCGCCTTTTGTTGAGACGACACTAACCGTTTCCATTATTTTTTGCCTCGTTTGGGCCGGTTCAGACGGAGACGGCGTCGTGCCTCCACCCAATCATCGATTTCTTGGGCGTCCCAACCAACGGCATGCTCACCCAAGGGGATCGATTCGGGGAACAGCTTTTTATTCATCAGATAGTAAATATGCGAGCGTTTCAGGCCAGTTCGAGCTTGGACATCCGGGCGGCGCAGGATTTGAGGCGGTATCGTCTGAACAAGGGATTTCATTTTTGAGGCTCCGTGGACAATATGTACCAATACGGGATTTGCAAGAATGGTGAAAAATTTATACACAACCTATTTGCAAGGTGTCGAGAGAAAAATGAATTTTTTTGAAATTTATTTTTGAAATAAATAGTGCAATTGCACTGCTATTGCAGTGTAATTGCACTAATAGAATGATTATTTGCGTTCAATGAGTTCCAAGGAGTTCCGATTTTGTGTTTTATGCAAAACCCCTTGAAACGAAATGATGTGAAAATGTGGAAAATTCGTGATGTTGTATTGAGTCAACATTTGCCTTGGTGCACCAGTCCAGAGGTGGCACCTTGCGACTCAAGATGGTCGGAACTGGTGCAACAGAGAAGTTGCTGCACACAGAATCGTCATCGGTTCTCTCTTGCCAACCTGGTAGCCTCGGCGAACCTGGCGCGCAGGGTACGCTCGCTCATGCCAGGGCGTTGCGGGAATGACTTGACCAAGGCGTTGATGAGCGCATTGCCTGATTTGAAAGGAGTGCGCGGGTTGCCAACGATTCGCTCTCCAAGCAAGAACAACCGCAACGAATCAATAATATTCAAATCAGACAGCACTCTCCGATGGCTTGACCCTTCTTTTTCAGCTTCTCCGAGTTTCTGCATTTCAGCAAGTTCACCATACTGGCGCGATAAGGACTCGCACTCTGTCTGAAGTCGATTAAGCGATTCTTTACTCCGTGCAAGTTCTATTTCTTTTGCTTCAAGTTCTGTACGCAGCACTTGAAACGCCCTCTCGCTGATTGTTTGTGAGACATAGTCCGGGCCAAATAGAAAAGGATGGGCTTCGTATGGATAAAAGCTCTGTATCCATTTGCGAAGATCGACGTGGCGGATAGCCAGATTCGGGTCATCAAGGGGCAGAGGCTCGTCCTGATACACCATGCCCGCTTTGGTGCATGCAAGCTCATGGTGCAATAACGCATCATGAATTCTGCATAGGTATAAATACAGCGCAGGCCAGTGGGCGCATTTCTGAACATCGGGCCAGGGTGCTTTGCCCACGCCCTCCAGGATGTCCGCTTCAAACTGGATCAGCCCGGATAAGCGTACTGATGCTTCAAGGGGGGTGTAGTAGGTTTTGATGGAGCTGCTCATGTCGGGTATCAGCATTTCCGTGTTCCTCGTAATATAAAACGTAAAGGCAACCTCCGTCCCGATGTATTACGGCATTAGCATCGTCAACTTAACCGATTATTTAGGAAAATAACGTATCGAATACGGGTAATAGTTACTTTCATTTGTAATTATTACGGTGTGAAACTGAAAGATTTTATGAAAAAAATCAAATATTTAGCTAAATTTTTATTTAGGAAAATCCTGCACTGTCAATCAATTTTAATTGACATGCAAAATGCAAAGTTCATTTTCTGAAAAACTGTTTTGAGAAACAGAAACCGCAAAGGCGTCACCAGGACGGCGAGCGGGGAGCAGCCCTAACGGGAGATCATAGGGAAAATTTAGCCGCTAAAAAAACAGACTGCCCGGCTCTCTTGAGGGGAATCACTTGTGTTCGCCAGCGCCAGTGGACGAATAAAATTTTGCGGGGAAAGCTCATTTTCGCGCAGGCGAAAAAAACTCTGCCCAGTACGGGACAGTCACAGGCAAAGCGATGCCATCCGGCGGTACAGTTTCGGCAGGGAAACAACAGAAAATACTTTGTGGGGTTCTTTGTGGGGTAGAGAAAAAATAGCTTTATAACTTATTGAGTTTATTGATAGAAAGGTTTCGCCAAGCGTCCTAACCACATGCTCAACCCCGCGCGCTTCGCGCGCTGGACACCCAAACGCT